>OGRS01000066.1_pt1 | contig 106189 bp, 92 predicted proteins | sample 1553561 | NCBI WGS metagenome assembly OGRS01 (sample SAMEA2580103, study PRJEB22360) | human gut metagenome | biome: human gut; feature: human-associated habitat; material: faeces | place: Denmark | collected 2008/2010
AAGGAGTGTTTCTTTAGTCATAATCAGAAGAGTTCAGAGACTTCTAATTTACTAAGAAATAACGAATTATGCAATACTTTCCTCCTTTATTATCAGCAGGTTAGCTCTCTTTTTTCAGCACATTTCTTCATGCTTAACCATTCGTTTTTGACAACATTTCAATGACCTCTTTAGTGTTTCCGAACCAGCTTTTGCCGGTTCTGTTGTTTAACTTTTAATCTTTCGGTAAAAATTTACCGAAGTATTGGTAAAATGCTTGATAATTTTTCTGTGTTAACAATTTATTAAAACTCATTAGAATGACGAAAAAACTTATTACAATTTTGTTCGCTGCTCTTTATAGTACAATGGCTCCTGTAGTGGCGCAGCAAGCATCTACTAATTCTTTGGATGCACAGAAGGAAAAAAGAATGGAGTGGTTTGCAAATGCCAAGTTAGGTATTTTCATCCATTGGGGTATTTATTCTGTAAAAGGAGTTTCTGAAAGTTGGTCTTTCTTCAATAAGTATCTGCCTTATGAGGAGTACATGAGTCAGAAAGATGGATTTACTGCTTCGAAATATGATCCTAAAGCATGGGTTGACTTAATAAAAGAGAGTGGTGCACGCTATACAGTTATTACAACCAAGCATCATGATGGGATGGCTTTGTGGGATACAAAGGCGGGAGAACTCAGTACTGTAAAGTGTACACCTGCTAAACGTGATTTAATAAGTCCTTTTGTGAAGGAAGTTCGTAAGCAGGGATTGAAGCTGGGGTTTTACTATTCATTGCTGGATTGGTCGCATCCTGATTATCCAAATATGACACGTACAGAGGTTCGTTATAAAGATGATTCTGTACGGTGGCAGCGTTTTGTAGATTTTAATATGGCACAGCTGAGTGAATTGAATAAAACCTGGAAGCCTGATTTGTATTGGTTTGATGGAGACTGGGAACAAACAGCAGAAGCTTGGAACTCTAAAGGTATCGTTGATTTGTTGAGATCTGATAATAAGAATGTAATTATAAATTCGCGTATTCAGGGATATGGTGATTATGCTACACCCGAGCAGGGAGTTCCTATTGTTCGTCCTGAAGATAAGTATTGGGAGCTCTGTATGACTATGAATGATTCTTGGGGATATCAGCATACAGATACAAACTATAAGTCACCTTTTATCCTATTGCGTACATTTGTCGATTGTCTGAGTATGGGTGGAAATCTGCTGCTTGATATTGGGCCGAAGGAAGATGGTACAATTCCTGAAGAGCAGGTCGCTATTTTAAAAGAATTTGGTCGTTGGACTAAAAAACATAAAGAAGCTATCTACGATACTCGTGCTGGTATTCCGACAGAGCACTTCCAAGGATATACAACTTTAAATAAAGGTGGAGATATCTTGTATCTTTATTTACCATATAAGCCTAATGGACCTATCGAAGTAAAGGGATTGATGAATAAAGTTAATAGAGTGTGGGTTGTCGGTAATGGCTCCATGTTGTCTTATAAAGTGTATAACAAAAATTATTGGAGCGAGGTTCCTGGCAATTTATATATTGATGTACCAGAACACGTACTGGATCCACAGATAACGGTAATTGCTGTATTGTTGGATGGTCCGGTTAAGTTATATCGAGGAGCAGGTCAAGTAATTGAAAGTAATTAATAAAAATAACCATGAGAAAACAACTAGTATGTAGTGTGCTTGCGTTGGCTATGGGAGGACAACTTCTGGCGCAAAATTTGTATTCGAAGTATGAGCGTATGCTAACTTTGCCCGCAGGGTATGTATGTTATCGCGTAGATGGAAAAATTAAGGTAGATGGAAAACTGAATGAAGCTGACTGGCAGAAGGCACAGCCCACTTCTTCTTTTGTAGATATAAGTGGAGAAGGATTTGCTAAGCCGTGTTATGATACTTCTGCTAAAATGCTGTGGGATGATAAATATCTTTATGTTGCTGCTACGTTGCAGGAAGATGATATTAAGGCGAAGCTGAATCAGCGAGATACAATTATTTACCATGATAATGATTTTGAAGTTTTTCTCGATCCGGATTGTGACGGGCAGAATTACTTTGAAATAGAAACTAATGCAAAAGCTGTTATATTTGATTTGATGTTGGATAAGCCTTATCGTTCTGGAGGAAATTTCATGATTCAGTGGGATTGTCCGGGACTTCAACTGGCTGTACATCGTGACGGGACATTGAATAACTCGAAAGATAAAGACAAACAATGGACTGTTGAGATGGCTATTCCTCATAAAGCATTGACTGTAAATTTCTCTAATCCTGGAGAAGCTGGAAAATATTGGCGTATTAATTTTTCACGTGTGCAGTGGCTGAAACCGGGACAGCGTGAAGAAAACTGGGTATGGATGCCAACTGGTAAAATTGATATGCATATGCCTGACAGATGGGGATTCTTGTATCTTTCAGATAAAGTTATAGGACAGGGTACTGATACGTTTAAATATCCTTATAATATGGCCGCATACAAATTATTGTGGGCAATGTTTTATGCACAGCAAGATTTTTATTCAAAAGAAAAAAGATACTTGCGCGAAAAAGAAAGCTTCTGCCTGACAGCTGCAGAACTGAATAGTCTACCGGCAGGTACAGATATTTCAGTAGAGGCTACTACTCATAGTTTTCGTATCGCTATCAGTGTGCCGGAAGAAAATGTGCGCTATGTAGTAGACAATCTTAGCAAATTTACTTGCGAGCCAATTACCGTACAAGAATAAATAAAAGTTTCGAGTTCTTTGATTTATAAGAACTCGAATTTTATTAATCTGAAAGCATTAGAATTTAACATAGACATGAGAACAATCTTTATTCTTTTTTCTCTGCTGTTTACATTAACAGTAAATGCAGCCAGTCATAAGGAGCTGCCAGCTAAAGGTAACTTAAGCCTACAGGTATTTGATAATGCGAATGTGCGTTTTTTGCCTAATACATATCCAAGCTTTTCGGAAGCAGATAGTGATGGCATTATTCATTTAGTGAATGGGCGTATTATTTTGAAGAAAATCCAGATACCTGATTATCAAAGAGACGTGACAGTTAGTTTAAAGGTTACGGTAGCATCGAATGGGGACAGATGGGATAAGTCAGGATCTTGTTTTGTTTTACCTAAGAATTCGGCTGTCAATTTGTTGAGTATAGCGCAAGGGAAAAATAAATTTCCTGAGGTTGATAGTCTGAAATTAGAAAATATGGTTGGTATAATACCTGGAAAAAACTATTTGCCTACCATCGAATTGATGCGCTTTATGACACCATTTGGAGTAGGACATTATAGTGAAAATGATGATTCTTTATCTAGCAAACGTCGTCCTGTATATATCCCTAAATGGGAGAAGTGCGTACAGTGGGAACAGGATATTACCGACTTGTATGCTGCGCTTAAAGGTGAAGTGTATGTTGGTATTTTTATTGATACTTGGACAGCAGAAGGCTATATTGCCAGTATGGAACTGAATATTAAGGAAACTCCGATTGCATGTGAAAAACTAATACGCCGTCATGTAGAACCGTTGATGAATACGGTATATTATATTGGACAGTCGTATCCGGATATTTTTGCACGTAAATCTGTTTCTGCTGATTTTGTTCTTCCTAAAAATGCGAAGAATGTACGTCTGAAATATATTGTAACTGGTCATGGCGGTCATAGCGGAGGTGATGAGTTTGTTCAAAAGAAGAATATTCTTTCGGTAGATAGAAAAGAAGTATATAGTTTTATCCCATGGAGAGATGATTGTGCTTCATTCCGTCGTTTTAACCCAGCTACGGGAGTATGGCTTATAGAACGTCTTGCTGCTTATATTAGTGAAGATGGATATAAGACAAAAATGGTAGAGGAACCTTTAGCATCTTCTGATTTATCTCGTTCGAACTGGTGTCCTGGGTCGGACGTTGTTCCAGAGGAAATTCCTTTGAAAGAACTACAGGCTGGTAAACATACTTTTACTGTAAGTATACCCGATGCACAACCAGGAAATGGAGAAGAACTGAATCATTGGTTGGTTTCTGCTTATTTGGTATGGGATGAATAAATGAAAGAATCTGTATAATAAAAAATCCTCGGCTTTTAAATGAACCGAGGATTTTTTATTATAGACTGGTAAGTGCATCAATTGTTCGTTTTACTCGTTGGGCTGTTGTAATTTCTCGTGTGTATTCATTAATAGAATCACTTCCCATCTTTACTTCCGGATTCGAAAAGCGCATGGCACTTTTTATCTTTTCCCGTGCAGAAAAGTGGAATTCACTGGCACCGCTTTCTGCTGCTAATTGGCGGATATTGTTTTCATTTACTCCACATCCTGCCATCAGGCTGACTCTACCGTTTGAATAGTCTACAAGTTTTCTTATTAAACCACTTCCTTCAGGGGCAGTAGGTTGCTGTCCTGAAGTCAAAATACGATGGATATCCAATTCAGCTATTTCATCAAGTGCTTTAAAAGGATCTTTGCATCTGTCGAAAGCTCGATGAAATGTTACGGAACAATCACCTGCAGCTGTTCTGAGGCGTTTCATGGCTGGTAAATCAATCTCACCTTCAGGGGTAAGACATCCTATTACTATGCCATCCACGCCCGCTTTTCTGGCTAATTTTATATCTTCTTCCATAATTTCCAGTTCGAGGGGAGAATATAAAAAATCTCCTCCGCGTGGACGTATAATGACATGTAGTTTGATTTGAAGCATACGACGGGCAGTTAGGATTTCACCTAATGAAGGCGTAGTACCTCCTTCGGGGATGCCAGCACATAATTCTACTCGATGTGCTCCTCCTGCTTGGGCAGCAAGACAACTTTCTACAGAGTTGGCACAGATTTCAAATTGATAGTTCATGGATAAGAATTCTAGTTAATGGAGATTATTGATTAAAATTTTTTCTTTTGAGCTTTTATTCATGTTTTATGGGTATGATGCGGTATAATGTTTTTCTTGTCATGACTTTATAATTCAGAAAGTTAACAATATATCCGGTGATACAAGCTGCTATGACTGAGCCTTCTCGAACTCCTTCTATGCGCATGGTGAAAGCCAGTGATATAAGAATGACCAGACTAACCAGTGTAATATCTACATAAACTTTTACATTACCGAATTTTTTATAACAGCGTCGGGCTATATATTTCACAAGTCCTTCAGCGCTCATCATTGCTGCTTTAGGTTTGATTTCTAACACTACGCCTATGGATTGAATGATGCATCCTGCCAGTAGAATTCCTACAGCCATGCCATAGTTACTTGGAACAAGATTGTGGATGAGTATCATGTTTAAATCGATGAAAGCAGAAAATATAAAAGAAAAAGGTATCTGCAATAAAATTTCTATGGTATCCTTACGTGTCCCATATTTGCCGCTTGCCAGCCATAGTTGGATGATAATCATGAGCAGATTTACAATAAATGTCCATGTACCGAGGGATAATGATGTGTTGATGCTTAATACATAGTTCATACTTGAAATGGGTGTAGTTCCTAAGCTGGTATGAACAATTAATGATATACCCATTGCTAAAAAATACAGACCTGCGATGAATACTAAATATCTTTTTATAAGACTTTCTTTTTCCATATCGTTATATGAATTTTATTTCTGCAAATTTCATGTATTTTTTTGAAATAAGATTCATTGATTCTTTTTTTAATATTCTTTAATTTTGTATATTGCTTCAGATATATAAATCTTTAAACTTTAGTAATATGGATATAAAACATAATGCAGAACAAAGAAGATTTGAGATAGAAGTTGATGGATATAAAGCTCATGTAGCTTATAGTATTCATGATAATGGTTTGGATATTCGTCATACCATTGTTCCGTCAGAGATAGGGGGGAGAGGAATTGCATCTGCTTTGGTGAAAGCCGCTTATGATTTTGCCCTTGAAAATGCCCTGAAGCCCATAGCTACTTGTTCGTACGCTGTAATATGGTTGCAGCGTCATCCGGAGTATCAAGGGGAAATAAGTAAGGACAATTGTGAAGGAAACTCGTGTGCACTATAGTGAATGAACGCTTCCTGATGATTTTTATAAAAGTCATCAGGAAGCGTTCATTTTTATGCAACTGGATTTTCAAAATGTTTCCCACATTGTTTACAAATGTATTCCCAATGTTCTGTTTTAAGGGGAGTTGCTGTAAGCAGAGATAAAAATGTCGCAAAGAGTGCACGTATTTTTTTCTCTTTATTCAGGGCATATTCAATATTGTCGGAGTGGCAATATGGACAATATTTCATTTGTTTTGCTATTATCTCATTTTGTTCAAGTACTTTCAGAGCTTTTTCGTATTCATCTTCATACACAAAAATATCTACGCCAATATTATTGATATAGCCTTTTAGTATGTTTGAGCTATTTTCATTATGTAATATGCCAGCAATACCTTCGTTTTCTAAAGCTCCTAAAATAAGCCTTGCTTGAAACGAGCTGTCGCAAGTGATAAGCCTGACTGTTTTCATTTGATTCTGATATTATAATTCTTTTGAAGACTTTCTGAGCAGCCTCCGTAAGATAGTTCCAGGTATGGTATATCTGAAAGTATTCAGCTCGTCTGTTCGTTCGTCTACTTTTTCCAATAATCCTTCAGCATCTTTCTCTGAAATGACACCATTTGATTCCATTTGCTTGATTGTTCTGCGCTCGTTACTTAATAACATGCGAATCGACTTTAACGTTAAAGCATGTTTGTAAGCTCTGGGGAAGTTTATAGCTAAACTGTCTATAAGTTCACTCATAGCTTTTATGTTCTGGTTTATTTCTTCTTTTAGCGTGTTTACAATCGATTGCTCATTGAGTAAGTCAGAGTTCTTTAATTCATCCAAGAATTTCAAATCTTCTTTCTGTAGAATGATAAATCCTCTTCCCAAGTCGTAAATTAGTGCGATGCGTTTACGGAAATAGAAGCTCATCAGGTTGTGTAGGTAGGGCTCTTTTCTTAAACTGTTCAGTAAAGCAGTCCGGTTGCAGAAACGAAATATTGAAAGTCGATTGTCTAATGGATATGTTCCGTCATGATCGTATAGTTCGTCTAATGAGTTCATTAATCTGCGGAAAGTACTTTGCGATATAATGCCTTCATCATAGAGTTGATGGCAGAGAGCCTTTTCTCTATCTAGTACACGTAAGCGAACTTCTGTAAGCATGGCATGAGTTCCTGCTGTATGAGTAACTTCCTGCGGCTTTGGAAAAATATAGTGTCTGACTTTTTCCCAATTGGTACCCTCCAAAGCATCACGCTTTTCTAAACGCTCCAGATATTTTTCTGAATTTTCACGAATGGTTTGCTGGATTTTATTTTCTAATATAATACGTGCCGAGGGTATATTGATTAACCCTAATTTATTCAGCAACCATCGTGTCGTAGTAGCATTTACGCAAAGTGTTAATGTGACTATTCCGGCTGTGAAAAATAATACTTGGCTGCGTACATCTTCAGGTATAGCAGGGGTATAAGATACCATTAAAGCCAGTGTCATACCTAATGCTCCACGTAATCCTCCCCATGTCAATATAACGGACTCACGTTTACTTAATCCATATCCCATTCTTTTCATAAGTGGATATAGTAACATTATCATGGCGAAGCGGAATAAGTTGAGGCAAATGTAAATCAGTATTAGAATTCCTAGTGCTCCCCATGTAAAATTGACTTTCTGGGCAATTACAATTCCTACCAAAATAAAAATCAATGTGTTTGCGATATAGGTAAGGAGTTCCCAAAAATGTTCCATGAAATTATTAACTTGGGGTTTTAATCTTGGCTTACCTACGTAAGTGACAGTTAATCCAAAAAACAGCAGGGCTATGACTCCTGAAACTCCCAAATAATATTGAGAAACAATAAAGGTGAGATAAGCTGAGAGGATCACAGCACTGTTTTGGACCATTTCTTCTGAGTTTATTCGGGTAATAAACCAAATAACAAGGCGTGCCAGTAGGAATCCCAATAGTGTACTAATACTTACTACTTGTATAAATTCCATTACAGGTGAGGAGGAACTTCCTCCCGTTGCTGCATAAGTTCCGAAAAACAGCATGAAACATACGATACCTGTGCCATCATTTAGAAGTGATTCTGCGTCAACAAGTGTAGAGAATCGTTTACTGGTCTTTAATTCATGAAGTAAAGCAACGACTGCAACCGGGTCGGTAGCACTAATTAAAGCTCCGAACATAAGCGCAAGTCCCCATGTCCACGATTCAAATCCAGGAACAATATGGGCGATTCCTATTAATAATGTACCGGTAAGAAGCATACAAATGATGAGCCCTGGGACGGCAAGTAGAGTTGCATTTGCTAATGTCTTTTTGAATATATGCAGGTTGAGTTCATAAGCTGCATCAAAGATTAAAATGGGGAGAAATAAGTAGAGTATTAAATCAGGATTGATATTGGCTACAGAGTTTACACCTTCTGACAGATCACTCCAAAAATTAAAAATTCCATAACGGTTTAATAAACCTACTAACAGTCCGACGGCAAATAGTCCTACTGTATATGGAATACGTGTGTGCCGTAATAATGATTTTAGTAAAGCTCCGATAACAAGTCCACCAATAGTTAATAACAGTGGTGCCAAAAATGAAGTGTCTTCCATAAATATTAGTTGTTAGGATATTTCTTTTTAAGCAAAGGTAACCATTTAAATATTCTTCTCCTATGTTTTATCTATATAATTTGAGGCTATTTGTCGTGCAACAGCTCTACTAGGCTTACCTGTATCAGTTAGCGGGAGTGTATCTATTCGTATGATTTGCTTTGGACGCCAATAAGGAGGAAGTTTTTTTATGGATTCGTTTATTTGTTCGTGGTTTATATGAACCGCTTCTATTAATAAAACTATCCGCTCTCCAAATTTAGGATCAGGTACTGAGGTTATCATAAATGGACAATTGAGTAAGGACTTGAGTTCTTTTTCTACTTGCTCGATTTGTACTTTAACTCCTCCTGTATTGATTGTGTTATCTTTTCTTCCTAAAATACGAAATTGTCCGTGTTGATTAAATTCTGTAATATCATTGGTTCTTAAAAGTTCTGAACATACTGAAGGTGCATGAATTGTCAACGTATTTTCTTCTGATAAGCTGAGGCTGACATTATCAAATGGAGTGTACCAATCTGAGTGGTCACTTCCATTCAGTCGGCGTAGGGCAATGTGTGAAAGTGTTTCTGTCATTCCGTATGTGCTCCATACTGCATGAGGAAACTCTTGCAGAGCTTTTCCAAGTGCATCATCTATAGCTCCTCCACCAATAATAAGATGTTGTATCTGCATGAGTAACTTTCGTTCAGACGGAACTTGTAGCGAATTGAATACTTGCATAGGAATCATGGCAGAAAATACCGGAGGAGTTTCTAAGTTTTGCATCGGATGACCGCATGGAGGAATGGGGATGAGATTTAATCCCGCTACGAGTGAACGTACCACAACCATTTTCCCTGCTATGTATTGTAAAGGCATGCAGAGCATAGCACTATCGCCTTGATGTAGTTTGAGGAAAGAAATTGTTAGTATGGCACTATTCATCATTTTTCTTTTCTCTACCCAAAGCTCTTTAGGCTGTCCTGTTGAGCCAGATGTATGAACTTTTAGCGTGTTGCTGTCGTCAAACCATTCTGCCAGAAAATCAGCAAGGGAAGAATAGAAACTATCCTTTCCATATAGGTCATAGAATTTTTTCTGTAGAAGGCTTTTTCCGTCAGAAGCAGAAATCTTTGCTCCCGAAGCGGTATAACGTTCACCATTAATGGTGATAGTTTGTTGAGTTCTTTGAGTGATAAATGTTGTCATGGACAATGTCATAATAGGAATTTGTTGAAGTCTGGTTCTTTTTCTTCTGGATGAAACCATAAGCAATCTCCTTGTATATGAAGCGGATAATCGATATTATCAGTGAAAAGCATACCAGTTCCTAATCCTTGAGGTATATCCGGACTTAATGTTGCACACCATTGTGCGATGGCATTTAGTCCGATGTTAGATTCAAGTGCTGAAGTAACCCATGAACCAATTCCCCGTTCCTTGGCTAGTTTTATCCATTCAGTAGCCCCTTGTATTCCTCCATGAAGAGAGGGTTTTAATATGATATATTGTGGTCGGATTGTTTCGAGTAATTCTATTTTGTGTGCAATAGTGTTTATGCCTATAAGTTCTTCGTCCAGAGCTATTGGAAAAGGAGATTGTTGGCATAGTGTTGCCATTTCTTTCCATTGACCTGCACGAATAGGTTGTTCGATGGAGTGTATGTGGAATGCATGTAAGCTTTCCAATTTGAAAGGGGCATCAGCGGGAGAGAACGCCCCATTGGCATCCACACGTAGTTCTATCTGCTCGGGAGAGAAATGCTGTCTTATATGCTCCAGTAGTTCAAGTTCTTTATTGAAATCGATTGCGCCGATTTTGACTTTAATACATCTGAAGCCCAATTTCATTTTTTCTTCTATGCGGGAATACATTTCATCGAAATTTCCCATCCATATGAGTCCATTGATGGGTATTCCTTTTTCTCCCTTTGAAAAAGGAGTGTCCCAAAACTGTAAATTGCCAGCTTTCAGGTGAGCAAATGCAGTCTCTAATCCAAACAGCATAGATGGATAAGGGCGAAGGGCTTCGTAATCAAGATAGCCATTTAACTCTGTCTGATGGCAGTGATAAGCCAGAATTTCACTATAGTCTGGTAAGTCGTCACAACTTAATGCTGGAAGTGGTGCACATTCTCCTACGCCATATTTTCCTGTTTGGGAATCAGTGAGCAGTACATACCATACTTTACGTGTATGATAAACTCCTCTAGATGTTCCGGCAGGCTGCTTGAAGTGTAATGTTTTTGGGATGATTTTTATTGTATACATAGGCGTTTGATCTGATTTAAAAAGGTTATTAGAAAGAAAAAACTTTCTGACGATACGTGCAGAAAGTTTTTTCGATATTGTTTATGGCATTTTAGGGAATTTGCTCCAGTCTGGTTTGCGTTTTTCCAAAAATGCTCGTCCTCCTTCTTGTGCCTCTTCTGTCATATAATAAAGCATAGTGGCATCTCCGGCAAGTTCTTGTATGCCGGCTTGTCCATCTAATTCTGCATTCAGTCCGGCCTTAATCATACGTAGAGCAAGAGGGCTATGTTGCATCATGGTTTCCGCCCATTCTACTACTTCATCCTCCAATGAATCGAATGGAACTACCTTGTTTACTAATCCCATTTCAAGAGCTTCTTGTGCTGAATACTGACGGCAGAGGAACCAGATTTCTCTGGCTTTCTTTTGACCGACGATACGTGCCAGATAAGAAGAGCCGAACCCTGCATCAAAACTACCTACTCTTGGTCCTGTCTGTCCGAATATAGCATTTTCGGAAGCTATTGTCAAATCGCAGACTACGTGCAGGACATGTCCTCCTCCAATGGCGTAACCATTTACCATAGCAATTACTGGCTTAGGTATGGAACGAATTTGTTTTTGTACATCTAGCACATTCAGTCGAGGAACTCCATCTGTACCGATATATCCTCCATGACCTTTCACATGCATATCTCCGCCAGAACAGAATGCTTTATCTCCAGCTCCAGTCAGAACAATGACGTTTATATCTTGACACTCACGGCAATAATATAGCGCATCACTTATTTCGGATGTAGTTGTCGGAGTAAATGCATTGCGGTAACGTGGACGGTTAATTGTAATTTTGGCAATTCCGTTATAAAATTCAAAAAGAATATCTTGATACTCTTTTATCGTTTTCCATTCTCTCTTTTGTGACATAGTGGATTTATTTTTGTTTTAGGTTATGGTAATATTCTTTGAGTAATTCGATATCTAATGCTTTGTCTGTAAATACTTCCAGAAGAATCGGGTGGGTAGTTACATCAGGTTGGGTAAATACATTTATGGCAGTATGTAGTTCATTTTCATTATGTGCTGAAAGATATTCGAATCCTCTGTCTTCTGCCCATGCACGTGCAGATGTTGTATGGGTAGCGGTGACAAAGCGTCGTGCATTCTCATGTAATTCCAAGCCTGGAAGTGCATGGAAAATTTCTCCTCCTGCATTGTTTAGAAGCAGAATACGTATGTTTGTGCCATAATTAGAATTCCAAAGGGCATTCATGTCATAGAAGAAGCTCAAATCGCCTATGAAAATAAAGTTCAGTTTATCAGAAACTGTTGCATATCCTAGTGCGGTAGACAGTGATCCTTCTATACCATTGGTACCTCTGTTGGACAAAATTTCCACTTCTTCAGGCAAATCGAACAGTTGGGCATAGCGTACTACGGAGCTATTGGCCAGATGTAAAGAACATGGAGCAGGAAGATGTTGGATGACTTCACCAATGGCACTCATTTCCGAATATGCAAAACTAGCCTGTGGGATAGCTTTTGACCGTGTTTCCCAAATCTTTGGGTACTCTGGTGTACGGCTATCTAACATTGGGGCTATCTTCTCCAAAAATTCGAAAGGATCCATTTCTATGATAGTGGTCAGTGAACCAAACAAATCGACGACTTCTCCATCAACAGATACATGCCAATGCTCCATCGGGGGATGCTTACGCAGAAATTTTTTTAAGCGTTTTGAGATAATATGTCCTCCGTATGTGATGAGTAATTCAGGACGCATTTTTTCTTGTTCTTCATTGTTCATCGAGCAAAGTAGAGGCTCTATATTTCGTATAGGCATTCCGGGGATGGTACGATTACTTATATTTTCAGTGAACCATGCGAAATGCTTATACAGCATTTTGGTATATTTTTTGTCGAACAGATAAATCAGATTCATTTGTCCGACCACGATCATGCGTCGCTGGTATTTGTTTAATCGTTCAATGAGCGGTTGGTAATCTTTATCATAAATATTTAGTCCCTGGTAACGTGTAATTACTCGTGCACTAGGTAACTCTTTTTCAGGAAGTAAAAAGAACGGCTCACTGATCGGAACGTTGATATGTACTGGTCCCTTACCGTGATGGTTGAGCTCCAGCAGTGCTTCATTGATAAGTCGGTTGCAGAACCATTCACTTTCTTCGTTTGTTACTTCGGGTAAATTTACCGATTTTTTTACTAATGTACCGAATACTCCCGGTTGTGGTAATGTCTGCCCATCCATTTGTCCAATCCAAGCTGCTGGGCGATCAGCTGAAATTATTACTAATGGAACTTGCTGATAAAAAGCTTCTGCTACAGCTGGGTGTAAATTTAATAATGCTGTACCTGATGTACAACACACAGCAACAGGAGTTCCCCCATGCAAGGCGAGTCCAAGTGCAAAGAAACCAGCACTTCGTTCGTCTGTCATCGGATAACATGTAAAGTCTGGTATATTGGCAAACGTTTGAACTATTGGAATGTTTCTACTTCCTGGACACAAAACGATGCGCTTTATTCCAAATGATCGAAGCAAAGAGGCTAGTTGTAATATGCTTTTTTTATCAGTATACATAGCTTTATTTTTATAAAATATTCCTCATGGTATTCATTTTCTGCTGTGTTTCTTCCCATTCTGTTTCAACGGTAGAGGAGGGAAGTATTCCGCCTCCGGCATAGAATGTTGCGGTTTTATCAGTAATATTCATACAGCGTAGATTGACATAAAGTGTTGTTTCACCTTGAGGATCTAGCCATCCGATAATTCCTGTATAATAAGCCCGGTTATATCCTTCGTTGTTCAAAATGAAGTGGTATGCTTCTTCTTTGGGAAGGCCGCATACTGCTGGAGTGGGATGAAGCTCCTGTAAAATGTCACCTAAATGAGCTGTATCTTTTAGCTCAAAATGAAAATCAGTTTTTAAATGGACTAATTGTCCGGCTCGTGCCGTATAAGGACCTTTTTCTTTTAATTTGTTTCCGAAACGTTTTACAGTTTGCCGGATGTATTCACTGACAAATGCCTGTTCGTTCTGATTCTTTTCACTCCATTCCGTAGGCATTATTTCACCTTGCATAGGCATAGTGCCTGCAAGAGCTACTGTATGCCATTCTGTATCTTGTCCGCTTAAAATAATTTCAGGAGTACTTCCTATCCAGGTTCCAGTCTGTGGAGTGTGACATAAAGAAATCATCATACGTGGATAGTTATTACATGCACGTATAAATGCCGTAAGAGGAGAAAAATCTCCTTCTAATGCTTGAGTATAATTGCGTGACAGGACTAACTTTTTGAAAGTATTATCTTCTAGTGATGAAATGAAACGGGAAAAAACCTGTTCATATTTTTCTTTTGCTTCCTGAGCATTAGTACTTCTTTTTTCTTTAGAATTGAAGGATGAGGAAAATTCAAATGATATTGATGAGGCAAATGCTTCGAGAGTCTGACTGATATTTTCCCATTCGTGTGCAACTTTATCCGGGCGTATAAGGACTGCCGGATACTCTTCTGTTTGATGAAAAGGAGTCATGACAAATCCTCTTTTACCGTTTAAAGCTGCCGGGCTGTTTAGTACTTCTACATCTTCTTCTTCCTGTAAAACCAATATTGGCTCATCTGTCCAAGGCAGACGATATAGAGCAAAACTGAAAGGACTACGTGTAAGATTATCTATCAGCTTGTGAATTGTTGTTCCGGGAAGATTCATAATCGTTTTTTTACTATTAAATTAACAATGCGTGCAGTAGAAACTAATTTACCTTCAGGAGTGGTTATATCGACATTCCATACGTGTGAAGTACGTCCTCTGTGTACAAGTTTTCCCACAGCTTCGACGTAAGTACCTATTGGAACCATGTGTACATGGTTAGCACTTATCTGTATGCCGCAAGGCATTTGTCCAGGTTCACATAAAGGGATTGAACCGTATCCTGCAACAGTTTCTGCTAATGCAAGAGAGGCTCCTCCATTTAAAATGTCTACAGGCTCACATGGGCGTGAAGTGCGTTCGTCGACAGGCATTGTTGCTTTTACATAACCTTCTTCAACGGAGATAAGTTGAATTCCGAGATTTTTTGCTAATGACTCCGGAAGTTCATAACATTTCTTTTCGCTCGTTTGCATAAGTCTTATATTCGTAAACTTTTGCAAAGTTACAATTTTCCATTCAAAAGCTGGAATAAGGTGTGAGAAATTACCATATGTTAATCTTTCTGTCATGCCATTGTCGTACTTTTGCATCCGGATTCAAATATAAAATAATATATGAGAGATAGCATTGATTTTAAAACGATGAATATACCGAAGCTTTTTCGGAAACTTCTTATTCCTACTGTATTAGGAATGATATTTAATGCGATATTTATTATAACAGATGGTATATTTGTAGGTAAAGGTATCGGAAGTGATGCGCTGGCTGCTGTTAATATTACGGCTCCCTTGTTTCTGATTAATACAGGAGTTGCTTTAATGTTTGGAATAGGTGCTTCTGTTGTTGCTTCTGTCCATTTATCACAAGGAAAAGCAAAGGTTGCACGTATTAATGTGACTCAGGCGATTATTGTATCATCTGTTTTATTATTGATTTATGCAATAGGAATCCTTTCGAATGTAGAGCGAGTTGCTGTCTGGTTGGGAAGTTCTGAACGTTTATTGCCTTTGGCTGTGGAGTATATGTACTGGTTTGTTCCTTTTTTGGTCTTTAGTGCTTTACTCTGTTCTGGTATGTTTTTTGTCCGTTTGGATGGGGCACCTAATTATGCAATGGTGTGTAATATCATTCCTGCTATAATAAATATTGTGCTGGATTATGTGTTTATCTTTATTCTTAAATGGGGAATGTTTGGTGCCGCTCTTGCTACTAGTTTGGGCTATATAGTTGGTGCTGTTATGATCTTGGCTTATTTGTTTCATCCTGAAAGGATACTGCATGTATGTCGAGTAAAATTGAGTAAAAAGAGTTTGTATCTTACCATAAGAAATGTAGGATATATGTGTCGCTTGGGGTTTTCTTCTTTTTTATGTGAAACAGCTATTGCGACTATGATGTTTGTTGGAAATTATGTTTTTATCCGTTATTTAGGAGAAGATGGTGTAGCTGCATATAGTATTGCGTGTTATTTTTCCCTATTGTTTTTATGGTTTATAATGCCATTGCCCAGTCTGCACAACCTATATTGAGCTATAATTATGGAGCAAAATGCACAGCTCGTGTTCGTGAAACGTTTCGTTTGGCACTGACTACTGCGATATTGTGCGGAGCTGGTGTTTTTTTGCTTACATGGATCTTTTCTCATCAGATTGTTGGCATGTTTCTTGATAGTTCTTATCCGGCATATAATATAGCAGTGAAAGGTTTGCCCTTATTTGCTTCGGGATTTGTATTCTTTGGAATAAATATTGTTTCTATTGGATATTTTCAGAGCCTGGAACGTGATTGTCCGGCGATGATCATAACATTGTTACGTGGTTTTGCTTTAATCCTTTTGTGTTTCTGGATTCTGCCGATTATTTGGGGATCCTGGGGAATCTGGCTGGCTGTTCCGATGTCGGAGTTATTGACTTTCTTATTTGTTTTGGTTATTTATTGGTTGGAGAATCGGAGAAATTAGTGAGGATTGTTACATTTGTACAAAGAAAATATAAAAGATATGGATTCATTTATAGAAAGATTTTGTGCAAAATATTATTTCCCTTATGCTGAAGGAAGACAATTGATTGAGGGTATGGAATATAAGACTTATCGTAAAGGTGATTGTCTGGTACGTGAGGGAGAATGTGACACGTCTTTCTATATAATTGCTCGTGGTATTTGGCGAGGGCATTATTTACGTGATGGGCAGGAGGTATCTGTCTGGTTTGCTTCTAAAGGAGAAGCTTTATTTTCTACATGGGGATATGTCGATAATGCTGTTTCGAGAATAACTATTGAGGCAATGAGTGAAGCTGCATTGTATTGTATGCCAAAGCAGAAATTGGAAAAGTTGTTTGCTTCATCAGTTGATTTTGCCAATTTAGGAAGAAAATTTTTTGAGCGTGAATTTCTTAATGTAGAAACATGGCTTATTAATGGTGGGGCTTCCCAGGCTAGGGAACGTTATTTGGCATTACTTGAAGATAACCCGGAGCTTCTCCGTCATGTCCCATTAAAATATATAGCTTCATATTTATATATAACCCCACAATCGTTGAACCGTATTCGTGCAGAATTGGCTAAAAGTGGTAGGTGTTGATTTTACTTTTGTATGTGAATTAAGTTTATTTGTTGGAGATGTTCTTTTCTGAAACTAGATGGTGATATACAATTTCCGAAATTTTTGCTATGATTTTTTCAGTATCAGCCATACTTTCTTTTGAATCTTTGACCAATACTGCTATTGTGTAGCGTTACCCGTCTGGAGGAAGAATAAAACCAACATCATTGATACCAATTAATTCTCCCTGCACGTTCCGGTCGGAAGTTCCTGTTTTGTGACCTATTCGTGCTGTAGTATCCAACAAAGGAGCTGGTAACCTGTTAGTACCGGTTTGACAATTAAGCATTGTTTCTTTGAGGAAGTTTTGATATTCGGCTGGAAATAATTCTTTTGAAAATAACATATCGGTTAGGGAAGCTATTTCCAAAGGGGTACTCCAGTTCTCATAACAGGCTGTCAAATCCTTATGCATGTCATCTTCTGTCTTTGATATGGAAAAATTATTAATCCCCAAAGAACGTATATAGGAATCCGTATACAATACGCCGCCGGTATAATTGAATAATATATCACAAGCATTATTATCACTCTTTTGAATGGTATAATCTAATAACTGATCTATGGGTATGTAAATGTTTCCTTCTGGATATTTATCGCGTAAAGGGCTGTAAGTATCATCAAGCAGTGCTTCTTTAGGTATAAATATCTTGGTGGAAAGTGGTTGATTATGTTGGTGCAGATAATTGAGTACAGCTAAAGCTTGAGGATATTTCATGGCACTCTCTGCCAATACTAGTACAATGAATAATGTTTGCCATTGTTTTTTGCTGAAGGAGTTGAACGTATTTCGACTCAGCACCTTGAGCCCACTGAAGATATAAGCATTCATTTACTTTCTACTGATGAAGTCCGTGCCTTACTGCTGAATGATGAGATTCGTCAGGCACTTATGGCTGCACCATTATGGAAGTTGTTCGCCGAAAGAAAACTGTTATAAGATAGCTTGATCAGGAGTGGGAGGTGCTGTGTCTTTGATAGGCAATACGAGGTGTTCCGTTTGCTACATAGATTATTCCGCAGCGTATGAAACCATGCTTCTCTAAAAGGTTTTGCATTATTTTATTATCCGCATGCGTGTCAACTCTAAGATTGGGAGTTTGTTTCTCACACCAGTTTATGCATGCTTCGAATATACCTCGACAGCTACCATCTGAGGCAATACGGTGGATAACCCAATAAGGATCATTATCCAGCCAATTTCCTTCATCTATGCGGGAGTATGTCGGATCGGGTCCTTGGATAAAACAGAATGTTCCTGCGACAGATTCTTGTTCGTTTATGCAAACGTAGCAATGTCCTGAGTTGATTTCGTGCATTATTAATTCACGTTGTGGATATCCATTGATCCACTGGTTAGCATTTCCAGTAGATTGCATAAAGCGTCGCGCGGTATCAAAAATACCCATAAGTTTATTTAAATCGGAAAGTGTCGCCAAGCGTATTCTTATTTTCATGGTGGTGTCTTTATAGTTAACTGAAAATAGTTTTTTATAATATAAGGGACATAAAATATTTTAGTTTCCGAAATCTTGTTATATCTTTGTCTTCAAATAATAAGGGGCATTAGCTCATCTGGCTAGAGCGTTTGACTGGCAGTCAAAAGGTGGCAGGTTCGAGTCCTGTATGCTCCACTTCTTTTTATTTAATTACACCAGTTCCCATTATTAAGAACTTCTTTTTATATTTTGTTTTTAGAAGATAATTTTTACGTTTTGTTCTTCTATCTTTTTAATATCTTCGTATGATATTTTGTTATCTGTAATTAATGCCTTTATTAAAGAAATACTACCTAAACTTGCAAAAGATGTATTTCCTATTTTCGAAGAATCTGCGACAAGGAACACTTCATCAGATGATTTTATCATAGCCGATTTTACAACTAAGTCGCTTAAGCTTGGGTATGTAAGTTGCATTTTAGCAGAGATTCCAGCTGTAGCTAAGAATAATTTGTTGGCATGTAAATTATTGAATGGTTGTGCAGCCATTTCCCCTGTTAATGACAATGTGGGAGCTTTAAATTCTCCACCTGTAACTATCAGACTGATATTTGGGTTCTCACCTAATATCAGAGCAATATTAAGTGCATTAGTTATTATTATCAGGTTTTTAAACGAAACCAGCAGTTTGGCTATCTCAGTTGTTGTTGAACCTGAATCAAGGATGATACAATCGCCTTCATTTATAAAATTAATTGCTTTCTTAGCAATTTCTCTTTTTTCTTCGATATTTTTCTGGTTTAATAACTGACTAGTTCTGGCAAATGAGCTTACGTCTTTTAAGAGAGCACCTCCATGCTCTCTTTCTATGTATCCCATTTTCTCTAATTTTTCTAAATCCTGTCTGATAGTGACATCAGTTACTTTAAATATCTTGCTCAAGTCCTGTACTTTTGCATGTCCGTCTTCTCGGATAAGATTCAATATTTTCAGTCTTCTTTGATTTAGTGCCATGATACTCGTAGTTATAGGTTATTCTTGATACGATATTCCTGAATACTTTTAATTGAAATAATTTTGAGTTGGAATTTTTGTGCAATTTTCTCCAGTTGTGGTGGACGTGCCATTGTTCCATCTTCATTTAGAATTTCAATGAGTGCTCCTCCAGGTTTTAGACCTGCCAGTCTTGTCAAGTCTAACAGAGCTTCTGTATGTCCATCTCTTTCTAAAACTCCATTTGTTGCACCATATAATGGGAATATGTGTCCTGGGCGTGCGAGTTCTTCTGGAGCAATATTGCCGCATACAAGAGCATGGATAGTCTTAGCTCGGTCAAATGCAGAAACTCCAGTTGTACATCCGTATCCTTTTAAATCTACAGACATAGTAAAAGGTGTTCCTAAAAGTGAAGTGTTATCCGTTGCCATTGGGGCTAGTTTAAGCTCCGCACATCGTGCCTTAGGAATAGGAACACATAATAGTCCTTTCCCATACGTAATCATAAAATTGACTTTTTCAGGAGTTATTTTTTCTCCTGCAATGATAAAATCTCCTTCGTTCTCTCTATTTTCATCGTCAATGACAATAATGATTTTTCCTTGACGGATATCTTCCAGACCTTCTTCTACTGAACTTAGCATACCTTATTATATTGTTAAAATTCGTATTATTTGCAAAGGTAATTATTTTTCTGAAAGAACTATTTGGTTTTGATTTTTTTTTAAGAAAATACTTTGTACTATTTATGTCTTAAAATATAAATTATGTTAATATGGTTTCGTTTTCTTTTTGTTGTTTTATTTTGTGTCTTTTTTATTGTTATGATATATAATTTTTATTTTTAAAGATCTAAGTATGAAAGACATTCAAAAAAAGAACTCTTTGAATAAAAAGAGTAAAAGCAAGAAAGGAATAACTTTTCATGCTGTGGGAATGTTGGCAGTATCGTGCTGTATGGCAGCACCAGTAATGGCGGAAAGTATTGTGTCTGAAACACAGACTTTTGTCCTCGCAGAGCAATCCCACAAGGTATCGGGTATCGTTCTTGATGAAACAGGAGAACCGCTGATTGGAGTTTCTGTACTTATTGAAGGTACTTCTTCGGGTACAATTACTGATTTTGACGGAAAATTTATTCTGGATGTTCAGCCCAAGTCTACACTTGTAATCTCATACGTTGGTTATCAGACCCCAAAAAATACAAGTCGGTGACCAAAAATCGTTGACAGTAAAGATGAAGAGCGATAATGAACTTTTGGATGAGGTTGTTGTAATTGGTTAGACCATAAAGCGTAAAGACTTAACAGGTTCTGTTGCCTCTGTAAAAGGTGAATCCATTGCTGCTATGCCTGTATCGAATATTGCACAGGCTATGCAGGGTAAATTGCCTGGAGTGAACATTACTTCTCAGGACGGTCGTCCGGATGCAGAAGTTTCTATCCGAGTTCGTGGAGGTGGTTCTATCTCTCAAAGTAATGAACCTTTGATTTTGGTAGATGGTATTGCAGTCGGTTCTTTAAGTGATATTCCTTCTGATCAGGTAGAAAGTATTGATGTTTTGAAAGATGCTTCTTCTACTGCTATTTATGGTGCACGTGGTGCAAATGGTGTTATTTTGGTTACTACAAAAGGGGCTAAAGAAGGCAAAGTTTCGCTTACTTATAATGGTTATGTAAAATTTAATACACCTATCAAATATCTGGAAGCATTATCACCTTATGATTATTTGAGTTTTGTATGGGCAAATGCTGCTGCCAGTGGTGATGCTTACCGCGAACCTTTTGAAAAGCTTTTCGGACTTGGTGCGAACAGAGGTAACAATACCAATGGCATAGAAAGCTATCGTAATATGGCCGCTGATGATATTCAGAGAGAGGTATTTAATAGCTCTGTTTCTCATAATCACGATGTAACGATTACTGGAGGTACTGAAAAGACGAAAGTACTGTTTGCTTTGAACTATATGGATGAGCAAGGTATGAAAATCAATTCGTACTCTAAGCGTGCCGGTGCTTCTTTAAAGGTTAACCAGAAACTGGCTGATAATGTTGTTGTCAGTCTGGATGCACGTTTTTCTGGTATCCGTAATATGGGAGATGAAGGAACAACCAATGGATCCGGTTCTTTGCTTTCTTCTGCATATCGTTTCCGTCCGATATCTACTCAGCATATTTTGGGTAATCTGGATGCTTTGCGTGAGGGAAATGTCGAGCAGTTCGGACGTGCTTCCTTATGGGATGCATATAGTCCTGTAAGTAAAATTTCGGATTATGAGCCTCTTGAAATTAATCAGAACTTACGTTCTACATTGTCATTAGACTGGGAACTTTTCAAAAATTTGAAATATCATACAGACTTGACATATAGTAATTCATGGGACCAGGATAAAGTTTGGGCTGGAGCCGTATACAATGAGTATTTGGATGATTCTACAGGCGAGAAACTTTATGCCGGAAGTGTAGATTACAAGAAGAGTGATGGCTGGAATTTAAGATGGACTAATACGACGAGTTACGATTTTACCTTGTCAAAAGAACATCGTCTGAACTTGTTGGTAGGTCATGAGGTGACGGACTCTGGTGGTTCTGAATTACGGGTAAAAGCGAGCCATTTCCCTTCAAACTTTACGAAAGATAATGCCTTTGCGATGATTAATCAGTATGATAAAGATCATGGAACATCTTCTTTTTCTTCGAATATAGATACTACAAATCGTATTTTGTCATTCTTTGGACGTGTAAATTATAGCTTGCTGGACCGTTATTTATTGACTGTAACATTCCGTGCAGATGGTTCTTCTAAGTTCTCTCCGGAACATCGTTGGGAATATTTCCCGGCAGCAGCTTTTGGATGGAGATTGTCAGAAGAAGCATTTATGAAAGATATCGACTGGCTGGATAACCTGAAGCTCCGCCTTTCTTATGGTACTGTAGGTAATGATGGTATCAGTTCGGACCTGTGGTCCCAGATATGGACTTCGGAAACTGACCTTAGATGGCAATATGCTACGGGTCATAATTATTGGTCTTCTTATGATTATGCTACATCTGAAATGGCTAATCAGGATTTGAAGTGGGAAACTACAATTACTCGTAATGTGGGATTGGATTTCGGATTCTTTAAAAACCGTTTGTGGGGATCTGTTGATTTGTATTGGAATACAACCAAGGATTTGTTGATGCTGACTTCTATCCCGGGTATTACAGGATTTACTTCTATATATGCTAACATCGGACAGACTAGTAATAAAGGACTTGAATTGTCTTTAAGTGGAGTGCTGTTTGAGAATAAGGATTGGAGCATTACTGCTGGAATGAATATCAATTTCAATAGAGGAAATGTGGATGAACTGGTTGATAATGTATCTGGACTTTATGGAACATCATGGGCAAGTAGTCAAACTATCCGTACTGATGTTCCTGGGTTGTATGGTGATTTGCAGTTCGAGCAAATAGGGGTAGAGGAATATAAGTGTGTATATGCACGCCGTACTGATTACCTTAATTATTATCGTACTGCCGAAGTTGCATTTCAGAATGTTTTTGATAATATAGGTTCTGCCCACCTGGTTACTGTAGATGATAGAGGATATGCAAACAATCCTTTCCAGCGCCACTTCCAGTATCAGCATGATTTGGAAATCAGTCCTGAATCATTGTTCGAAATCGGTAATATACAGGGTGGTCAAAGCGGACAGACTACTACAAGTGAGTATGGTTATGGATTTGGACGTCCTTCGAATGGTGGTAGTAAGAATGCTGCTCCTTGTAAATGTTTTGCTGCTATTCGTATTCTTCCTACGTTCTATTATGGAGAGTATGAGGAAGGTGATATGCGTAGAGATGTAAGTGTTGCTGTTACAGGAATGGTAACGAAGCAATGCTGTCTTTCGTTCCTAGAAGTAAATTGAATGGAGGTATTGCTACGAATAAATGGGATGAAAACAGAATGAATCCTCCTTATACTGCTTCTCAGCGAGTTTCTGGTATGAACTGGCCGGTTATGCGTTTGGCTGATGTAATTCTGATGCAGGCAGAAACCAAAGCTGAATTAAATAAAGAAGGTGAAGCTGTAAATTTGGTAAATCAGATTCGTGAACGTGCTTTTGGAGATGCAGAACATAATATTAGTGCAAGTGGTGAGCAGTTGAAAGAATTGATTATGCAAGAGCGTAAGCTGGAATTTGCAGGTGAAGGTATTCGCCGTTGGGATATGTTGCGTTCTGGTAAATTCTTGGAAAAAGCATTGGCTGTACGTCAGGAAATGCTTCAGGTGGTTAATGATATTGAGGCTCAAGGCTACCATCGCTTTGAGAACGGTAATGAGATACCAGCTTATATTTATGTGAAAAAAGTAGAGTTGGAGAATCCGTTGACTTATGATCCTGATGAAAGTAATCCGGCATTGTATCCGGGATGGCGAGGACAATATGACTATAGTACTACTCCTGTAGCTAACAATGTGAAAGGAACAGCGCATAATCTAGCTGTTAAAGGGTTCTTTAAATATATTGATCCTAATGGTGCTGAAGCAGCTGCACTGATTGCAGAGGGATATGAAAAAGTTAATTGGGGTGTAGATTTGGTGAAGTATAAGGATCATTATACTGATACACATCTTTTACCGGGTGTAAAAGCTGGCAATGTTGCTCCTAGATTTTATTGGCCTATGCCATTCGAAACTTTGACAATGTCTAAAGGTAAAATAACGAATGGATATGGTTTGGCTCAGGAATAATGAAGTATCTTGTAAATGAAATAAAACTTCAGCATCTTTTAGACAAAAGATCCTGAAGTTTTTATTTTTTTTGTACAAAGTTTAGGAGAGTTCGTACGAATTTTCTTGAAAAAATAATGGAGTTTTTCGCTTGAAAAAAGCGAAAAACTCCTACTTTTTTATTATGTTAATTATCAGTGTATTACGATAAATATTATTTGATTTTTTTCTTGAAGAACGTATTTGGTGTATCGGGAATAGGCTTCCTTTTTTATTTTACCTCATCATAAGTGCTGAATAATGGTTGCAGTAATTCAGGAATATCTACTCCTTGTTTTTTTATTTCCTCCAGACAGTTTTTACCTTTTTCGGTCAATGTGAAATACATCTGACGCTTGTCTTGTCTGCCCAGATATCTGGTAACCATTTCTTTTTTTTCTATCAGGCTGATAGTCTTCGATGCATGTGAGGGAGTCATGCCTGTGCGTTCCACAATCGTTCCGGCAGTGACGGTTTCTCCTCCGATGCTACACAGTACCATAGCTTCGTTCAGTGAGATACCGTATGTATTTATAAGTTGAGTTTCCAGTTCAGAGAGAGCTTTGAGCAGCTCTCTCATGATGCATATACATTTTATTTTTTCCATGGGTTTAAATAAATAAATTTACATTGGCCTGCTCTGCTCGTTCCATGTAAGTAGCTACACCTCCTATGGTCACATTATCCAGCAATTCTTCTTTTTTAACTCCCATAACATCCATTGACATCTGGCAGGCTATAAATTCTACTCCGTTGTCAATAGCTTGCTGGCGAAGAGATTCCAAAGAGTCGATGCCCTTGCGTTGCATGATGTAGCGCATCATGCGGGTTCCGATACCACCCATGTTCATTTTTGAAAGCTTCAGCTTTAATGAGTTGGAAGGAAGCATCATGCCAAACATTTTTTCGAAAATGTCTTTCTTAACTTGTGGCTTATGTACCTTTTTGATAGCGTTCAGTCCCCAGAATGTGAAGAATATAGTAACTTTCTTTCCTGTAGCAGCAGCTCCATTAGCCAGCACAAAGGTAGCTAAAGTTTTGTCAAGATCATCGCTGAACAGAATGAATGTTTTTCCTTCTTCGGTTGTGATTTCCTTGATAGCTTTTTCGCAAGAAGATGCTTTTTCAATCAGTACGCGGTATGTTCCGTTTGCTGATGATTTTTCCAGAAAATGGTTACCTGTACTTTGGCACCATGCTTCTGCGTCGCGTGGAAAACCGGCATCGGTAGCATGTATTTCAAGATGTTCACCCGGATTCAGGGTTTCCATGCTTTTCTTCAGTTTCATAATCGGGCCGGGACACTGAATACCACAGGCATCTACTTTTATAACTTTTTCTGTTGCAGGTTGGCAGCAAGATGCTGTAGTGTGACAAGAAGACGATGGCTGTTCTGGCAGGCAGACAGGAGTAGTAGCAGCCTTGTAGGTTTTGATTCCTCCGATAAGGTTACGTACATCCTGATAACCATTGTCTTTCAATATACAAGAGGCCAGGTATCCTCGTAATCCTACACCACAATATACATAGACTGGCTTGTTGGTCGGGATATCGCTCATGCGTTCACGTAGTTCGTCGAGTGGTACATTGGTGGCTCCTGGAATTTTGTCCAGGCTGTATTCATCGGCGGTGCGCACGTCTACCAGTGTGACCTTACTTAAATCAGCTTGCTGAAGTTCACGCCAGTACAGCGGAGTCATTTTTCCACTTAGGATATTATCAGCTACATAACCCGACAATGCAACAGGATCTTTGGCCGATGAGAAAGGAGGCGCATAGGCATGTTCCAGTTCTGTCAGGTCGTATACCGTTCCGTTTCGTTTGATGGTCAGTGCATATTCATCAATACGTTTGTCTACTCCATCGTAACCGACAATTTGTGCTCCGTACAGTTTGCCGTCGGTGGGTGAGAAGGTGATTTTAATGTCTAGCATAGATGCTCCCGGATAATATCCGGCATGTGAATTAGAATGGATCGTTGCCGACAAGTAAGGTATATCCATCTGTTTCAGACGCTTGGTCGGAAGTCCGGTTGAGGCAACGGTCAGGTCGAATATTTTAGCAATGGCTGTACCGATAGAACCTTCATATTTTATCTTGTTACCAAATACCATATTGTCTGCCACGATACGTGCCTGGCGGTTAGCTGGTCCGGCAAGGAAATTCAGCCAAGGTTTGTGAGTGATGGGGTGCGGATATTCTATAGCATCGCCTACGGCATAAACCGATTCGTCGGATGTCTGCAAGTATTCGTTTACATAGATTCCTCGCATTTCACCTATTTTCAATCCGGCTTCGGTTGCCAGACGGGTTTCTGCGCGAACACCGATAGAAAGCAGCACCATTTCGGCATTTACCTTGATGCCCGATTTAAAGTTGACGGTTATTCCTTCTGCTGTTTTCTCGAATGATTCTACAGCCTGTTCCAAATATAGTCGGACACCTTTTTGTTGCAGATGCTCGTGTACTAGTGAGGCCATTGAATAGTCGATAGGTCCCATTACCTGATTAGCCATTTCTACTACCGATACTTCGATACCACTGTGATGGAGGTTTTCAGCCATTTCCAGACCTATGAATCCACCACCTACGATGACTGCATGTTTTACAGCTTTCTGCTGCATGTAACTCTTGATATGGTCGGTGTCATTTACGTTCCTCAAAGTGAATATACCTTCAGTTTCAATACCCGGCAGGGGCGGACGTACAGGCGATGCTCCCGGTGAGAGCAAGAGCTTGTCGTATGATTCAGTATATGTCTTTCCGGCAGTACGGACAGTTACTTCCTTTTTCTTTACATCGATAGCCGTTACTTCCGAACGGGTACGTACATCGATGTTGAAACGCTTGCCAAACGACTCGGGAGTCTGTACGAACAATCGCTCACGGTCTGAGATGACTCCTCCTATATAGTAAGGTAAGCCACAGTTGGCATACGAGATATATTCACCTTTTTCGAATAAAATGATTTCAGCTTTCTCTGTATTGCGGCGGATACGTGTAGCGGCAGTTGCACCTCCAGCTACTCCTCCGATGATAATGTACTTCATATATATTCTTTTATGTTGTTATTATTTTCTAATGGAAACTTTTTGTAAAGAAAATAATTTATTCTTTATGGATAAATTTTTCATTGGAAAATATTTTCATCTTTAATTGTTATTAACATGTTGTGACTTTCATGAGCTGAAAGTGGAGGGAAAATTGTAGAATATGAGTTGGATTTGCTGTACAAGACGTATTTTTTGTTTATTTTTGACACATAAAACTTTTATATATAAAAACATACAGATGAAACCAATACATTACACACTGTCTGTCCTGTTACTTGCTTCCGCTTCACTTTGGGCAGAAAACAATGAAGGATATAAGTTCGAAACAGTAGTTAACCAAAAAGTCACTCCGGTGAAAGACCAGGCTTCTACCGGTACATGCTGGTGCTTTGCCACAACTTCTTTTGTAGAGGCGGAACTGTTGCGTCAGGGCAAGGGTGAATACGATTTGTCGGAGATGTTTATCGTACGTCAGAAATATATGAATCAGCTGAAAGATAATTTCTTGCGTCAGGGCAAGGGGAATATCGGTCAGGGAAGCATTACTACAAGCTGGATTACGGCATTCAATCAGGTCGGCATTGTACCGGAAGAAGTTTATACGGGTATTAATTACGACTCAAAATTACATAACCATTCGGAAATGGTGGAGTATATGACAGCTATAGCCAAAGAGGCTGTTAACATGAAAAAGTCATCTCCTCAGTATGAGCAGCTGATAAATAGTTTGTTCGATATTTATTTAGGAAAAGTACCTGAGAAGTTTACTTATAAAGGAAAGGAATATACTCCTAAAAGTTTTGCTGAAAGTTTGGGCATTTGTACGGATGATTATGTGATGCTGACAAGTTTTACTCACAAACCGTATTATGAGCCGTTTGAGATTGAGATTCCCGATAACTGGGAGCACGACCGTATGTATAATTTGCCGCTGGATGAGCTGATAGAAGCTACCGACCATGCGCTGATCAATGGTTATACTGTGTGCTGGGACGGTGATGTAAGCGAACGAGGCTTTTCTTTCTCGAATGGAGTAGCCATTAATCCGGAGGTAGATGATGTAGACGAATATAAAGATAGTGACCGTGCTCGTTGGGGACAGATGACAAAGCGTGATCGTCTGGCAGAGGTGTTCCAGTTTAAGCATCCTTACCCGGAAGTGAATGTAACTCCGGAAATCCGTCAGCAGGGATATGAATCGTTTGCTACAACCGATGATCATCTGATGCATCTTACTGGTATTGCTAAAGATCAGAACGGAACAAAATATTATATTACCAAAAACTCTTGGGCTGCCGACAGTAATAAATTTGGAGGTTATCTGAATATGTCGGAAAGTTATGTACGTGCCAAGACTATTTTTGTGATGATGCACAAGGATTCACTTCCCAAGGAATTGAAGAATAAGCTGGGAATTAAATAAAACGGATTTCCGGTTGAATCCATAGTAAAATGCAGACAAAAGAAATCTCTTAAATAGAAGTGTTGAAAGTATGAATGTTATGCTTCTGTTTGAGTGTGGATAAAATGAAATGAGGCTACACTTTTAAGGTAGCCTCATTTCATTTTATTGTTTTGATATCATTCACCATTGTTTCGATATCCGTCAAAGAATTTTTTGAAAAACAGCCATTGATAGTCTATTGAATTATTCCAATAGGTGCTGCTATGTTTCCCGGGACGGATGATAAAATCGTGGAAAATACCTCGTTTTTCCAATTCTTCATGAAATTTCTGGTTGACTTCCAGGAAGAAATCTCCTGTGCCGCAATCGATAATTAATGCCAGATCACCATTTTGAATTTTATCCAGCTGTGTCATTACAGTGTGCTCATCCCATCGTTGACGGTTTTTGGATAGCTCTCCAAGTTGTTCTTTCATTTTCCATTCGTGAGGAAACGGACGAATGTCTACACCACCACTGGTATTGCCTCCTGCACCAAAAACATCTTTATGACGAATAGAAAGCCACATACCTCCATGACCACCCATGCTAAGTCCTGTTACAGCTCTTCCTTTCCGGTCCTTTATTGTTGAATAATGTGTATCTATATACTTTACCAGTTCAGAGGAAACGAATGTTTCATATTGGCTGTCGGCGTGGGTAGGGCTGTCCCAGTACCAGCTGTTTTTTCCGTCCGGACATACTACGATAATTCCATCCCGATCTGCCATTTGAGGAAGTTCTGGCTTAATTCCCAACCAGGTAAGTGAGTTGCCTCCATATCCGTGCAGCAGATATAGGGTAGGGCATTTTTTCCCTTCTAAAGCTTGATCGGGCACAATGACTGCTACTTTAATCTCTTTTTTCATTTTAGGACTTTCTACCGATAATGTATCGATACGTGCAGCCATCGTATTGAGGGCAAATGATAAAATCCCCAAGCTGCATACTATAATTCTTTTGATAGTCATTTTTATTTTGTTTTTTGTTATACCATATCATCTCCTGTTTTGGCAAAGGTAACTCTAATTGTTTTATGGAAAGGTATAAAACGTGAAATAATGGCGATTATCAGAGTAATGATAAATAGCCACCCCAGTATCTCTTTTAATGCCAGCAGCAGACTCTGTTGCTGTAAAGTAGTATAGAGCGAGGTTGTTGCCAGTTGGGTAGCTTCACTATATTCGTGTTCCTGAGCCAGGTCGCTTGTAAGCGATTGTGAGAATTTCGGGGCAGCCAGAGGATCAGCCATCGTTATGGTTTCGGATAAAGAGTGCATGTATTTTTGCTGTAGCCTGTATAGCGTATTACTGTAAAAAGATGTAGCTATGATAGGAGCTAGTACAGAACGGAATATTATCAGAAAGAAAGCATTCGAAAGCAGGAACTTCGGATTCAAGTCTTCTACGGCAAACAGAGCGAAGGCTATAATCAGAGCCAGCATGCCCAATCCACGCAGGAAGATGGGAAAGAACAACATTTCGTATGTACTTTCAGGCGAAATGCCGAAATAAAGAATGCCGAAGAAAATAGTGAAGCATGCCATACCTCCGGCAATGAAAAAACGGAAACGCCAGCGTTGCCATCTGAACCACCAGAAACAGATGAATGCTCCTAGTATATATCCGGGTAAAAGCCAGATATAAAGTACATAAGAGTGTGTACTGTCTACTTTTAGAATAGATGTCATGTAGTTCGTCAGTAATGTGGTTGATGTACTGAAAAGCATGATGAGCATCATGTAAAAATAGCCAACTATAGCTTTAGGTTGATATAAGGGAGCCAGATTGACATAAGGAGTTTCGGAATGATATTGCATCCAGACAAAAAAAGCTATCAGAATCGGTGCTATGACAATGTAAGCGCAGATTTTGTAGGATGACATCCAGTCGAGTATTTTTCCGTAATTGATGACATACATCAGCATCAGCAGACCGATAGCGATTACGAACATCTCCCGCAGATGCAATTCTTCTATGGGAATTTTCTGTAACGGGCGGTTGTGGCGATAGCAGACTATTACCAGCAATATAGCCAATAACAACAGAAGCATCATAAAATAATACATGTACTTCCAGTTGTAATGATAGGCAAGTTCTGCTGTGAGCACCATAGATATCTGGTCACTTCCGTATACTAATGGATAGAAGTATGAGTAGAATTCGCTACGGACATTTTTCGGACTGAATATCTTTTGTGCATGTCGGATAAACCAAAGCATGAGGAATCCTTTCAGAAAGCCTATGGCAAAACTGGCAACAATCAGAATATCCGCACTTTGCGAGCGGGCACATATCCAACTTAATATAAATTGCAAAGCCAGATCGGCGAGCAAAAGAAACTTGACTGAGAAAGCGGACAGGACTTTCGGTACGATGGGATAGGCTATTGCCATGTCTGCCGAAGCAGCGTAATATCCCATTGTTATATCTTCTGTATTGGTACCTAGTGTGTTGGATGCCTCAAGCATACTTCCTGTATACGAACCGTTGAGCATCGTTATAGGAAGAATAATAATGAAAATACTTATCAATGCCAGCCAGTTGGGAACCCACTTACGTACGGGTAATCCCAGTTCTCTCATATTTGTCATTTGCGTAATGCTTCTGTTTCTACCATCATTCCGGCACGCAGGTGCTGTGCATCTTCTTCACTGATATTGATAATATCGATACGGACTGGAATACGTTGTTGTACCTTTACAAAGTTGCCGGCAGAATTATCTGTGGGAACAAGAGAGTATTTTGAGCCGGTTGCTTCTGATATAGCTGTAACCTTTCCTTCAAACACTTTTCCAGGCAAAGCGTCTACTTTAATGCGTACTGGTTGTCCGATGTAAATGTTTACAATCTGCGTTTCCTTATAGTTTGCAGTAATCCATTTATCTTTGCTGCGGACCAGGTACGAAATGGTTTGTCCTGCCTGTACAAACTGTCCGGGCTCCAAGGTACGCCGCTCCATATATCCATCGTAAGGAGCAGTCACAACAGTATACGAGAGATTCAGGCGTGCCAAGTCTAAGTCGGCTTCTTTGCGGAGGATAGCTGCTTCAGCGCTGGTATTCTTTTTGCTTGCTTCCGAATATTGTGACAATGCTACACGTTTTTGTTCGAGTAAAGCCTGATAGCGTGCTTGTGCTGCGTCATAAGCAGCTTTGGCTTGTTCGTATTGCTGTTCGGGTACAGATTCCTCTTTAAGTAACCGTTCGAAGCGATGATAGTCCTGTTCCAATTGCCATAATTGGGCTTTTGCTTCGGCAATGTTTGCTTCCTGTACGGCAATGTTCGTATGTGAGGTTTCGATGCCAGAATGGAGTGCATCCTTCGAACCTTGAGCGTCGAGTAGGGAAGCTTCTGCTTCTTTTACCTTTATTTAATACTCACGGTTGTCGAGAACTAACAGGGTATCTCCTTGATGGACAAGTTGATGTTCCTTAAAGAGAACTTCTTTGATATATCCTGTTGCGCGGATATTCAAGGGTATGACGTATTGATCGACAAAAGCGTCGTTTGTTACTTCATAATTTATGTACCGCCAAAAATAAGTGGCAGTCCACCATAATCCCGAACAAGCTAGGATGATACAGATGGTATTCAAAATGAAATTGCGAATACGCAGTTTCTTTAGTTTTTTCTGTTTAATTTCTAGTTCAGACAAAGTGTTTGGGATTAAGTTTGTGAATTACAAGTGTCCGCAGGCGCGTTCCAGTTGATAATAAGTATAAATAACCCGGGTACGGGCTGAAGTGAGCTGAAGTTCTGCATTCAGACGGCAGAGTTAGCATCCAGTAAATCTGTCAGTATAGCCAGCTGGTTCAGATAGCGGTTTTGCATGATACGATAGTTTTCTTCTGCCTGTTTGACAGAGAGTTTTAATGCTTCTACCTGTTGCAGTGCTTCATGATGACGAAGGTAGGCCGTACGTACATTAACTTTGATTTGCTGCACCCTTTGTTCTTCGATGTTCTGGCTAAGTCTTACCGCAAGTTAACTTTCTTTAGTCTTATGGTTGTTTTTGTCTAATGACGAAAGAGGGTATGATACAGACAAGCCTATGTTCCAATTATTATTATACATGTCGGCCATTGTTCTCGAGATAGGACGTGCCAGTGTATTCGCTGCATAAAGCGATATGTTTGGCAGGTATTCAGCTTTTGCCAGACGGACATCGTTTTGTGCAACTTCCGTTTGCTTGCGTAACAGTAATATTCCCGGATCATTCATACAAGCTTGTGCTACGTAGTCATCGTATTTTTCAAGGGCAATGGAACGGTAGAGCAAGACTGTATCTGGCAATAACAAGCAGTTTTCGTTAATTCCTAGTAAGATATCCAGTTGTTGAGATACAAGTGCGATACTATTTTCCGTTTCTGTAAGTGAAAGGCGGTCGTTAGTAAGTTGCATTTCGCTTCGAAGTACATCATTATTTGTTATGAGTCCCTCCTTTTTCATCTGCTTGATATCTTTCAGCCGACGTTCTGATTCTTCAATGTTTCGGGTTAATACGTCGTGCTGGCGGAATAAACTAAACAAGCTCATATATTGCTCCAAGAGATTGAGCTTTATATCAGCACGGTCTGTTACGGTCTGAAGAGAGGCTATCTCTTTTTTCAGATCTGCTTTATGTATAGCATATCGTATCTTACCTCCTTGATATAAAGGTTGAGTAAAATTTATGGCATAATTTTGTGACCAGTCGGGGGTATCTGGATAGGTTGCGTCTGATAAGCCATGCTGGAAAACAACGGGTTGTCCTATAACACCTCCGTTAAGTCCTATCTGTAAGTCGGGTAACAGTGAAGTACGTGCTGTCTTTCCCTGCTCGTGTGCCATTGATTCTTGTACTTTGTCCGCCTGGAGTTTCAAACTATTTTCCACACCTAGACGGAACAGCTCATCCACGGTAAGAAACAATGAATCAGCTGGGGAAGCTATGCTTTTACAATAACTTCCTGAAAGTAGAAAGACAAGTAAGTATTTATATATTTTCGAGTACATCATATACGGATTTTAATTCGGACATCATGGTTCTGATGCTTTCAAGCCCTATTATTTGTTCTGCGTTTACATATACTTGATCCAATATGGGCCGAATCTGATTACGGAATTCTTCGCCTTCTTTTGTAAGGTAAACCAATTTGCTACGCCGGTCTGCGGGATCTTCTTTACGACATACGTATCCTTTTTTTTCCAGGTTATTCATCAGATTAGTCAGGCATGCTTTGTCTTTAGCTGTTCGTTCCGCTAAAACTTGTTGGGTGATACCTTGCTCGTGCCACAGGCTACTTAATATTTGTAGCATTTCGAATGTGATTCCTGCATTATTCCTTTTTAAAGTTCGTTGCATGGCTCTACGGAAAGACATGCGAGTGCGGAATACCTGCAGCATTAACTCCCTAAACTCTCCTCCTTCTCTCATGATTATCTTTTTACTTTTGAACTGCAAAAGTACGAATTTTAGTCTTATTAGTTAAATATTTGACTAATTATTCATTGCGCATGATTGGAGTATATGTAGAAAAGCTGCTTATTATGAGTGAGTTATGTCTTTTGATTATCGAGATGTTATAGAGAGGGGGATTCCTCTTTACGCATGCTAAATTCGCATCCGCAATATTGCTGGTTGTAAAATCCATATTCTTTTATTATAGCAATACGCCGTTCGCTTAATCCTCCTTTTCTCCAGTTCTGATCCCACCAGATGACGTCCGGATAATTTTCTACTGCATATCTTCCTGCCTGATTAATCTGCTCTAAGCTTTTCCAACGTGAAGAAGCGAGTGTGGTAGTAATTACAGAAAATCCATTTTCGTGAGCATATCGTGCTGTATCGAGTAACCGCATTTTGAAACATTGCAGACAGCGTCCGCCCCGTTCTGACTCTCCTTCGAGTCCTTGTACCGTGCATCGCCATGCCTCGTGATTGTAATCTGCATCGATGATATCCAGTCCTAACGACTGTGCATAACGCGAACATTCATTTTTGCGGATGTTATACTCTTCTAGTGGATAGATGTTTGGATTGCAATAGTAAATGGTAGGGCGTATGTCATGTTGCATCAGGCATTCGATGATAGCTGACGAGCAGGGGGCACAACATGTGTGAAGCAATATTTCTTTTGCATTTCCTGGAACTTCCAGTGTGAATTTCTTTTTTTTCATACGCTCAAATTGGAGATTTAGATGATTCTATATGCAAAAATAATCTTTTTGTGTGTGAGTGGAAAATGATTTTGCTCTGTTCCGGATAAAAACGGACGGACACCCTTTATGGTAAGGCATCCGTCCGCACTTCTTAGGATATTTATTTTTCCCTTTCTTGTATCAGAGTTATTTTATTTCGAACTCTTCTTTCATGTCAAGTTCATCGCCATGCATATCATAGAATTTATATTCCAGGAAAGCGAGGCTTTGATTAGGTATTATCTTTATACCAAATCCGAATTTCATTTGCCATTTACGTTTTAAGGAAACTATTCCTTGATTGATGTAAGCGGCAACATAGGGATGGATATGTAATGTAAATTTCTTGACCTTCAGTTTATTGACCAGGTAGTCAATTTTACTTTCCAATGTATCTGTAAATAATATGGAGGGCTTTATTTTCCCTTTTCCAAAACACGTCGGACAGTCTTCATCGGTATTGACGTCCATGGCAGGACGGACTCTCTGACGGGTAATCTGCATTAATCCGAATTTGCTGAGTGGCAATATGTTGTGTTTTGCTCGGTCTTTCTGCATGTTTTGGCACATGCGTTCATATAGTTTTTGTCGGTTCTCGGCAAGATTCATATCAATGAAATCGACAACGATGATACCTCCCATATCTCTCAGGCGAAGTTGTCGGGCAAGTTCGTCTGCTGCACCTAAATTTACGTCCAACGCATTGGCTTCCTGATTGTTGCCGGATTTGGACCGGTTGCCACTGTTTACATCTACCACATGCAAAGCTTCTGTATGTTCTATAATAAGATAAGCTCCGCTTTTGTATGAAACCGTTTTACCAAACGAAGATTTGATTTGCTTGGTTATTGCAAAATTGTCGAAAATGGGAAGTTGTCCTTTGTAAAGCTTCACGATTCCCGAACGTTCGGGGGCAATGAGCGTTACATAATCTTTTACTTCATTGTAAACGCTTTCATCGTTTACATAAATATTTTCATACGAAGGGTTGAATAAGTCGCGCAGCATGGCTACCGTGCGGCTTGTTTCCTCGTATACCAATGAAGGCAGTTTGGTTGCCTTTTGTACTTTTGAGATGGTATCTTCCCAATGCTTCAGTAATACTTTCAGTTCTGCATCCAGTTCTGCAACACGCTTTCCTTCGGCTACGGTACGTACTATTACTCCGAAGTTTTTCGGTTTGATGCTTTGCAATAATTGCTTTAAGCGTGCGCGCTCTTCGCTTGATTTGATTTTCTGGGAAACAGAAACTTTATCGTTGAACGGAATCAGGACAAGGTATCGTCCGGCGAAAGATAGTTCACATGTCAGTCGCGGTCCTTTGGTTGAGATAGGTTCTTTTACGATTTGTACGATGACTTCCTGTCCCTGCTGTAAAACGTTCGAAATGGTTCCATCCTTATCAATGTCGGGCAGTATCGATGCTTTCGACATTGGATAAAGTTTTTTTCTGTCGCTGATGACCTGCTTCAGATACTTTTGGTAAGAATTAAATTGAGGTCCGAGGTCTAAGTAGTGAAGGAAAGCGTCTTTTTCGAAACCTACATCCACAAAACAGGCATTCAGTCCAGGCATGAGCTTGCGTATCTTGCCTACGTACATATTGCCAACCGAGAAAGACAGATTTCGTTCTTCTTTCTGGAACTCTACCAGGTTCTTGTCTTCCAAGAGCGCAATAGAGATTTCTTTAGGCTGTACATCTACTACTAATTCGCTTGTCACTTGTTACTTAGTTTTTAGAATGTTAATAATGCTTTTCGAAATATACAGACGTAACATGTTTCGGTAAGATGAATAGTTTAGATTGGAAACTTGTCTGTAAAGTCTGTATTATCACATACACAAAGAACAAACCTGAAAGACTAGTAGGAGCTTTACAAGTTTGTTCTTTATTGAAGTCGGACAGACTAACAATTATTTTTTGCTTTTATGTCTGTTCTTTCTTAGTCTTTTTTTACGTTTGTGTGTAGACATTTTATGTCTTTTTCTTTTCTTTCCGCTAGGCATACTTTTAAAAATTTATAGGGTTAATACTAATGTTAATTTATTTCTTTACTGAAAGAGTAAATGTTTTTGCTGGCTTAAATGCCGGAATATTGTGCTCCGGAATAATAATAGTTGTATTCTTTGAAATGTTACGGGCAGTCTTCTGCGCTCTTTTCTTCACAATGAAACTACCGAAACCACGAAGGTATACGTTTTCATCGTTTGACAACGATTCTTTTACTGAATCCATAAACGCTTCAAGTGTGGTCAGGACTGTTGCCTTGTCAATACCTGTGTTTCTAGCAATTTCGTTTACAATATCTGCTTTAGTCATTTCGCTAATAATTATTGTTATACGTTATCTTAATTTTTTGGATTGCAAATATATAGCTTTTCTCGTTCTCAGAAAAATTTCTTTCGAACAAATTTTGTAAAAAGTGGCTTGTGCTTTGCTAAAACCTTTATTTTTGCTGAAAATTTGACTGGTATAAATATTGAAAAAACATTTTGGATGAGTTTGCTGAGCGACAAGATTATAAATTGGTATAAAGAGAATAAACGTGATTTGCCTTGGAGAAATACGAAAAATCCTTATAAAATATGGATATCTGAAATTATTCTGCAACAAACGCGGGTAGCGCAAGGATATGACTACTACTGCCGGTTTATAGAACGTTTTCCCGATTTTCAGACCTTGGCAGATGCTGATGAAGATGAGGTGATGAAATATTGGCAGGGGCTGGGTTATTATTCCCGTGCCAGAAACTTGTATGAGGCTGCTCGTTCGATTGCCCGGGAGGGCGCATTCCCTGATACATATGCAGGAGTCAGAAAAATGAAAGGAGTAGGCGATTATACCGCAGCGGCTATTTGTTCCTTTGCCTATGATATGCCTTGTGCCGTTGTCGATGGCAATGTGTATAGAGTGATAGCGCGTTGGATGGGAGTAGAAGAGCCGATTGATACAAATTCCGGTAAAAAACTATTTGCGGAGCTGGCTGATGAATTGCTGGATAAAGCACAGCCTGCATTATATAATCAGGCTATTATGGATTTTGGAGCACTTCAGTGTGTGCCGTCTTCACCTTCGTGTTTGTTTTGTCCTTTGTCTGACAGTTGTGTGGCTTTGCAGAAAGGCATAGTAGATGAGTTACCTTGCAAGAAGCATAAAACAAAAGTTTCTAATCGCTATTTTCATTATTTCTATGTACGTGTAGGGGCTTATACCTATATATATAAGCGCGGGGCAGGCGACATCTGGCATAATCTGTATGAATTTCCTTTGATAGAAACAGAGGCTCCACTTGACGGGCAACATATTCTTCAGATTCCGGAGTTTGAACGTTTGTTTGGAGGGTGTCAAATAGATAATATCAGGTTGGTGGCAGAAGGAGTGAAGCATGTGCTGTCGCATCGGATTATCTATGCTGATTGTTATGAAGTTGTATTGTCTGAAATAAGTATGCTGGGAAAAGAATATCAGAGAGTTTTGATTGACGACTTACATAAATTTCCCGTATCGCGCTTGACTTCTCGTTTTTTTTCTCTAATTTTGAAGCCAAATATTTAAAAGAAAGTAAATTATGTCATTAAATAAAGTTCAGTTGATAGGCAATGTGGGAAAGGATCCCGATGTACGTTATTTGGATAATGGTGTAGCTGTGGCAACATTCCCCTTGGCTACGACAGACCGTGCTTATACATTGGCGAACGGTACACAAGTTCCGGAGCGTACAGAATGGCACAATATTGTCTTGTGGCGTGGTCTTGCCGAAACAGCAGAAAAATATGTTCATAAAGGTGACAAACTGTATATTGAAGGAAAAATCCGTTCTCGTTCTTATGACGATCAGAACGGAATCAAGCGTTATATTGTAGAGATTTTTGCCGATAATATGGAGATGCTTACTCCGCGTACAACTCAGGCTGGCACGGCACAACAGCCAATGCAGCCGGGTGTAGCTCCTCAGCAGCCTTCATCGGCACAAGTGGTACAAACGGCTGACGCTTCCGATGATTTGCCGTTCTAAAGCCGAATGCTCTTTCTCCGTAAGCGGCATAGTCTGGTATATTACTTGTATAAGATATTTCAGACAGTACAGACTTGCGGCGAAAGAGAAAAAAGAAAATTGATGTTTAACTAAATATTTATTCCTTGGACCCTGACTCGTGTATATCCTACTTACAGGATTTATGTGACGGAGTGACCGTCGTTCCCCCTTCTATGGGGGCTATAATTGCATTGATTCTTGCAATTCTATTATTGTATGCTTCTGGTTTTGTTTCGGCATCCGAAATCGCTTTTTTTTCGTTGTCCCCTTCCGATCTGAGTAAGGTGGATGAAAATGAGCATCCTTCTGATTCACGTATTAGAGCTTTGCTTGATGATTCGGAACGTTTGCTTGCTACCATTCTTATTTCGAATAACTTTGTCAATGTAACAATAATCATGTTGTGCAATTTCTTTTTTGCCAGCGTGATAGATTTTGGCGATGCTCAGTTACTTGAGTTTTTGCTCATAACGGTTGTGCTTACTTTTCTGTTGTTGCTTTTCGGGGAAATCATGCCGAAAATATATTCTGCACAAAATACGTTGAAATTTTGCCGTAAAGCAGCACCGGTTGTTTATCTGTTGCGTTCTGTTTTTAAGCCCGTGTCGAATTTGCTGGTACATTCCACTTTTTTGATAAACAAGCTTACCAAAAAACGTAAGGTTCCCAATCTCTCGGTCGATGAGCTGTCGCAGGCTTTAGAGCTGACCGACAAGAATGAAATATCCGAAGAAAGCAATATGCTGAAAGGCATTATTCGTTTTGGTGAGGAAACAGCAGAAGAAGTCATGACTTCAAGACTTGATATTGTAGATCTGGAAATAAACACTCCCTTTACGGAGGTTATAAAATGCATCGTGGAAAATGCTTATTCCAGAATACCCGTATATGAGGAGTCGCGCGATAACATTAAAGGTGTTTTATATATCAAAGACTTGCTCCCTTATTTGGATAAAGGAGCCGACTTTAAATGGCAGAATTTGATACGTCCGGCGTTTTTTGTTCCTGAAACGAAGATGATAGACGATTTGCTTCGCGATTTTCAGGCCAATAAAATTCATATTGCCATCGTGGTAGATGAGTTTGGAGGAACATCGGGTATTGTGACGATGGAAGATATTATCGAAGAAATCGTGGGTGAGATAAACGATGAGTACGATGAAGAAGAACGTACCTATGTGAAGATTTCGGAGAACGTATATATCTTTGAAGGAAAGACTTTGCTTTCCGACTTCTATAAACTGGCAGAAATCAATCCGGATGATTTTGAAGCAGTAGCTGGAGATGCTGATACATTGGCTGGACTGTTGCTAGAATTGAAAGGAGAGTTTCCTGTTCTGCATGAAGTAATAAATTATGACCGTTACCGTTTTGAAATCCTCGAAATGGATGTTCGTCGTATAGTAAAGGTGAAAGTCACTGTAGGAATGAATACAAGTAAGGAAAAGAAAGATTGATCATCTATGCCTCTTCTTAAAAAATGGATCGAAAACGGAGCTTTATTCGCTATCTGGCGCGTTGAGGAAACTGCCGAAGAGTTGAGAAAAATGCTGGTTGCTTCTTTGCCATACGATGAAGAATTGTCGCAGTTGAAGTCGGAGGCACGCCAGTTGGAATATCTTGCTGTGCGGGTATTGCTTCGTGCTGTTTGTGGAGAAGAAAAACATATTTCTCATTATTCTTCAGGAAAGCCATTTTTGACCGACGGAAGTTTTCATATTACAATCTCTCATACGCGAGGATATGTTGCTGTTGGGCTCCATTCTACATACGAAGTAGGAGTTGATATCGAGTATATTTCCGATCGTGTTCGGAAAGTTGCCGGTCGGTTTATGTATCCGGACGAACTTCGCCATTCATCCGATACAGCTTATCTGCTTGCCCAGTGGTCGGCAAAAGAAACCATGTATAAGTTGCTCGATGAACAAGGAGTTGATTTTCTGGAGCATCTTCGTATTGTTCCATTCCAGCTTCAGACGGACGGCAGATGTGAGGGACACGAGTTGCGAACTTCTTCACAAATTCATTTTGATATACATTATATAGCTTCCCCTGATTTTGTTTGCACCTGGTGTGTGCTGGATCGTTAATTCTTATGATATATATGTCAGGAAGTTTCAGTAATTTTTCGTACAAATTTCTCTGACATTTGTACGATTTTTAGAAAAATATCGAGAAGTTTTGATGAAGATATGCTGAAGTTTTGAATAAAGAATAAGGATGCTTTTAACTGTTTGATAATCAGTTGAAAGCAGCCTTAGATTTTTTTAATATAGATTGATATGTTTTCTTTGTTTTTATGCCTCTTTGTTTTTTTGTAGAGTAAAGACGAACTCAAGTCCACCATGAGGATTGTTCTTGGCGAAGATAGTTCCTCCGTGGAACAAGACGGCATTTTTAACGATAGCAAGTCCCAGTCCGGTTCCTCCCAGTTTTCTTGAACGTCCCTTGTCTACTCGGTAGAAGCGTTCGAACAAACGGTTCAGATGTTCTTCCGGAACTCCAACTCCCGTATCGGAAAAGCTGAAATAATAAAATTTTTCATCTTCACGGAAGCAGTTGATTGTAACTGTTATGTTCGTACCGGCATAAGCAATAGCATTATCCATCAGGTTACGGAAAATAGAATAAATCAGCGAATTGTTTCCAGTCAGTATCAGGTTGAAAGGAAGTTTGTTTACAACTTTTATTTGTTTTTCTTCCAATCCCAATGCTACTTCATTCAACATGTTTTCTATCAACTTGCTCAGGTTGACTGTTTCTATTTCTACCAGATGTGGAGCTTCATCCATACGTGTCAGTACAGAAATATCCCGTAAAAGTATAGTAAGGCGATTACTCTGTGCGTAACTTCGTTCCAAGAACGTATGCATGGTAGCCGGTGTAATGTTAGGGTTATTCAAAATTGTTTCCAGATATCCCTGTATACTGCTCACTGGAGTTTTCAGCTCATGAGCGATGTTTTGTGTAAGCTGGCGTTTCAGTCGAGCCTGTTCTTCTTCCTGCGTCACGTCTATGATGGAAATTTCAAAGGCGTGATCCTGAAAAATAATACATTCTACTGAGAACGAACGTGCGTTTTTGTCGATATGCAGTGAAAATCTTTTTTCTTCCTTATGAAAATTTCCTTCGTTTCGGTTCAGGAAATCCGTGATAGGAGCCAGTTCCGGAATGGAGAAAACTTCTTCGGTAGAAGTCAGGTTATGGTCGGATATCGTATTTGCATATTGAGTAAATAGGTTATTTACTAGAATTTCGTTTCGTTCGCGGGTAAATACTCCCAATCCCTCGTGTGATGTCTGTAAATGCGATATCAGTTTTTCACGTTCGATATACAGTGCTTCCTTAGCCCGGTGCAGTCGTTTGTATATCTTAATGATATGTTGTGATATTTCTCCAAGTTCATTCTTTGGGAATGATTCCAGAATATCAAGATCTATCGGTTCGTTTCGGTCAGCCTTTAATGCAAATTGCTGCAACTGGGTGATAGAAGTTCCCAGTTTATGAGTAAAACGATAGAAGATAGACATCAGTATCAAACTGGTGATAATAGTAAACCAGATGAATCCGGAATCAGCACGCAGATGTTCGCTCAGACTTACATTGTAAGGAAGGGCTGAGCGTATTATTATTTGTTTGGCCGGATAATAACGTGCCGAATAAAAAAATTCTTCTCCGTTCAGACTTTCTGAGTAACGGCTGATAGAATATCCACTGCCGTACATCAGGGCATCTTGTACTTCTTTGCGCGAGCTATGATTCTTAAACTGTCTGATATCTTTTGGGGTATTGTCGTAAAGCACTTCACCTTCGGAGGTGATAAGTGTTACCCGCAGGTTAGGAATCATATGCGTAGTAACATAGTGTTGCAAAGTATCTACGCTGAAATTATCGTTTTCGCTGATAAAATCATATAATTGCGCATTATAGTTCTGCAACTGTGTATTCAGCAGTTCACTTTTGTATGACTTTTCGCGCTGATACTGAAACAGCATAAAGCAGACAGCAAAAGCGAGAAACAAAGTGATGACTGAAAGAAAAAGCCGTTTGTTGAATGGTAATAAACGATATGAAAGTTTAGTCATGATAGTTTTATAGAATTATTCACATTCGAAACAGTAACCATATCCTAAACGGGTTACTATGTATTTGCCGTAGCTGCCTATCTTTTTGCGTAAACGGGTGATATTTACGTCTATGGTACGATCGAGTACATACACTTCGTCATTCCATACTTTTGCCAGAATATCTTCGCGTGAAAATACTCGTCCCTGATTTTGTAGCAGCAGCAATAATATTTCAAATTCTTTTTTAGTCAACGAAGTTTCCTCTCCGTCTATCGTGACTTTCTTCTGAGGTATATTTATAACGAGCCCCTTGTATTGAAGCTGTTCTTCTTCTTTTATCTGTACACCTGCCGTGCGGCGTAATACCGCTTTCACACGCATGATTACCTCACGCAATGAGAATGGTTTCGAGATATAGTCATCTGCTCCCAGGTTGAATCCTGTGATTGTATCGTTTTCAGTATCTTTTGCGGTAATGAAAATAATAGGAATTTCGGCTGTATCCTTATTAGCTTTCAACATGCGCGCCATTTTGAAACCAGATATTTCTCCCATCATCACATCTAGCAGCAACAAATTGTATTGTGTGATGTCTAGTTTCAATGCTTCTTCGGCAGAATAAGCTGTATCTACCGTATACCCTTCCATCTCAAGATTGAACTTCAGAATCTCGCAAAGGTCTTCTTCATCGTCTACAACAAGAATACGATAATCGTTCATAGTGCTTTTGTTATAATTAGTTGCTGCAAAAGTGATGCTTTTTTGTTTCGCCACGATGAAATAGGTATTACAAAAATATTACAATTCAGGACGCGTAAATTCTCCGGCAATGGAACGGTTCATTTCGTTCCGTACTTCTTTTGGGGTCAGGTTATGTCCGAATAGGAACATTAGCTTGGTTAGGACACTTTCTACAGTAGCATCAAATCCACTGATGACACCTGCATCTAAAAGGTGAAGACCGGTTTCATAACGTGCCATTTCTACCATACCTGCAGGACACTGTGAAATGTTTACGATGACAATGCCTCGTTGGGTAGCTTCTTTCAACAAGCGGATAAACCAAGGTTTTTGCGGAGCATTTCCCGAACCATATGTTTTCAGTACCACTGCTTTTAATCCCGGTATACGGAAAACATTGCTTACTACATTTTCTTGGATGCCGGGGAATATGGTGAGAATAAGCACATTTGTATCGAATACATAATGAGGATGCATTGGAAGATTCAAGTCTGCTTTCCGGATACGGTCGTATTCATACTTGATATGTATACCTGCTGTAGCCAGTGGGGGATAGTTGTACGAACGGAATGCATTGAAGTTTTCTGCATTGATTTTGGTTGTACGATTTCCTCGCAGCAGAAGATTTTCGAAGAAAATACACACTTCAGGAACTATTGCCCGTCCGTCCGGATACTTGGCAGCTGCTATTTCAATGGAAGTGATCAGGTTTTCCTTACCGTCAGTACGTAACACTCCGATAGGCAATTGACTTCCGGTCAGAATAACAGGTTTGCTCAAGTTTTCCAGCATGAAGCTCAGTGCCGATGCCGTATAAGCCATGGTATCCGTTCCGTGCAGAATGACAAAGCCGTCGAAATTATCGTAATTATAATGAATGATTTTTACTAATTTGCTCCACAAAGCCGGTTCCATATCGGAAGAGTCAATAGGAGGGGTGAACTGGTAAGAGGATATACGATAATTAAAACGTTTTAGTTCCGGAACGTTTTCTTGAAGTTGGTCAAAATTGAAGGCTTCCAGTGCTCCTGTTTCCGGATTTTCAATCATTCCAATCGTACCTCCGGTATAGATTAGCAAAACGGAAGGATAATCTGGCTTTATCATGTTAGTGTATATTGCTTAATTTGTCACAAAGATAGTAAAAAGAGTTCTAACCATGCAACAGTTGGGGAAAGAAAACAACAAAATGATTGTTTTTATGTGATAAATCAATTAATTATCCCTTTTCATGGTTTCACTTTTATCATTTTAGGGGTTTGATGTCTTATAATTTTATCGTTCTAATAAGTGCATCAAACGTTTGGCTGCTCGGTCTGCATTACCATGTTCTTCGTCGAGAAGAGTAATAAATTTACTTCCTATAATACATCCGGAGGCGTGTGAAGCAGCTGTTTCGTAGGTTTGTTTGTTCGATATGCCGAAACCTACCATGCGTGGATTACGTAGCTGCATATTCTCGATACGGCAGAAATATGCCTGCCTTTCTTCATCGAAATTGGTTTGAGCTCCGGTTGTAGCAGCGGAAGAAACCATGTAGATGAATCCATCAGTGTGCTGGTCTATTTCTCGTACCCGTGCTTCACTGGTTTCGGGAGTAATGAGCATGATGATGCGCAAATCGTACAGCTCTGCTATAGGGCGGAATTCTTCTACATAATCTTTAAATGGCAGGTCGGGAATGATTACACCGTCTATGCCGCAGCTTTGGCAACTTTTACAGAAATATTCGAAACCATATTGCATGATGGGGTTCAGGTAGCCCATGAGAATAAGTGGAATACTTACCTCCTGACGAATTTCTTTCAGTTGGTCGAAGAGTTTTCTTAAAGTCATTCCATTTCGTAAAGCCTGGGTAGCTGCATTCTGAATGACAACTCCGTCTGCCATGGGATCACTGAACGGAATACCTATTTCTATCATGTCAATTCCCTTTTGTTCCAGAGTTTTGATTACTGTTGCTGTTCCTTCCAGTGTAGGACTTCCGGCACAGAAATATAAAGAAAGGATATCGTGGTGTTTTCTGCTGAATAATTCATTAATACGGTTCATAGTGATATGTTTTTATTTGTTGGTTAATAGTCTGAATTGTTCGATAAAAGAAGCTAGTTGCTTTGCGTCTTTTTGTGCCGGAGCAGTTTCAAATCCACTGTTCAGGTCGATGCCGGCCCAGCGTGGATGATGGAAACCGGATAGGGCAGGCAAGCTTTCCGGACGTATGCCTCCGCTTAAGAGGAAAGGAGTGTCACCTTTGTAATTTTCCAATATACTCCAGTCGAAAGATTGTCCTGAACCTCCATATCCATGACAGGGAGTGTCGAAAAGGAAATAATCACAGTAAGGAGCATATGCATAGGTACACTCCAAATCGGATGCTTTTCGAAGGGCGAAAGCCTTGATAAGTCTGAAACCTTCTTCATTCAGTTTTTTACATAGCTTAGGTGTTTCTTTGCCATGCAGTTGCAGATAGTCAAGGCTCAGCTCGTGTGCACGATGTGTAATGCCTGCATAATCTTCATTGACAAAAACTCCTATACGTTTTGAGTGTTGCGGAAGATATGAAGGAACCGATGAAACAAAACGAGGCGAACGGTCGTAACAGATCAATCCTATCCAGTTGGCTCCTGCCTGTTCTACTGCTCTGATGTTTTCAGGCTGCCGCATGCCGCATACTTTTACTATCATAAGGCAGATTGAAGTTGGTTTATAAACTCATTTAAAGCTTTTCCGGGATTTTCGGTTTTCATAAAATTCTCTCCGATAAGGAAACCTCGGAAACCGGCTTCACGTAGCTTGATGACTGTTTCAGGGTTGGAAATGCCACTCTCCGAAACCAGAACTTTATCTTTGGGAAGTTTCTCTGCAAAGCGAAAGGAGTTCTCCGTATCGGTATGAAACGTTCCCAGGTTGCGGTTGTTTACTCCTATCATGTCGACATATTCGTTTATATAGTCTGTTTCTTGTTCGGTATGGATTTCGAGTAATACTTCCAGTTGTAATGCATGTGCTTCTTTTGCCAAGCTCATACATTCGTCTTTGCTAAGTGCTGCGGCTATTAGCAGCACGGCGTCAGCTTGTGCCACTTTGGCTTGCAGCAACTGGTATCGGCTGATGATAAAGTCCTTGCGCAGCACAGGGATATTTACCGTAGGACGGGCATTACGAATGTCTTTCAATGACCCACCGAAAAACAGTTCGTCTGTCAGAATAGACAATGCAGCAGCTCCTGCCAGTTCGTAGTTGTGAGGCACGATCGATGCATCGGCTTCACAGTTTATCCATCCTTTCGATGGCGACCTGCGTTTGAACTCGGCGATGATGCCTGTGGATGAGGCTGTCAGACTTTGTTTCATGCTGCGTGTAACGGTAGTTCCTCCAATATGGTTCTCGAGGAACGAAGCCAAAACAGCAGCTTCTTGTATGGCGATTTCTTTTCTTTTATGGGCAATGATGTCGGTCAGTATATCTTGATTCATGGTGATGTTTTTATAAAAATGTGCAGATGTTTTCAGCTGTTCATGCTGACGAATTTACAGAATGTGTTCCAAGCCCGTCCGCTTTCCAGTGATTCTCTGGCCATTGATACGCATTCTTCTATTTGCTTTTGTGGCTCGCGGGCTTGTATGGCGAACGAAGCATTTATCAGAACACAGTCTGTCTGGGCTTTTGTAGCACGGTTTTGCAGGACATTGTCGAATATGCTGGCAGCTTCTTCTGGAGTTCTTCCGCCGTATAATTCTTCCTTTCGTGAGATAGTAAATTCTAGGTCTGAGGGACGGTAAATTGTTTCATAACGATTGGTCATGACTTTAAATTCGTCGGTCAGGGAAATTTCATCATATCCGTCGAGATTGTTGACTACGGCAAAACCGATATTCAGACGCTGCAAGGTATTGGTGTATAACCGCATTTGGGGAAGATCGGCCACACCTAACAGCTGAAAGGCCGGCAGACATGGGTTTACAAGCGGACCTAGCAGATTGAACAATGTTCGTACTTGCAGAGCTTTCCGTACCGGAGCAACCGTTTTCATGGTCGGATTGAAGAGAGGGGCATGCAGGTATGCCATGCCGCATGTTTCGATGGAACGGCGAAGTTTACTTTCATCGTTGGTAAATTTCACCCCGTGCTGTTCCATTACGTTGCTCGCTCCACTTACTGAGGTTGCGCCGTAATTTCCGTGTTTGGCTACGGCATATCCGGCTCCGGCAACGATGAAACAGGCACAGGTAGAGATATTAAACGTATTTTTTCCGTCACCTCCTGTACCGACAATGTCTATTGGCTGGAAATCGGAGAAATCTACCGGAACACGTGTTGTCAGCAATGCCTCACGAAATCCGGTGAGTTCGTTTACTTTTACTCCACGCATCTGGAATACGGTGAGCAGCGAAGCTATCTGCGCTTCATTGTAGTCGCCACGTGTGATACCTTTCATCAGGTTGCATGCCTCTTCGTGCGAAAGCTCTTCGTGAGCAAAAAGTCGTATGAGTATTTCTTTCATTGTAGTAGCTGTTTTTTAGTGGTTTAACCAGTTTTGTATCATTTGTTTGCCATCGGGAGTAAGTATAGATTCCGGATGAAACTGTATTCCGTGGATGTCATACTGACGGTGGCGCAATGCCATGATATATCCTTCGCGACTTCTGGCTGTAATTTCCAGACAAGTGGGAAAATCTTTTGTGTCTACTACCCACGAGTGATAACGTCCGACGGGTATTTCATGGGGTAATCCGCAGAAGATATAGTCGTCTGCAACGATTTCTACCGGACTCTGTATGCCGTGGAATACTGTGTCGAGGTTTATCAGGCTGCCTCCGAAGACTTCTCCGATGGCTTGTTCACCAAGACAGACTCCTAGAATAGGCTTTCGACCGGCATAATTTTTAATGACATCCAGCAGCAGACCTGCTTCACTGGGGATTCCCGGACCTGGGGAAAGCACTATCTTGTCGAATTTCTCTAAATCTTCTATATGGAAACAGTCGTTTCGTAGTACTGTTACTTCTGCTCCAAGCTCTTTTATCAGGTGACTCAGATTATAGGTAAACGAGTCATAATTGTCTATGATAACTATTTTCATTGTCGGATAATTATAATTGTTCTGCCAGAAGAATTGCTTTTTTCAAAGCTCCCAGCTTGTTGTTTACTTCTTGTAATTCATTCTCTTCATTGCTTAATGCTGTAATGCCGCCTCCCGCCTGAAACCAAAGCTCATTATTGCGGCTTACAAAAGTACGTATGGTAATGGCCTGATTTAGTGTACCGTTCAGCCCGATAAATCCGATACATCCTCCGTACACGCCACGATTATGTGGTTCTATTTCACTGATGAGCTGCATGGCACGTACCTTGGGAGCACCACTCAATGTTCCGGCTGGAAAGGTATCGATGAACGTACGTACTGGATTGGTCGTTTTACTGAGTGTTCCGCTTACACGACTTACAAGGTGAATAACATGACTGTAATATTGAGGCTCTTTGAAAAACTCAATATGTGTGCTATAGCAGTTGCGACTCAGGTCATTTCGTGCCAGATCGACCAGCATGACGTGTTCTGCATTCTCTTTCGGGTCGGCAAGCAGTGAAGCTGTCAGTTGGCTATCTGTTTCTTTATCTCCACTGCGTCGGGTAGTTCCGGCTATCGGATCGATAGTAGCCTGTCCGTTTTCTATTTTACAGTGTGTTTCTGGAGATGAACCGAAGATACGGAAGCCTCCGAAGTCAAAATAAAACAGATATGGTGACGGATTGATGCTTCTCAGTGCACGGTACAGCTTGAAATCGTCTCCCTGAAACTTTTGAATAAATCGCCGTGAGAGAACTACCTGAAAAACATCTCCCCGCATACAGTGTGCTATGCCTTTGCGGATATTGGCTTTATGTTCTTCATCGGTCAGTGTACTGGTTGTTTCACCTGTAGGATGAAAATCATAAGTCGTATAGTTTCGGTTGTTTATAGCTTTTTCTATTTCACCTATGTGACTTTTTTCCTGACTGTCCTGCATCTCGATCAATACCATTTCGCTTTTGAAATCATTGAAGACAATCAGGTATTTGTATACAATGTAAAGTATTTCCGGAGCATCATTTTTCGGTTCGTGGCTGTCTTTTACCGGTATGTCTTCGAAGTAACGTACGGCATTGAATGTGGTATATCCATATAATCCGCAGTAATGAGAGTATTCTCCTTCTATACTGAAGCACGACAGAAAACCGTTGATGGCATCTTCTACTGTAAAGTTTGTACCAAGTTCTTTTTCCACGCAGGTATCATCGGGAAAATTCATAGTTGCTGTTCCATGATTGATACTGATGCTTGCTATCGGATTGAAGGCAATAAACGAACGGTTATTTTCGCTTCCGTGATAGTCGGAACTTTCCATGAGTGCGCTTTGAGGAAAGAGATCGCGTACCTTGAGATAGGTGCTTACCGGAGTATGTAAATCGCCTAACAATACTTTATGTGCTGTATGATATGTATATGTTTTCATTGTATTGTAACTTATAAAATTGTGACTTAGTCATTATAGGGTTGATTATCTAAATAGGTTTCGATATCCTTGTCGCCTCTTCCTGAAACAGTCAGGACAACAATATCGCTGGGCTTGAATTTGATTTTGCTGAGAGCTCCCAGTGCATGTGCCGATTCTAGTGCGGGGATGATTCCTTCAAGTCTGGTCAGTTCGTAGGCGGCACTGATTGCTTCATCGTCATTGATGGCCAATACGGTGGCGCGATGTTGTGCGGCAAGATTGGCATGCATGGGACCGATGCCCGGATAGTCTAGTCCGGCAGATATGGAATAAGGTTCGATAATCTGTCCGTCTTCGTCCTGCATAAGCAATGTTTTTGAACCATGGATGATACCTAGGCGCCCCAGCTGAATAGTTGCCGCTGACATGCCACTGTGTATACCCTTTCCACCGGCTTCTGCCAGAACGATTTTTACACGTTCATCATCGATGTAGTGATAAATTGTACCGGCAGCGTTGCTACCTCCTCCGACGCATGCTATCAGGTAATCCGGATAATCTCGCATTTCATGCTCCAAAAGTTGTTTTCTTATTTCTTCACTGATGACAGATTGCAAGCGAGCTACCATGTCGGGATAAGGATGAGGACCTACGGTTGAGCCAATGAGATAGTACGTATCATCCGGATGGCAACACCAGTCGCGGATTGCTTCGTTTGTAGCATCTTTCAATGTCATGTTGCCAGAAGTGACAGGGCGTACTGTTGCTCCCAGCATTTTCATTTTTTCTACGTTAATGTGCTGGCGCTCTACATCGGTTTTTCCCATGTATACAATACACTCCATATCCATTAGCGCACAGACAGTAGCAGTGGCTACACCATGTTGGCCGGCTCCGGTTTCGGCAATGATACGTTTTTTGCCCATGCGGCGTGCCAGAAGTACCTGCCCGATGGCATTGTTGATTTTATGTGCTCCTGTGTGATTCAGGTCTTCCCGTTTCAGATAGATTTTACATCCGTATTTATCGGAAAGTCGTTTTGCCAGATACAGGGGTGATGGACGTCCTACATAGTCGCGGAGAAGTTGAGCGAATTCCTGTTTGAACTCTTCTGTTTCCATGACTTTCAGGTATGCGTTTTTCAGATTCTGTACACACTGATGGAGGATTTCGGGAATATATGCTCCGCCGAAGTTTCCGTAAAAACCGTTTTTGTCTACTTGATAAGTTTTCATAAAATTATTCTGTTGGAAAGTGATAAAAAACAAAAAGGGCTGTCGTAAGTACGACAGCCCTTTGCTATATTTTTACTATATATTTATTATGGTATATATACACATGACTGATGTTCCCTTACGACTTTTTGAAGCTGCAAGAGGTGCCACCAGAAAAATGTATTTACCATTGTTTGTTTCATAACACGTGAACTATAACTTGATTGTATGTTGCAAAAGTAGAGATAATTTGCGGATTTGCAAGTAAAAAACTACTTTTTTTATGAATTTAACAGAAGAAAACTATAAAATTTCCTGGTTACCTTACTGGCTGATGAGTGTAAAGAGTTCTGTTAATGGGGTATCAGAAGGACGAAAATAGACTTGCTTTAAAAAAGTGACAGTCTTTTAGGTAAATTGGTGTTTTTATTTGTTTATATAGATAGAATAAGATATATTCGTAATAGATAATAAATTAAAAGTGTATGAAATCATTGAATTATGCTGCGATAAGTAGCTTATGTGCATTGGCAATCGGAATTTTGCTAGTTGTATGGCCTGAAGCCGCTATTATTTATTTAGTAATAACGGTAGGAGTACTTTTCTTGTTACCAGGTTTGTTTGGATTATTCTCTTACTATGCTGCTTCCCGACATAAGGATGTAGAAATGCGCAGGTCATTTCCTATTGTTGCATTGGGAAGTACCTTATTGGGATTTTGGCTGATGATAATGCCGGAATTTTTTGTAAATATCTTAATGTACTTGCTTGGAGCGCTGCTTGTGTTAGGAGGATTGTCACAGCTGATAAACTTTATATTTGTGCGTCAAGCGGTAAAGGTACCTCTTCTTTTCTATCTGGTTTCTGTCTTGATTCTGGCATCTGGTGTTGTTATTCTGTTCAATCCGTTCCAGGCAGCTACCGTTCCGTTTATTGTTTTGGGAGTAACAGCTATTGTATATGCGGTAAACGATCTGATTCGCTTGTTGTTCTATCACCGCAAACGGAATAAGAATATCACAGATGTAACAATTATAGAGGAATAGTTGGATTTTTCCAACTATTCCATATTCCGATATTGTTTGGGCGACATGCCTGTATATCGCTTAAAGTATTTCCCGAAAAATGAGATATCGGGGAAATTGAGTGAATAGGCTATCTCTTGGATAGTGAGTTCGGTAGAACGGAGTTTTGCCTGAGCATCCCGTATGACAAAAGTCGAAATAATGTCAGTCAACGTTTTTCCCGTAGTTTTCTTTATGGTAGTGCTGAGATGCTGAGGTGAAAGATGCATTTTCTCGGCATAGAAAGATATATTACGTTCCGATCTGTAATTTTCTATCACAACGCGTACCAACTCTTTTACAATCTCCTGATTTCGGTTATAACGCGGACGTTCGTTGCTTTCTCCTTGCTTATAAATATTTCCTAATCCCATAATCAGCTGGCTGCAAATAAGATCTGCCTGTTCGTCCTTGATAAAACTATTGGGCAGTCTCATCGCCTTTGTCAAGACTTTGAAGTATTCATAAAATATTTCTGCTACTTCAGGTCTTAGCTCCATTACCGGTTCCTCAAAAATGGAGGGGGTGTATTCTATCATTCGAGAGAATAAAGGAGGACTTTGGATTAACTTTTTTGAAAATCCGACAAATATAAAGCGACAGTCATTGCTTTCTTCCATGACTTGTACAAACTGATGCGGGAAAATTATAGCTATGGAATTTTTCTTCAGTTCATATTTGCTTAAATGTATAGTAATAGAACAGTTTCCTCGGATACACAACAAGAACAGGCATCCAGGCATCTGAGCAGGAGTCTTAAAAATCCTTTTTATGTTGCCTATAAGGTCAATACCCGTCAATATATCTATGTTTTCTGGTAGAGACTCTAATGAGTTTATTTGTTTCATTTATCTTACCTTTATAATAATCCGAAGCAAATATAATTTTTTTGTGTGAGAGTTCCAAATGTTGCTTGTTGGTGCTTAGATTAGTTAAGAAACTATTATCTAATCTAAAGAAATATATCTGACAATGTGAAAAAGACTTAACGGAAGATACGATGAAAGAATAGATTTTGTATTTTCGTAGCCAGTACGAAAACTATAAATTTAATATCGTGAGAAACAGTAATTTGTATTTGGTTAGTTTGGTTTTAGTGGCCATTTTGGGCGGTCTTCTTTTCGGATATGATACCGCTGTAATTTCTGGAGCAGAACAGGCTCTTCAGAAACATTTGGGATTAAATGCTTTTTGGCATGGTGTTACAGCTTCCAGTGCTTTAATCGGGTGTGTAATTGGTGGAGCGATCTCAGGAGTATGCGCTTCTCGTATGGGACGACGCAATTCTTTGCGTTTATCAGCCGTGCTGCTTTTTTTGTCTGCACTGGGGTCGTATTATCCGGAATTTATTTTCTTCGAAAAAGGAGATACTTCATTTTCTCTGATTCTGGCATTTAACTTCTACCGTATATTAGGTGGAGTAGGAGTAGGTCTGGCTTCTGCTATCAGTCCGATGTATATTGCCGAAGTAGCTCCATCGGAGATTCGTGGTAAGCTGGTTTCATGTAATCAGTTTGCGGTGATTTTCGGTATGCTGGTTGTGTATTTTGTAAATTACATGATTAAGGATGGTATGACCGAAGAAGTCCTGGTATCGGAAGGCTGGCGTAAGATGTTCGTTTCAGAAGCATATCCTGCTGCTGTATTCGGTATCTTATTGTTTTTTGTTCCTAAGACACCTCGTTATCTGGTGATGGAAGGAAACGATTCTAAGGCATTGTATGTATTGGAGCGTATTAATGGTCCTGAAAAGGCAAAGAAAATCTTCGCAGATATTAAGTCTGTTACAGCTGAAAAAACAGAAAAGCTCTTTACGTATGGTGTTGCTGTTATCGTTATTGGTATATTGCTTTCTGTATTCCAGCAGGCTATCGGTATTAATGCTGTGCTTTATTACGCTCCGCGTATCTTTGAAAAGATTGGAGGTGGAGGTGATGGCATGATGCAGACTGTTATTATGGGTATAGTTAACATTACCTTTACACTGGTTGCTATCTTTACTGTAGAGAAATTAGGTAGAAAGCCATTGCTTATTATTGGTTCTATTGGTATGGCTATCGGAGCATTGGGAACTGCTGCATGTGATGAACTCCATGTAAGTGGAATGATTGCTGTATTGTGTATCATTGTTTATTCTGCTGCTTTTATGATGTCATGGGGACCGATTACATGGGTTTTGATTGCAGAAATATTCCCTAACACAATTCGTGGTAAAGCTGTAGCTATTGCTGTTGCTTTCCAATGGATATTCAATTATCTGGTATCTTCTACCTTCCCTGCAATGTACGAAGTTAGTCCTTTCTTTGCATATTCACTCTATGGAGCGATATGTTTGATTGCTGCTTTCTTTGTATGGAAATGGGTTCCTGAAACCAAAGGAAAAACTTTGGAAGAGATGAATCAGCTTTGGCTTAGCAGAAAAGGTAAATAAACAGTATTTGTTAGTGTCATAAAATTCTTAGAGCAGGAAAATGGAGCTTTCCGTTTTCCTGCTTTTTTTATATATGTTTTGTTTGTTTGCTATAGTTCACTTGAGATATCCTTATGAACTTCCAGTAAGTTTGGTTTTAAGATCATACGAATTTGTTTCCTAAGAAAAGAGCAGGGAGCTTGATAAATCTGTAATGTGGAGAAGAATAAGTTATGTGCGGGATTATTCAAGCTATAGTGGTAAGTAAGGTGTATTATTCTTGTAACTTATTCGATCGAGTTACTTTAAGGATGGAAGAGCTTTCTATAATTGAATTGACTTTTATGAGGGTTGTAAGATCTACTATTTTAGCCTGAATTATTGCTTAATTTTCAGGAAAAATAACCTGAAGTTTATATTAAAACATCTCGATGTTTTTTTTATTTTCGTACAAATTTGTGAGCTTCTTATACCCCGATTGAACTTGTTTGATCTCTCTAGTGAAAGGGAACTGTATTTTGTATCTCTGCCTTGTGTTATGACAGTAAAATATGCTGTGTGTATAGGGAAGGAGGACTTTTGATTTCCTTTATAAAAAAACTGCCTCATATAAAGATATATGAGGCAGTAATAAGAATATTAATAATCAAAACTTATTGATTTTTCTTTAGAAGAACAAATAGCGTTGGTCTACAATTTCAGCTTTGTCACGCAATTCATAAATGCATTGTCCTGCATAACGTGCTGCCATATTAGATAATGCAGTTTCTTCTTTCTTAGCGTCAAACTTCTCAGCGCTCTTTTCTTGGTTGTATACCTGAATCATGTAAACTCCGGCATTACCCTTAATAGGTGCAGAAACCTTATTTAACTCAGTCTTAGAAGCGTAAGCACTGATGGCTGGTTCACTAGCACGAGTAACTGAGATAAATGCAGGTGCATTGAATGTTACGTGTTTTACAGTGTCGCTGATAGCATCTTTCATTCCCTTAACCTGTGCCAAAGAATTGAAACCTTTCATTTGTCCCATAATCTGTTCAGCCTTTTTGTTACGGAGAACTTCACTTCTCAGCATGCCTGACACTTTATTGATGTTTACGTATCCAGCAGGGTTGATAGCTTCCAAAGCAACTACCAGCAGGTGGTCGTTTTCACCGCATTCATACAGAGGAGAAACTTCACCTGGTTTTGCATCAAATACCCATTTCAAAGCTTCACGAGTAGATTTTACACCACCTACATAGTGTTCATCGCTGCGGAAGTTAGAACGTGGAGTAAGGCTGTAACCAGCTTCTTCTGCATTCTTTTCGAGATTTTCAATAGTTGTGTTCTGAGCAACGAACTGGCTGAATTTATTGTAAGCATTGTTATATGTCTCTTTGCTGAATTCAACAGGACATTTTATAACAGCTACTTTATATTTATCCTTCATAGCCTTTTTGTTCATTACCTGCAAGATAAGATTTGCCTGACCTACTTTGATATTAGCAAGTTCATTTACAGGCTGAGAAATCAGTTTGTTGATGAATGTTGCATTTTCTGCGTCTAATGCAGCACCTTCCCAGCTTTGTGCATTTACCCAATTTGCTTCTCCTGTCTGGCCATATTTTTTAGCCAACTCTGCAAAATCAGCTCCTCCTTTCAGTGCATTGTAGATGCTGTCTGCCAAACTTGCTGTTTTAGCTTCTGTATCAGCATATACCTGAATCTGACGGAACTGGATTGAATCTGGAGCTGTTGTCTTAGCAATGATTTTAAATGCATTGTAAGAGTCATCTGCCTGATTGTAATAAGGACCGTAAACCTCATTAACAGAAGTAGAGTCTAAGCGGCTTGCAACATCTGAAGGCAATACTGTTTTGTTTACAGGTACGTCTGCAAATGGGATAACAGAACCTGTTGAACGGATAAATGCAGTATAGTCGTTAGTTGTAGTGATCAGCTGATTGCTGTATTCTGTTACTTCTTTCTGAACTTCCTGACGGTCTGCTTCTGAAGGCACAACGCGTACATCGATAAATTTGATATCACGTGTTTCTACAGGCTGTTTAAATGATTCTTTCTTTTCTTCATACAATTTTTTGATGTCATCATTAGAAACAGTAATTGTAGAGTCGCTGATACTAGAATAAGGAATTCCTGCCAAAAGCAAGTCTGACTGTGCTGTACGTCCGTTGAAAACATCTTCTGCTGCTACCGGATTTGAAATCAATGATTTAGCAATCAGATTCTGGTATTTTTCAGCAAGAACAGATTGTTTCAATGTTCTTTCAACGAATTTCCAGAAATTACCCATTGTCTGGTAATATTCTACATATTGTGCAGGCATTTTGCTTGCATCCAGATTAGCGTAATCTACCAAGAATTTCTTCAACATGTCTTTGTCGAAAGCGCCAGTCTGAGGATTACGGAACGGAGTTTGCATCAACAGTGGGTTTGTTCCTTCGTCGATGATTGCCTGAAGCTCTTTATCTGTTACTTTAAGGCCCAGTTTTTTTGCTTCAGCAGCTATCAGTTCGTTTGTTACATATGTGTTCCAAACTTGATCCTTGATATTAGTCAGCTGATCTTCGCTTAATGAATTCAGTCCGTTAGTCAGTTTGATTACTTCACTGAATTCGTCTACCATTTTTTGATAATCTTGTGCAGAGAGTGTGTTTCCATTTACTTCTCCGGCGTCTTGTTTTCCCTGATGTGGCTGAAGTATTTTCCAAGCATCACCTGCAATAAATGCAAATAGGGCAAGACCGATTACAATGACCAAAAGAGGTCCTTTGCTTCTGATTGTTTGTAAAGTTGCCATTTAAAGTTATTATTTTTTGTTTATTGTTTTTTCTCTTTTTGTCTTTAGCGCACGAAGATACAAAAAATGTGCTTAGTAGGCTCTTTTTTACTGAAAATTTTTTATTTTAAGACGTTTTAGCTTACTTATTTGGTGACTTTTAGCTTGACTAACTCAATTTTTGTAGCTGTAACTTTTATAATTTTAAATTGAAATTCTCCTATTGTTATAGTTTCGTGTACTTTGGGAAAACTTTGGTATTCGTGTAAAATAAGTCCGCCTATTGTTTGGTATTCATCGCTTTCCGGTAATTTTAATCCAAATTCTTCATTGGCTTTTTCTATTTCCAAACGACCGGAGAAAATATATTCATTTTCCCCAATATTCTTAGCAATACTGGAGTTTGTATCATGTTCATCTTCTATGTCACCGAATATTTGTTCTACCAGATCCTCCATAGAAACCAATCCGGATGTTCCTCCGAATTCGTCTACGACTATTGCCAGTGAACGTTTCTGCTGCATAAGCTGTTTCATCAGCTTATGCGCACTCATTGTTTCTGGTATGATAGGTATGGTACGTATATGCTTGCGCCAGTTGGTAAGTGGTTTGAACATTTCAGATGAGTGTATATAGCCGATAACATTGTCTATATCTTCTTTATATACAATTACTTTACTTATACCATGTTCTATGAACTCTGCTTTTAGTTCATCAAGCGCTGCGTTCACTTCTACTGCAATAATTTCAGTTCGTGGAACCATGCAGTCGCGTACTCGAATATTCGAAAAGTCGAGGGCATTTTGAAAAATCTTTATTTCGGTGTCTATTGCATCCTGATCTTGTACCTTTTCGATACTGCTTTGTATGAAATAATCCAGATCTATTTTTGTGAAAGCTTTTTCCTTGGTTTCCTTATTGATTTTTGTCCCTGTAAAATAGAGGAAACAAGTAGAAAGGAAGGATGCAAAACGGCTGATAGGATACAAAATAAGATAACAGATAAATGTTGGCACTGCAAATATACGCAGGGTACTGTTAGGGCTTATTTTGAATAGTGTTTTGGGAAGAAATTCTCCTGTGACGAGGATGATGGCTGTAGAAATCAGGGTTTCTATTGTAACCAGCATGGCTTGGTTGCTGATGATATCTATCAAGATGTATTGCTCTATCAGTTGTGCCATCCAGATTCCGTAAACAACAAGTGCTATGTTGTTTCCTACTAGCATGGTAGAGATAAAATTATTCGGGTTCCGATAAAAAATGGATAAAATACGTGCTTGCATACCACTTCCTTTTTCCATTTCGAACCGTAACTTGTTAGAAGAAACAAAGGCTATCTCCATTCCTGAAAAGAATGCAGAAAAAATCATTGATATAAGTAGTTTTATAATAAGTCCCATATATAAATTGGTACATCTTTTTCTAGTTCTTGGTCGTATCGGCAGGTGTTGTATCTTCTACTGTAAAAATTCCTGTATTATTGAATATCTGATATTCTGTCATTTGTTGGTTAGATTCGAATCCATATCCTGTCAGAACCTTGTCAGGTTGTTCGATACGTATGAATTGGTCGGAATATATTCTTTCCTTCCCCTGATCCCAATACATCAGTTGGGTATCAAATTTATCACCGCGCTGACTGCGGATGTGTACATTGCTGCGAAGTTCCCATAACTTCTTTGGTTCATAGTAATAGGCAGTATCTGCCTTTATGCTAGCATCGATATGAAAAAGGGTATCGAACTTTTCTAGATAAATACCTTTTTCGAACGCCCAAAATGGCGTATCAACTTCACTGAAAATCAGCCATTCGGCTGTAATAATTTTATAACGGATCATACCAGAGTCGGATATAAATGTTGTAACTCCGGTAGTACGCATGTCTGGTAGAGAGTCTTCTTTGCTGACAGCTTCTGCCAATTCTTTCTTTTTGCTACATGCTGGCAATAAAATAAACATAACAGTTACCCAAATGGCAACTGTTATGTTTAAAATCATTATATGTTTTTTATTGGTCACTCTATATGACATATAAAGTTATTATCTGATAGTTGTTGTTTCACCAATCCATCCACCGATAGTTACTGAATCACCTTTCTTCAGACCCAGGAAGAACAAGTCTTCATCTTTCGGAGTATATGCTGAATAGCTACCGATCAGTTTGTTAGCTTCTTCTGCAACACTTGGATCTACGCTCTTTGCGCGTTGCAATTTGTCGATTGCTGCAAAGTAAGTACATTTATTCAAAGCTGCTTCATCGCCCCAGTTTGGACTTGCTGCATACATCTGAGCAATCAAGATATAAGCTTTACCCATGTTAGCGTTAAGAGAAAGAGCTTTGTTTGCATACTGTCTTGCTTTGCCATACAATTTCTGGCTCATAATAGCAACTGCTGCCTTGTAGCAGTTTTCTGCTTTTTCCATTGGATCTTGTTCCAATTCAATAGCTTGATCGAAATAGCCTACACTCTTATCGATGTCACCTTTCTTGTAATACATGTAACCACATCCCAAAGCTGTTGCTGCTGCCGGTTCGATAGCGTGAGCTGCTTCAGATGCTTCGAAGTAAGCTTCTTCGTTTGTACATTTCAATATCTGCATTACAGAGATAACTTGTTTCAAATAATCCAGATTTGATTTATTCTGTGCAACCTTCGGACCATAGATAGACTGCATGTCTTCACAAGTAGCAGTACCACTATTGATGAAGTAAGCATCTACGTTGTCTTTTGCTGTTTTTAAAAGCTTTTTAGTCTTTTCTGATTTAGTTGCTTTATATGCAGCATCAGCGTAACCTGAAACAGCCAGATAATCCTGAATGAAATTTTCTTTGTGGTTTGTATCAGCTTTCAGCTTGCGCAAAGACAAGTCCATCATATCTTGGAACATGAAATAGTCTGCATTTTCTTTTTCCAAATCAACGGCTTCTTTTTCAATGCTATAAGCACTGTTCACGTCAAGATTCTTGCCTGAGAATACAATCATGTCGTGAGCTTTCATACCCAAAATAGATCCTTTTGTGATCGGAGTACGTACCAAACCATTCAGTTGGTCAAGATATTTGATACGTTGATCGTGTACGGCCATTAACTCATTCAGATAAGTTTTTTGCTGAGCAGCATCTTTAGATTCAGCAATCAAGGCACGAAGAATTTTTGCACCGTTTGTATAAGTTCCTACCTGTGCCAATGGCGCTTCTGTGAATACAGCTTTCCAAGGAGTATATGCATCCTTGAAGTTGTTTGTTTTTACATATTCAGTATAAATACTGATGTTCTGGAGGCAACGGAGGCTGTCTTCTCCATGTCCAAAACGAGAACCATCTTCCACTCCTTTTTGAGCGAAAACTGCTGTTGCGCTCAATGAAAGCGCAGCCAACATTGTAAACATCTTCATTTTCATCGTATATAAATTTAGTTATTTTGTTAGTTAACTTTCCACTTCATGAACCAATGTTCATTGAATGTCAGACCGATTTTTATGACAAAACGGTTTTCTGACAGCATATTTGGAACAGATGGAGTAACATGAACATATTGACCTGTCACGTTTAAGATGGTATTCCGCTGGAATAATTGGAGAGGAAGACCAAATCCTGCACTGATTCCATATTCAGAAGGTCCGTCGCATTGGGGGAGTTTCAGATATGAGCTCTTGTAGTAACCTCCTGCGCGATAACGTATACGTTTCAGATAACTTCTTCCTATAGGATTGGGCAAGTATTCTACACCTGCTGCTATTTTACTACGATCATTATATGCATCTGTCGAATTTTCATATTTTACTTTCGACCATTTTTCGAGAGAGTAATCGACTCCAAAGGTAAGGCTTTGAGCATGGTTATATGCCAAACCTGCACCAAAGGTATGAGGAATACCATATGAATCATTGATTACATGTTCGTTTACAGAAGAGTAACTGGAGTTGTCTGTTTCTTGTATACCTCTAGTATCAGTGGAGTTGAGTGTATGTCCTAACCCATAAACCAATCCAAGCGTCAACTTGTCAGACTTGTTAATCTTCTGAGTATATTGTAAACCAAAGTCAGCAACGTAGCTGTTCACCTTTATATTATTATATACATTAGTCTGGTCACTGCTTACACTAAAACCTTTGGTTGACTGATATTGCAATGTTCCATAGATATATCCGGCATTCACACCGATAGAAAGATTATCAAGCACCTTAAAGCCTAATCCTCCAGTTATTTGTTGCAAACCTCCGTCACCATAGAAAAGATTTGTTGCTGTTACATCTTCAGCACCTTCTACTGGTTGTGTAATTGTAAAATTATAACCTAAAGTAGAATATGGGGTGAAAGCAACTGCCATACCTAGTCTTGGGTGCAATCGGAACTGCATTGCAATATAGTCAAAACTAGAGTTTTTGGCATTATTCTTTATTCCATTTTCCTGAAAGTTTGAACTTTTAAGGCTCATGCCTACATCAAACATGAATGAGAGGGAATCTACAGCTGTGAACGATGCCGGATTTAACATATTGATATGTCCGCTATTTCGGAGCGCATAGCCAACTCCTCCCATAGCGGCATTATTGGCAAAACCTCGGTCAGACAGTTCTCCCAATCCATATCGTGTATAGGGGGAATTAATGCTAGACTGAGCTAAAGCCGATAAAGAGCCGGCAAGCATCAGAGTGCCGATTAGTGCTTTCTTATTTAACATTGTAATTTAAAATTCTGTTTAAACCTTTCAATACTAAAAATCTATCTGCAAAGATGATACTTTTTAAGTTTGTATCAAAAGAAAATTTATCTCCGCCAGTTAAAAAAACCAAAAGGTCAGGATATTTCTTTTGCATTAGCGTTATGTAACCGCTTATTTCGAACTCCATTCCTTTAATTACACCGGCTCGTATAGCAGTTTCGGTGCTGTATCCGAATTCGGGTAAATCTCCTCCTTTCTCTATTAAAGGAAGTTTGTCGCAGCACGCGTTCAAGGCCTTGAAGCGAGTGTATATACCCGGTGAAATGTTTCCTCCCCAATAACGTCCTTTTGCATCGATGAATTCATACGTCAGGGCTGTTCCTGCATCAATAACTAGCAAATCTCTGTTTGGGCAAAGGTAATTGGCACCAACTACGGCAGCCAGTCGGTCCATGCCTAGAGTTTCCGGTGTTTTGTATAAATTTTCTATCGGAACCGGAGTGCAATAGGTTAATTCAAGAAAGGGTACTGATTGTTTTGCCAGTTGCTTGCGTATTGTGTTACTTAAAGTAATAACGGAGGCTATAATCCCTTTTTCAATGGGATATTTATTGCACAGCATTGTCAAACAGTCTAAAGAGTGGTTTGATCCTCTCAGAACCTCTACCACTTCTTCCTTGTCGAATACAGCAAGCTTGGCTACTGTGTTACCTATATCGATTACTAAATTCACTTCTTTATTCTGTTATTATGCTGCAAAGTAAAGTAAAAAATGAATAGGTATGGTAATAAAACGATGATTTTATTCAGAAGTTATCAATAATTAGCCGTATTTTTGTGCCCGAAACAGAATAAATGTTGTGAAAAATTGGGTTTTATTTTATTGAAATTTATGTCAAGTCTTAAATATTTCATCTTTTGTTTGTTTATGGGAGTGGCTTTTTCTGTACAGAGTCAAAGTGCGGATAGTATTCGTTTTAGCTTGCTGACTTGTGCTCCTGGAACCGAAATATATTCTTTATTCGGACATACTGCTATACGCTATGAAAATTATACGCGGCGTATAGATGTTGTATTCAATTATGGAATGTTTAGCTTTAATACACCAAATTTTATTTTCCGTTTTGTTGCCGGTGAAACAGATTACCAGTTGGGCATTACTCCTTATTCTTATTTTGAAGCAGAATATGCAATGCGTGGGTCTTCTGTCTACCAGCAAGTGCTAAACTTGACTCAATCGGAAAAGGAACGTTTGCTAACGATTCTGGAAAATAATTATTTACCTGAGAGTCGTATATACCGTTATAACTATTTCTATGATAATTGTACTACTCGTGCACGTGACAAGATAGAGGAATGTATAGAAGGAAAGGTTGTTTATTCTGATTCTCTGTCGGGCAAGAGTTATCGTAGTATTGTACATGAATTTACTGCCGGTTCTCCGTGGGGTGAATTTGGTATTGACTTATGTTTAGGGGCAGAAGCTGATAAGGAGATAAATAAAGGTCAGCAGATGTTCTCTCCTTTTTATATGAAATATTATGCTTCGAATGCTTATATAGTAGATGCTGGAGGTTCTCGTCGTCCTTTGATTCTTGATGAAACTAAAATTGTGGATGTTGAACCAGAGGAAGTTCAACCGGGTTTTATTTTATCACCGTTGATGTGTGGAGCTTTGTTTTTAGCATTATGTGTGGTGATGGCATGGGGGCAATGGAAAACTCAACGAATCTGGTGGGGATGGGATATTGTGCTTTATGGACTTCAAGGATTGGCTGGATGTATCATTGCATTCTTGTTTTTCTTTTCAGTTCACCCAACTGTAGGTTCTAACTGGCTGCTTATTTTATTCAATCCGATACCCTTGTTGTATCTTCCTTTTATGGTTTATAAGGCTGTAAAACGCAAGAAAGACTATTATCATGTCGGAAATATGGTGTATTTAACACTTTTTATAACCGTTCTTCCATTTTGTGGGCAAGAATTTAATTTAACAGTATTACCTTTGGCACTCGGTTTGCTAGTGACTTCTGCAAGCCATGTATTAGTTTGGAATAAAAAGTAATGAAAGAACGTATATTAACATCGCTGATAGCGGCATTTGTGATAACAAGTCTTCAGGCACAAACGACTCCTGCTGTGCCGAGGTTGGTTGTAGGCTTAACCATAGATCAACTTCGTTCTGACTATATTGAAGCTTTCTCGGCTTTATATGGTGAAAGGGGTTTTAAGCGTTTGATGAGAGAGGGGAGAGTTTATTGCAATGCAGAATATGATTTTATAAATATAGATCGTTCTTCGGCTGTAGCTTCTATATATACAGGTACTACTCCTTATTATAATGGAGTTGTCGGTAACCGTTGGATGGACCGTGCTTCTTTACGTATTATAAAAAGTGTGGATGATCCTGCTTATATGGGAGTATATACTTCTGAAAGCACTTCACCTCAGCATTTGTTGGTTTCAACTTTATCAGATGAGCTGATGGTAGCTACTTGTGGAAATGCAGAGGTGTACTCTATTGCTCCTACCCGAGAAATGGCTGTGTTGGCAGCCGGGCATGCTGCTAAAGGGGCTTTTTGGTTGAATGATAAAACAGGAAAGTGGAGTGGCTCTACTTATTACGGCTCGTTTCCGGAGTGGGTGACTACATATAATGACCGCGACGGTTTGGATTTTCGTATCGGGAATCTAGTATGGGGACCTTATCTGCCTGTTACGTCTTATAAATATGTCACTTCTGATGCAAAGCAGCTTACTTTCAAGCATGATTTTTCTGATGAGCGAACTGAAAAATATAAAAAGTTCAAAACCAGTCCTTATGCAAATGACGAGGTAAACAAACTGGTTGATGCTTGTCTGACATATACTAATGTTGGGAAAGATAATGTTCCTGACTTGCTTACATTGTCATATTATGCAGGAAATTACGCTCATATGTCCAACGCAGAGTATGCTATGGAAATTCAGGACATGTATGTTCGTTTGGATAACAGCATAGGTGACTTGTTGGATTTAATAGACCGTAAAGTAGGGCTGAACAATACGTTGTTTTTTATAACATCTACTGGTTATACTGACGTTGACCCTAAAGACCCTGAACAATATAAGATACCTGGCGGAGAGTTTCATATCAAGCGCTGTGGGGCTTTGTTGAATATGTATCTCATGGCTATTTATGGGGCGGGACAGTATGTCGAGACTTACTATGATCGTCAGATTTATTTGAATCATAAACTTATTGAAGATAAAAAGCTGAATCTTACAGAGATATTAAACCGCTCTTCCGACTTTATTGTACAGATGAGTGGAGTTCGTTCTGCTTATTCTTCACAACGTTTGTTGCTTGGTGCATGGACCCCTCGTATTGATAAGATCAGAAATACTTTCAATCCGCATCTTTCTGGTGATATTTATATAGAAGTAATGCCAGGATGGTCTGTTGTGGATGAGTATTCTCAAGTTACAAAGGTGGTGCGCGACAACTACTCGTCTGCTCCTTTGATTTTTATCGGTAATAACATAAAGCCGGAAATCCTTTACACTCCGGTGAAAATGGCGACTATTGCTCCTACAATAGCTCATTTTATGCGCATTCGGGCCCCCAATGCTGCAACTGCTGCCCCTCTGACGGGCATCCGTAAATAAATTATATACTCAGACAACAAAGAAAATCAGTAAATTAGTTATCTTTGTGCGTCAGAATACCGAATAAATAAATCAATTAGAAATAATAAAAATAACAATATACAATGGGATTTAATGAATTTATAAGCAAACTTTTTGGTAATAAGGCTACTCGCGATATGAAAGAAATTCAGCCGTGGGTAAATAAAGTAAAAGAAGTCTATCCGGAGATTGCTAAGTTGAGTCACGATGAATTACGTGCAAAAACAGAGGAGCTGAAAAAGTATATCAAAGAATCAGCTGTTGAAGAAAACAAGAAGATAGAAGAGCTGAAAGCTACTATCGAAACTACAGATATTGAAAAGCGTGAGCCTGTCTTCTCCCAGATAGACAAGCTGGAAAAAGAAGTTCTTGAAAAATATGAAAAAGCCTTGAATGATGTGCTTCCTACTGCTTTTGCAATAGTGAAAGATACAGCACGTCGTTTGAGTGAGAACGAAGAAATAGAAGTAACTGCTACTGAAATGGACCGTAATCTGGCTGCTCAGGGCAAAGACTTCGTTCGTATAGAAGGTGATAAGGCTATTTGGAAGAATCATTGGGTTGCAGGTGGTAATGAAATGACCTGGAACATGGTTCATTACGATGTACAGCTGTTTGGTGGTGTAGTTTTGCACCAGGGAAAAATTGCTGAAATGGCAACCGGTGAAGGTAAGACATTGGTAGCTACTCTTCCGGTATTCTTAAATGCCTTGACAGGAAATGGTGTACATGTAGTCACAGTGAACGATTATTTGGCTAAGCGTGACTCTGAATGGATGGGACCGCTTTATATGTTCCATGGTTTGAGCGTAGACTGCATTGATAAGCACCAGCCTAACTCTGAGGCTCGTCGTCGTGCTTACATGGCAGATATTACATTTGGTACAAATAATGAATTTGGTTTCGACTACTTGCGTGATAATATGGCTGTCAGCCCTAGAGATCTTGTACAGCGTAAGCACAATTATGCAATTGTCGATGAGGTGGACTCTGTATTGATTGATGATGCACGTACTCCGTTGATTATCTCAGGTCCTGTTCCTAAGGGTGATGAACAGTTGTTCGAAGTACTTCGTCCGCTGGTAGAACGTCTGGTAGAGGCACAGCGTAAATTGGCGACTCAATATCTTGCTGATGCAAAACGTCTGATTGCTTCTGATAAGAAAGAAGATGTAGAGGCTGGTTTCCTTGCTCTGTTCCGTAGCCATAAAGCATTACCTAAGAATAAGCCACTTATTAAATATCTGAGTGAGCCGGGTATCAAGGCTGGTATGTTGAAGACAGAGGAAATCTACATGGAACAGAACAACAAGCGTATGCCGGAAGCGGTAGAGCCGTTGTACTTCGTAATCGACGAAAAACTGAAGAGTGTAGATTTGACGGATAAGGGTGTTGATTTGATTACTGGTAATTCGCAAGATCCTACTCTTTTCGTTTTGCCTGATATTGCAGGACAACTTTCTGCTTTGGAAAATGAAACAGGACTGAGCGATGAAGAAAAGCTTGCAAAGAAAGACGAACTGCTTACTGACTTTGCTATTAAGTCAGAACGTGTTCACACCATCAATCAGCTGTTGAAAGCATATACCATGTTCGAAAAGGATACTGACTACGTTGTAATGGACGGACAGGTTAAGATCGTTGACGAACAGACAGGACGTATTATGGATGGTCGTCGTTGGAGTGACGGTTTGCATCAGGCTGTAGAAGCGAAAGAAGGTGTTAAGATTGAGGCTGCTACTCAGACATTCGCTACTATCACCTTGCAGAACTACTTCCGTATGTATCACAAACTTTCTGGTATGACCGGTACTGCTGAAACAGAAGCAGGAGAGTTCTGGGATATCTATAAACTGGATGTTGTGGTAATTCCGACTAACCGTCCGATTGCACGTATTGACATGAACGACCGTGTATATAAGACTAAGCGTGAAAAATATAAAGCGGTCATCGAAGAAATCGAAAAGATGGTTCAGGCAGGACGTCCAGTACTGGTAGGTACTACTTCAGTCGAAATTTCTGAAATGTTGAGTAAGATGCTTACTTTGCGTAAGATTCAACATAATGTCCTGAATGCGAAGTTGCATCAGAAAGAAGCTGACATTGTAGCGAAGGCTGGTCAGAGTTCGACTGTAACTATTGCAACTAACATGGCAGGTCGTGGTACCGATATTAAGTTAAGTCCGGAAGTTAAAACTGCTGGAGGTTTGGCTATCATTGGTACAGAACGTCATGAATCACGTCGTGTAGACCGTCAGTTGCGTGGTCGTGCAGGGCGTCAGGGTGACCCGGGTTCTTCTGTATTCTTTGTATCTTTGGAAGATGATCTGATGCGTTTGTTTGCTTCCGACCGTCTTGCTAACTGGATGGATAAGATGGGATTCAAGGAAGGGGAAATGATCGAACACAGCATGATTTCCAAATCTATCGAACGTGCCCAGAAGAAAGTGGAAGAAAACAACTTCGGTATCCGTAAGCGTCTGCTTGAATACGATGATGTGATGAATAAGCAACGTACCGTAGTTTACACGAAGCGTCGTCATGCTTTGATGGGTGAACGTATCGGTATGGATATTGTCGACATGATTTGGGATCGTTGTGTCAATGCTGTTGAACAACCTGATTACGAAGATGTGAAGATGGAAATTCTTCAGACACTGGCTATGGAAACTCCGTTCAGTGAAGAAGACTTCCGTAACAAGAAGAAAGAGGATTTGGCAGAACAGACTTTCCAGGAAGCTATGACATTGTTTAAGCGTAAAACGGAACGTATGGCTGCTATCGCTAATCCGGTAATTAAGCAAGTGTACGAAGCACAGGGACATATGTATGAAAACATTATGATTCCTATCACCGATGGCAAGCGTATGTATAATATTTCTGTAAACTTGAAAGAAGCATACGAAACAGAATCTAAGGCTATCGTGAAGGCTTTTGAAAAAGCTATTTTGCTTCACACTATTGATGATGCATGGAAGGAAAATCTGCGTGAACTGGATGAATTGAAACATTCTGTACAGAACGCAAGCTATGAACAGAAAGATCCGCTGTTGATCTTCAAGCTTGAATCTGTTACGTTGTTCGATAATATGGTTGGCAAGATTAACAATAACACGATTTCTATCTTGATGCGCGGACAGATACCTGTTCAGGAACCACAGCAAGTGCGTGAAGCTGCTCCGGAACCAGAACGTCCTCGTCAGCAGTATCGTGAAGAAAAGCAGGATTTGAATGATCCGGATCAGCAGGCAGCAGCTGGACGTGATACACGCGAAGCAAAACAGGAGCCATATCGTGCTGAAAAAACAGTCGGTCGTAATGATCCTTGTCCTTGCGGTAGTGGTTTGAAGTACAAAAACTGCCACGGACGTGATAAAGTGTAAGTTTTGACTGAGAAATAAATAAAGTTTGAGAATGTCATTCTTCGAGTGTGAACTCGTGGGATGACATTCTTTTTTTATCTTCTTTTAAAAGAAAAGGGTATTCTTTCTTTCCCTTTACACTCTCTGCAATATTTTTCTTTGGTGCTGATAAATGCTTATTTATTTGTACAAAAATGATGAAAGTTTGTACAGAAAAAAATAAAATATCACGATGTTTTCTTGAAAAGATGATGAAGTTTTTTTCGTTTATTGGTATTGAATGTTATCTGTTAATGAGTGATGTTACAAATCTTAATATGTGTATCTAAATTTTTTCGTTTAAATTCTTTTTTATAGCTTTGTTTCGTTAGAGTTTTATTTAAAAAATAGACTATGATGAAAATATATACTTTGTGTGCTGTTGCACTGATATGCTGCCTTGCATCTTGTAGTTCGATACAAACTTTGACGTTCGATCAGTTGTGTCCGGCTACAGTGAATTTTCCCGAACGAGTTAGAAATGTTGCGGTCGTTAATAATATGCCTGCTACTCCAGAAGCCAAAAGGACTTTGCTGACATTGGGAGAAATGAATGGAAATGGTAAGAAATCGGCTGAAATGCTGGCTTCTTCATTGGCCGATTCCAAATATTTTAATCAGGTGATAATTTGTGATTCGGCTTTAAATGATACTCATTTTGCGGGTAGACGGATTCTTACTCAGAAAGAAGTGCAGCAACTCGCTGGTGAACTTGATGCTGACCTTATTTTTTCATTGGATCAAGTCGGTATCCAGACTGAGCGTGATGAACTTGTTTATCCGGGGATTGCTGCATCATGGCCGGTTATTAAAGCAAAAGTTACTCCTGTTTTAAGCATTTATCTACCGGAACGTGAAAGACCGATACAGGTGATTGCTAAAACAGACAGTTTGCAGTGGGATGCAGGCTTGGCTCCTTCAGACAGGCAGATGCAGGAGGAAGCAGCTTCATATGCTGCATATATGCTTACCCAGATGCTGGTGCCTTACTGGAAACAAACAGAACGTATATATTATGACGGTGGTTGTGTAGAAATGCGTGATGCAGCTGTTTGTGTAAGAGAAAACGACTGGCAGGGTGCATACGATTTATGGAAATCACTGTTCGATCATAGTAAATCGAATAAGCTGAAAATAAAGTCAGCTTTTAATCTGGCTTTAGCTTCTGAAATGCAAGGTGACTTACCTCAAGCTGAAAAATGGATGAAAGAGGTTGAAAAACGAGTAACTGCCAGGTCAGACGAAGAAGCAGTGTGGAAATTTTATGCCGCACAGTTGGCAGAAAGGTCGAAAGATTTTCCTTATTTAAATGCCCAAATGGGCCGTTTTGGAAACAAATTCTAGCATTATCTGTTGCGCGAAAGATTTTTTTTGTACATTTGAGGTAATAAAATTCGATAAACATGATGAACATTAGTGAACAGTCGCACGCTTCTATAGCTTCTGCTTTGGAAGAAGCTCTCAGCAGATATGCTGTGAAAAATGATAGTTCGGTAGTAACAGATATTCATTTGCAGCCAAAACAAGATAGCGGAGAACTAGTTGTCTTCAACGACGATGATGAAGAGCTGGCACGTGCCGTTATTGCTGAATGGGTGGATTATGATGGAGAAGACTTTTATACAGAAGTCGAGCCATTGCTCCGTGCGGAAGTTACAGCATTGGAAAATGAAAAAGGTCTGGACAAGCTTTGCCTGATGAAGCCTTATTCGTTTGTATTGGTAGATGAAGAAAAGGAAACTGTTTCGGAACTTTTGCTTATAGACGATGAGGACACTTTATTGCTAAGCGACGAGTTGCTGAAAGGACTTGATGAAGAACTGGATGCCTTCTTGAAAGATTTGCTGGAAAAATAATCAGTAAATCTATCTGCTTCTAGAAAAAATATCGGTGACTTATCAAATTTAATACTATGGGGGAGCGCATTACCTTTCGTAAAAATGAGCGTCTGCATACGATTAATCCCCGTTGGAGAGGAAATCCAATTGTTGAGGGGAGGTTTTTCAATCGTCAGCATCGCTGGCGTCCAGGAATGGGTAGTGTGCTTAAATGGCGTTTTTCCCCCAATCCGCAGCGTAAGGAAAAAAGAACGATAAAATGGAATCCGAAGGTTCATTTTCTTCGTTCTTTGGATGCTGTAGTGGGTAATACATTGATATGGCTTGGTCATAACTCTTTTTTCCTGCAGGTAGGAGGAAAGCGTTTTATGATAGATCCTGTATATGGAAGTATTCCTTTCGTAAAGCGTAGAAGCCAGTTTCCTGCCAATCCTTCCATATTTACTAATATTGATTATCTGCTTATCAGCCACGATCATTTCGATCATTTGGACAAACCGAGTGTGGCTCGTCTTTTTGCCGATAATCCGCAGATGAAACTGTTTTGTGGTATTGGTACGGGGGCTTTGATAAAGAGCTGGCTCCCGACAATGGAAGTGATTGAGGCTGCATGGTATCAACAGCATCGTGATGGTGACTTGCGATTGACGTTTCTGCCGGCACAGCATTGGAGTAAGCGTGGAGTAAACGATGGGGGAGAACGATTGTGGGGGGCTTTTATGATAGAAGCCGATGGTATTACAATCTACAACAGTGGTGATACAGGATATGCCCGTCATTTCAGCGAACTTCCGGAACTGTTTCCACATATCGATTATTGCATGATAGGAATAGGTGCGTATAAGCCGCGTTGGTTTATGAAGCCTAATCATATTTCACCCTATGATGCACTTACAGCTTCGACAGATATGAATGCCCGTATTACCGTACCGATGCATTACGGTACGTTCGATCTTTCAGACGAGCCTTTGTTCGATCCTCCTCATGTCTTTGCAGCAGAAGCCCGTAAGCGAGATACGCCCGTTCTGCTTCCTGAACTGGGAGAAATTGTCAAGCTCAGTCATCAGCGCTAATTCTGAGAAATTTTTATTTCCCCGTTTCTTTAGGTGCTGTTATCAGATTATCTTTGGGTACGACGATGGTCCGTTGGGCTGTCGAGTCATTGTTTATGCTGGTTACTTCGCCTTTTGTGGTAAAGTATACATAATTTCCCATGTCATAAAAACGGTAAACTTTTACTCCATCGTGTTCGAACAGGTAACTTATAGTATATGTATCGTTATTCTGAGGTGCTTTGTTCTGAATAGGTATTCCTACGCCACAGGAGGAGAATATCATGGAGCACAGAGAAATAAGGCCTGTATAAAATAAGTTTGCTTTCATGCTTAAAAGTTTGGGGTTATTCGTTTTCACAAATATATCCAAAATTCTGATTATACTGGAGTTTATGATTGGAATTTATTTTTATAGCAGTATGCTGAAAGGAGTTTATCTGAGTAAATGAATGGGGAATAAAAAAACTTGAAGCAGGTTTGATGTATTCCTGCTTCAAGTTTATTATAGAGGGTATTTAATTTACTTTTTCAGTGCAGCAATGCTTTCTTTCAATGCGGCAATCTTAGTTTCAGCATCAGCTTGTTTTTTACGTTCCATTTCAATAACGTTTGCCGGTGCCTTGCTTACAAATTTTTCATTGTTCAGTTTCTTCAATACGCTCTGTAAGAATCCTTCCTGATACTTCAGGTCTGCTTCCAGCTTCTTCAGTTCTTCTTCTACGTCGATAAGATTACCCAGCGGTATGAAGTATTCTGTTGTACCTACCATGAATGAAGCAGCACCTTCTGGCTTACTTTCTACTACAGTTACAGCAGAGAGGTTTGCCATCTTCTTCACAACCTCTGCATATGCCATCAGCTGAGTGTTTTCTCCAAGTACGAGCATTTCGAGTACTTCTTTCTGTGCAATGTTTTTCTGCAAGCGGATGTTGCGGATACCTGAAATGATTTCTTTCAGCTGATCGAATGCATTGCAAAGTTCGTTGGCTGCCTGTAAGTCACGACCGCAGAAAGTTTCCAGTTGAGCAACCATGATACTTTCTCCCGGTTTGCGATCGTAGATATGCTGCCACAATTCTTCTGTAATGAATGGCATAAACGGATGAAGCTGACGCAACAGAACATCGAAGAAATGTAATGTAGATTCATATGTCTTTTTGTCGATAGGCTGACCGTATGCAGGTTTTACCATTTCCAGATACCAGCTTGAGAACTCATCCCAGAACAGTTTGTAAACCAGCATCAGCGCTTCGCTCAAACGATATTTGCTAAACAAGTCGTCCATTTCGGCAGAAACCTTAACCAGCAGGTTATCGAACCATTCGGTTGCCAGCTTAGCATATTCCGGCTGTTCGATGTCGGCTACTTGCCAGCCTTTTACCAGACGGAAAGCATTCCATATCTTGTTGTTGAAGTTACGTCCTTGTTCACACAGTGCATCGTCGAACAAGATATCGTTTCCGGCAGGTGCAGAAAGCATCATTCCCATACGTACACCGTCAGCACCATATTGCTCTATCAAATCCAGCGGATCGGGTGAGTTACCCAATGATTTTGACATCTTGCGTCCAATCTTATCACGTACGATACCAGTGAAATATACATTCTTAAACGGCATATCGCCCATGTATTCATAGCCGGCCATAATCATACGTGCTACCCAGAAGAAAATGATATCCGGACCAGTTACCAGGTCGGAGGTAGGATAGTAGTATTTGATTTCTTCATTACCCGGATTGTTGATACCGTCGAAGAGTGAGATAGGCCACAACCATGAAGAGAACCAAGTATCCAGACAGTCGTCATCCTGACGCAAGTCTTCTACTTTCAGATTTTGGTTACCGGTTTTTTCTTTAGCCAGTTCCAAAGCCTTTTCAGGAGTTTCGGCTACTACAAAGCCACCTTCAGGCAAGTAATAAGCCGGAATACGGTGACCCCACCACAACTGACGGCTGATACACCAGTCTTTGATGTTTTCCAACCAGTTGCGATATGTATTTTTATATTTAGCAGGGTAGAACTTCAGTTCGTCGTTCATTACAGGAGGCAAAGCCATGTCTGCAAAGTGCTGCATGCGCAGGAACCACTGCATAGAAAGTTTCGGCTCGATAGCTACGTTGGTGCGTTCAGAGAAACCTACCTTATTGGTATAAGCTTCTACCTTTTCCAGCAAGTCAGCAGCAGCCAGGTCTTTTTCAATCTGTTCACGAACATCAAAGCGATCCATGCCTACGTACATACCAGCAGCTTCGCTGATAGTTCCGTTGTCGTTGAAAATATCGATAGAAGGCAGGTTGTATTTTTCTCCCAGCATGTAGTCGTTTACATCGTGTGCCGGAGTTACTTTCAGACAACCGGTACCAAACTCAATGTCTACATAGTCATCTTCGATAACCGGAATGACACGTCCAACCAGCGGAACGATTACTTTCTTACCTTTCAGCCATTGGTTTTTCGGGTCGTTTGGATTGATACACATTGCAGTATCACCCATAATTGTTTCAGGACGTGTAGTAGCTACTACTGCATATCTGCCTTCCGGATCGCCTTCTACTTTGTAGCGCAGATAGAAAAGTTTACTGTGTTCTTCTTTGTAAATAACTTCTTCATCGCTGAGGGCAGTCAAAGCTTTCGGGTCCCAGTTTACCATACGTACACCGCGGTAAATCAACCCTTTATTGTATAAGTCAACGAAAACTTTAATAACACTTTCGCTACGTTTTTCATCCATTGTGAAAGCAGTGCGGTCCCAATCGCATGAAGCACCCAGCTTACGGAGCTGCTTCAAGATAATGCCTCCGTGTTCTTCGGTCCATGCCCATGCGTGTTTCAAGAACTCTTTGCGGGTAAGGTCGGTTTTCTTTATACCCTGTTGAGCCAGTTTGTTTACTACTTTAGCTTCTGTTGCAATAGAAGCGTGGTCTGTTCCCGGAACCCAGCAGGCATTTTTGCCAGTCATACGGGCGCGGCGTACCAGAATATCCTGAATGGTATTGTTAAGCATGTGTCCCATGTGGAGCACTCCGGTTACGTTTGGCGGCGGAATCACGACGGTATACGGTTGGCGTCCGTCGGGTTTAGAACTGAAAAGTTTATTGTCCAGCCAATACTGGTACCATTTCCCTTCCACATCTGCGGGATTGTACTTACTTGCTAATTCCATTTTTCTATATCGTTTTTAAATGTTTGTTTTTATACGTTTTAGGTTGCAAAATTAATAAAAGTAGTTGGATTTCTGATATTATGCCCCGAAAAACGTCTTTCTATGGCTGTATAAAATTTTACCCCTTCATACCAGTCAGCGTATGAAGGGGTAAAAACGGATGCATACCTGGGTTAGTATGCAGTTTTTTATAAAGAATATAAACTTTTTTCTTAGTTACCTTCCGTTTTCTTAAATCAATTCGTCGGAAGTGTATCCCTGAGGCAATGTGCGGCAGTTATAGCCTGAAGCCATAATTTCACCGTAAGCTCCGGCAGAACGGAGTGCGATAAGATCGCCTCGTTTCACACGGTTCAGGTCGATAGCTTTGCCGAAAACATCAGATGATTCACAGATGGGACCTACTACATCATAAGTTTCGTTCGGCTCTTCGGAAGTAATGTTCTCTATCTTATGGTAAGCCTGGTAGAGAGCCGGACGGATAAGGTCGGTCATACCTCCATCGACAATGGCAAACTGTTTGTTTGTTCCCTGTTTTACGTAGATAACTTTAGTGATAAGACTCCCGCACTGACCTACTACAGAACGTCCTAATTCGAAGTGTAATGTCTGTTGCGGACGTAGCTTCAGATGTTTATGATAAGTAGCGAAATAATTAGCAAAGTCGGGGATAGGCTGGCGGTTCGGATGAGCATAGTCTATACCAAGTCCACCACCGACATTGATATGTTCTACGATGATCTGGCGTGCGTAAAGTTTTTCCTGCAAATCGTTTATGCGATTACACAGAGCTGCAAAGTCTCCCATATCCAGAATTTGTGAACCGATATGGAAGTGCAAGCCTACAAACTTCACATTGTTCATTTCGAGTGCACGGTCTATCACCTTATCCATGTCTTGCATGCTGATACCAAACTTGTTCTCTGCAAGTCCGGTGGTGATATTGGCATGGGTATGTGCGCCGACATCCGGATTGATGCGGAAAGCTACTCGGGCAATTTTTCCTTTTGCTGCTGCCAGCTCGTTGATTACTTCCAGTTCTGGAACAGACTCTACATTAAAGCAGAAAATGTCGTGATCTAGTCCCAGGTTTATTTCACGGTCGGTTTTTCCGACTCCTGCATACACAATTTTGCTTGCTGGGAATCCTGCTTTGATTGCTGCTGCAATTTCACCTCCACTTACACAGTCTGCTCCCAGTCCATGCTCACGGATAATGCTCAACACCTTTGGATTAGCATTAGCTTTAATTGCATAGTGCACACAAAACTTATTGTATTTGGCAGCCTCTGTACGGATTACGTTTAACGTATCTCTCAGCAGGTTTGCATCATAATAATAAAACGGGGTTTCCAGTTCGCGGAATTTATTGATGGGAAATGTTCCTTTCATATACTGTAAAGAATTAAGTTGTAAAAAAAACGGACGATGCGATTCAAGTATAATCGTATCATCCGTTTTCTTTTGATGATTATTTATTATTAAATAAAACGTCGCTTAATGATTGCAGTGCTGTCTTCTTATCCGATTCTCGAATCAGGAACGAAATGTTGTAATTGCTTCCTCCAAACGAAATCATACGTACAGGAATGTTACGCATTGCCTGGATAGCTTTTGCTTCAAATCCGATATTTTCCCATTCCAGATCTCCCACAACGCAAACGATACACATGTCATTGTCTACGGTTACAGTACCATATTTCTTCAGGTCGTTTACGATTTCATTCAGATGTTTGGTATTGTCAATAGACATCGATACACCTACTTCAGAGGTACAAACCATATCGATGGGTGTCTGGTAGCTTTCGAAAATTTCGAATACTTTACGCAAGAAACCGTGAGCCAGTAACATACGGCTTGACTTGATCTTGATGGCAGTGATATTGTCTTTTGCTGCAACAGCTTTAATCTTACCTTTCTCAGTTTCGTTTGAGATAAGTGTACCCGGTGCACTTGGTTCCATTGTGTTGAGCAGACGTACCGGAATATTAGCATATTTGGCAGGTTGCACACAAGTCGGGTGCAAAATCTTAGCTCCGAAGTATGCCAGTTCTGCAGCTTCTTCGAAGTGAAGCTGACGTACCGGAGAAGTTTTGTCTACCACGCGCGGATCGTTGTCGTGCATTCCGTCAATATCAGTCCATATCTGGATTTCTGAAGCGTTTACAGCTGCACCGATAAGAGAAGCGGTATAATCACTACCTCCACGTTGCAAGTTGTCTATTTCTCCGTAAGCATTGCGGCAGATAAATCCTTGTGTAATATATATTTCCTGTCCAGGATTTGCTTCAAGCTGTAAAGCCAGTTTCTCGCGGATGTAGTTTAGGTCGGGTTCGCTGTTTTTGTCTGTGCGCATAAATTCCAAAGCCGGAATCAAAACCGCTTTCACGCCTTGTTCGCAGAGATAATTAGTTACCATGTTGGTAGAAATGATTTCTCCCTGTGCAAGAATAACTTTTTCTTCGAACAGTGTAAATATATCCTTTGTGAAAGATCGGATGTAGTCGAATACCGATTTTACGAACTCCAGAGTCTTCTTCTTATACTCTTCGGTAGAGAAAAGTTCATCAATATGCTGTTTATATTTTGCTTCCAGCTTATTGATTACTTCGTTTGCTCCTTCGGGATTTTTCTTGTATAGATAATCCGAAATTTCAACCAGTGTGTTGGTTGTACCCGACATTGCAGACAATACTACTATTTTCTGCTCGCCATCAGTAATTAATTTGGCAACATCTTTCATTCTCTGTGCAGAGCCTACTGATGTTCCTCCAAACTTTAAGACTTTCATTTCTAGTTTCGAATTTTAATTGTTCTATAAAATACTCTTTCTTTTGGGCGCAAAGATACGAATATTTTATGGTTCTTTTTAATAATGATAATAAAATCTCTAACAATTTGTCTTTTTTAGTATTCACTTGCTTCGCGCAACTGATGTTGTCCGCAGCAGTATACTTTTCCTGGAAACTCACTTAAAAGGTTCAGGTTGTGGGTTGTCATGATGATAGCCGTACCCTGTGTACATATTTCCTGAAGCAATTTGACGATGTTTCTGCCAGTCTCTACATCCAGGTTTCCGGTAGGTTCATCAGCCAGGATTATTTCAGGTTTGTTCAATATTGCACGTGCTATGACGATACGCTGCTGTTCGCCGCCTGAGAGTTCATTCGGCATCTTGTAGCCTTTGTTTTCCATGCCTACCAGACGTAATACTTCTTCAATGCGACTTTCTCTTTCTGAAAATTGCTTCCAGCCTGTAGCACGCAGTACGAAATCCAGATTATCGTATACAGTACGGTCGGTCAGAAGCTGGAAATCCTGAAATACGATGCCCAGTTTCCGTCGCAGGCTGGCAATATTTTTTTGCTTGATGGTACGCATATCGTAACCCAATACAGTTGCTTCTCCTTCGCATATATCCAGTTCACCGTATATGGTTTTCAGGAAAGTCGACTTACCGGTTCCTACTTTTCCTATCAGGTAGACGAACTCACCTTTTTTCAGTTCAAAGTTTACATTGTTCAGTATGCCTAGCTCCTGCTGGTTGATATCTACATTTTTATAGCTTATGAGTGGTTGGTCTTCCATAAAATCAATGTTTCTTCCAGTTTTCGCTGTGGCGTTCTTTTAATTCGCGTGCTAAATCTTCAATGCGGTAACCTTTCAATGTCAGCAGTACGATAAGGTGATAAAGCAAGTCGGCTCCTTCATAAATCAGGCGTTCGTCTGTTCCGTTGCATGCTTCGATGATTGTTTCTACTGCTTCTTCACCTACTTTCTGAGCCATTTTGTTGACTCCCGATTTGAAAAGACTTGTCGTATAAGATTTCTCAGGCATTTCTTCATGACGTTTGTCGATGAAGTCTTGCAACTCTTTGAGGAACATAATATCCTGTTCGTTCTTTTCACCCCAACAAGTATCTGCTCCTGTATGACAAACTGGTCCTGCAGGATTTACCTTTATCAGCAGCGTATCATTGTCGCAGTCGGTCGCAATGGAAACTACATGCAGGAAATTGCCGCTTTCTTCGCCTTTTGTCCATAATCTGTTTTTGGTGCGGCTAAAGAATGTGACTTTTCCAGTTTCCACTGTCTTATTGTATGCTTCTTCATTCATAAATCCCAGCATCAGTACCTTTTGGGTATAATTATCTTGAATGATGGCAGGAACAAGTCCGTTCATCTTCCCAAAATCTAAATCCATATTTTATATATTTTAAAATTAAACTCTAACGTTGATTCCTTCTTTGCAAAGGTATGCTTTTAATTCGGGAATAGGAATCTCACCGAAATGAAAAACGCTGGCGGCTAGTGCTGCATCTGCTTTTCCGATAGTAAAAGCATCTCTAAAGTGTTCCTTGCTTCCTGCTCCTCCCGAAGCGATGACGGGGATAGTCAGTATTTGGCTTAGTTGGGACAGGGCATCATTGGCGTAACCGTTTTTTACTCCATCATGGTCCATGCTTGTGAACAATATTTCTCCTGCTCCACGTTCATTGGCTTCCCGCGCCCATTCAAAAAGATTCTGGTCCGTTTCTTTCCTGCCGCCGTTTAGGTAACATTTCCACCCGGCTGCTGTTTGCTTGGCGTCGATTGCTACTACGCATACTTGAGAGCCAAAGTGAGAGGCTATGTCGTCTATCAACTGTGGATTGCGGATAGCCGAAGAATTGATGGAAATTTTATCAGCTCCGGCGCTGAGCAGACGATCTACATCGCTTAATTCATGGATGCCTCCTCCCACAGTGAAAGGTATGCTGATATGTGCGGCAATACGTTTTACCAGGTCGGTAAAGGTTTTTCGTCCTTCGTGACTGGCTGTTATATCCAGATATACCAGTTCGTCAGCCCCTTGTTCGCTGTATATCTTTCCTAGTTCTACAGGATCACCGGCTTGTCGGAGATTTACAAAATTCGTTCCCTTTACGGTTTGCCCGTCTTTGATATCCAGACATGGGATGATTCGTTTTGCTAACATATATATTGTACTATTTTATTTAAAGATAACGGCTTAACTCTCTCAGTGAAATTTTACCTTCGTACAAAGCCTTTCCTACAACTACAGCAGGTATACCTGATTCGTGTAGCTTCAGAATATCATCAATACTGCTTACGCCTCCACTTGCTATCAGATGTATATCGGGAAAGGCAGCCATAATATCTTTGTAGAGTGGAGTAGAGGGACCTTCCAGCATTCCATCGCGGCTAATGTCAGTACAGAGCACTTTGTTGATACCTTTTTCTATATAGTTTTTAAGAAACGGCATTAGTTCTTGAGTACTCTCTTCCTTCCATCCGCTAATAGCTATTTTGTTGTCTTTTACATCTGCTCCGAGTATTATTTTCTCTTCACCATATTTTTCTAACCATTGGCAAAATAATTCGGGCTGCTTTACGGCTATACTCCCCAATGTTACCATCTGAGCTCCGTTGTCGAAAGCAATGACAAGGTCTTCATCACTTTTTACACCTCCTCCGAAATCGATTATCAAAGATGTCTGACTTGCAATTCTGTCAAGAACTCGATAATTTACTACATGATGTGAAGCTGCTCCATCCAGATCGACTACATGCAAGCGGCTTATTCCGTAAGCTTCAAATTCCTTGGCAACTTCTACCGGATTTTCGTTATATACCTTTTGTGAGTCATACTTACCTTGTGAAAGACGTACGCATTTTCCGTCAATGATATCTATGGCAGGAATAAATTCTATCATAATATTATCTATATCGTTGGAGAGCAATGTTTATAAATCGAGAAAATTTGTGAGAATTCTTTCTCCGTTTTTACCACTTTTTTCGGGATGAAACTGTGTCGCATAAAAGTTATCTTTATGCAATGCAGAACTGTAAGGCAGAATGTAGTCTGTCTGAGCAGCCGTGCAGTCGTTCAGAGGAACGTAGTAACTATGTACGAAGTAGACATATTCTTCGCGGTTGAATCCTCGGAACAGATCACTATTGGTATGTGAAATTGTATTCCATCCCATGTGTGGAATTTTGTCTTCATGTTTTAGAGGTCGGAAACGTTTTACTTCAGCATCAAATATACCCAGACAGTCTACATTTCCTTCTTCCGAATGCTTACACATCAGCTGCATGCCCAGACAAATTCCCAATACAGGTTGTTTCAGTTCTTTTATAAGTCTGTCAAGTTGATTATCCCGTAAATATTGCATGGTATTGCGTGCTTCTCCTACTCCGGGAAAAATAATCTTGTCTGCCTTTAGCAGCAACTCCTTGTCTGCTGTTATGACAGGAGTTATTCCCAGACGGCGTAGGGCATAATCTACGGAAAAAATATTGCCAGCATTGTATTTTATGATAGCTACATTCATTCTTTTATTTTATTTGTATTTTTGCAAAAGTAACGAAATATTGTGAAGTTCCTAATATTTCTGACAAAAAGTTCATTGTATGCATCTTGTTGTAACAAGTTTTCTCTAAAATGTGCAATGTTTAGGATTTTAAGAATGTTTGTTGGTGAGAAAAATGAAGAATTTACAAGCAAACTATTGCAGATTAAGGAAAATGTACTACCTTTGCAACCGCAATCGAGAGAGATAGCAAAATTAAGAAATAAAAATAATGGTGCGTTAGTTCAGTTGGTTAGAATACATGCCTGTCACGCATGGGGTCACGGGTTCGAGTCCCGTACGCACCGCTGAGGCTCAAGGACAACTGAGAGTATGAAAGCGACAAAGTCCACAATTTCAATGAATTGTGGACTTTTTTTATGTCTTGTAAGTGCCAATCCAAGGACATCAAACAGCCCACTTCGGACAAAGTTCCGTTACCAAATCGTTACAGAAAAAACGACGTCTAATTATTGTAACGATTTTCATGCTAACTCGCTGATTTGTGCGCTGTTGTCTCAATTCTGTCTGCTCATAATTCAATTAATAACCTTTCCTTTGTGACATTGTGTAACGATTGTAACGAAGGATATAAAACAGATACAGTTATGAGCAAAAGTACATTCAAAATTCTCTTCTATCTGAGAAAGAACTACGTGAACAAAGAAGGTAAGGCGAGCATTATGATTCGTATCACCGTAAACGGGGAAATGTCACAATTCAGTTCAAAACTGGATGTGGAGCCTCGTCTGTGGGACACCAAACTGGGCCGTTTGTCAGGGAACGGAGCGAAAGCAAGGCAGGTGAACAATATGCTGGATGACATACGCACCGCATTGAACAACCACTACCGCTATATAGAATCAAGGGATTCCTTTGTGACTGCCGAAAAAGTAAGAAACGCTTTTCTCGGATATGAGGTGAGACAACAGACTTTACTGGAGCTTTTTAAACAGCACAATGAGGATGCAGAAAAACTTTGTGGCATCAGTAAAGCTCCGGCTACTCTTGTTAAATATGACCGAACTTACAGGCGGTTGGAAGAGTTCATGAAAGTAAAGTATAGAATATCAGATATAGCGCTTCGGGAAATAGACCATAAGTTTGTGACCGATTTTGAGTTTTATCTAAGAACTGTGAGCCGATGTAATGAGAACACGACAGGAAAGTTCATGCAGATATTCCGTAAAATTATTTTGATAGCCAAAAATAACGGATGGATAACGGTTGATCCGTTTGCCAATTATCATATCCACATGAAAGCCGTTGACCGCGGTTATCTGACGGAAGAAGAATTGGAACGTATCCTGAAAAAGGATTTTCAGTCACAAAGGCTGGAACAAGTACGGGACATATTTATATTCTCTTGCTTCACGGGACTTGCTTACATTGATGTTTATAACCTGAAAAAAGAAAACATCTGTACGTCATTTGACGGTAGTAAATGGTTGAAACTACATCGTCAGAAGACTGCCACTCCGGTAAATCTTCCACTTCTGAAAATTCCGCTGGCGATATTAGAAAAATATGAAGGAAAGTTAAATAATGGTCGTGTATTACCTGTGTTGAGCAATCAGAAGGCGAACTCTTATCTGAAAGAGATTGCTGATTTGTGCGGAATTAAAAAAAATATTACCTTTCACTTGGCAAGACACACATTTGCAACCACCACCACATTGTCTAAAGGTGTGCCGATTGAAACTGTATCGAAATTATTAGGACATACGAACATAAAGACCACTCAAATATATGCGCGTATAACTAATGAGAAGATACGTGAGGATATGGAAGTTTTGGCAAGTAAACTGACAAGCATAGAAGATGTTGCATTGAAAAGTAGTGTAATATAGACGATTTGTCGTTCTTGTTTCAAACATTCCTGATTGACGGTAAGAACAAAAGATATGCTATGATAAAAATTGGAAATTTTGAAATAGAATATGACAAGAATGCTCCTGATGCTGTGACGGTAAAGATAGAGGCAGATAAGAACGGTGAAGTGTGGTTACCGAAATGCGACATTGCACGGGCGTATAGCGTGTTTGTACAATCGGTAAATGCCGGACTGAAATCCCTTGCAAAAACCGGAGACTTTGATGAATACCGGGATGTGCGGGTGGAACATTTCACCTATAACGGGAAAGATTGCAGTGTGGACCTCTACAGTCTGGAAACCATCATTGCACTGGGATTCCGTATGAAGGGACTGAAATGCGAGGCATTCAGGAAATGGGCTGCAAGACGGCTGGCAGAGTCTTTTGAAAAGAAGAAAAGTACGGTGATTCTTTGCATGAGCGGCGAAAAGAGAAACAACTGGAACTGAAAACCGCAGGATATGGCGGATATACGTGTCGGGATAGTCTCCCCTGTCCGGGAGGCTGTCCCGACACGTGTTTTTCGGGAAAGTTAAAAAAGAATAAAAATGAAAGTTCGGCAATTCGTAAAATGACAGTAATGTGTAACTTATCCCTCCTTAAATACATATTGTAAAAATACAGAGACATTATGGTGGAAGAATTTGATTTGTTCGAAGAGGTGGAAGTGCAGTTCTGTGACGAGGAATGCACGGCATCGGTGTGGCATGGGGTGAGCTATTGCGAAAGCCTGTTCTGCCGGGAAAAACCGAAATCCGAACTGACGGTAATCGTCAGGGAGGAAGGCATGATGTATTTCCTTGCGGCAGATATGGATGAGTTTGCAGGACTATGCCGGAAACACGGATGGTACATCGTCTCGCACCAGCGGTTCAGCGAGGCGATGGAAATCGGCATGTGTCTGATGGAAGGCGGGAAACATGCGGGATGGTACTCGCTGGGCAGGTCGAAGGAATCGAATGCCATGATGAGGGACGTGCTGAACTTCACATTTGAGAGTGGGAAGCGACCGGACTTCTATCCGTATGAAACGATATTCAAGGGAGAAGTGCTTATAGACGGATGTAAATGTCATTATCTGCATGACTATCACCCCACAAAGATGGAAAAGACGAACGAACATCAGAAACGGGTAAGCAACCTGATTTTCCGTTTCAAGGAGGGTGGACACTGCGGCGAGCTGGTCGCACAAATACTTGCACTGTGCCTGAAGCATACGGGTTTCAATGGCACACAAGAAGATACGGTGCTGATACCGATACCGGCATCGACAAGGGAAAGACAACGGAAACGCTTTCCGGTGGTGTGCTACTATCTGTCGAAATGGCTGGGCATTGCGGACGGTTTCAAGGCCATCTGGATAGAGGAAGACCGTGAGCAGCTGAAAGGAAAAGGAAAAGATAAGGACATACTGCGGAACCTGCAATTCACACGGCGGTATATCAGAGGAAAGAATGTTGTCCTGCTGGATGATGTACTTACAACCGGGGAGAGCTTCAGGCAACTGCAACGGAAAATGAAACAGTTGGGGGCGTTGTCTGTTACAGGGGTGTTTCTGGGAAAGACGGTGTAAGTATATGAAAATAAAAAATGAATTTATACTTATAAGAAAAAATCCGTATATTAGGTTACCTTTGGGTTATAAATGTATTTGCAAAGAATATGAAACGATATAAAAAGGATAGAAGTCCATCAGATCCGATAGAGGAAGTAGATGTTTCAACCTATTGTATAAGTAGAAAGAAACCTACTGAAAATGAAAGATTATTACTTATATTGCAGGTAGGAACTTTGTGTCCATTATGTGGTTCAAATCTAATATCAAAGAGTAAAGGTATTAGATATTTATCCGAAATAGCACATATTTTTCCTTGTAATCCAACAGAGAACGAGAAACATCTTCTTAAAGATGTTGTTGTTGCTGGGAATGATTCTGAAAGTTTAGAAAACAAAATAGCACTATGTAAAAATTGTCATGATAATTATGATTATCATAAGACTATATCAGAGTATGAAACTCTTTTTAAATTGAAAAGGAAGTGTGAAGATGATTACAATGCTAAGGGATTGTTATCATCCTATCCTATCGAGGATAGTATTGAAGCTGTTTTAAATAAGCTTTCAAACATAAGACTGGAAGATATTGATTCTATGACTAAATTAAGTCTTCACGCATTAAAAATAAGAACTAAAATGGAAGGTGCATCACCTCTGTTAATAAAAGAAGTAGAAGAACAAGTTGCTCAATATTTCCTTTTTATAATAGATATATTTAAAAATGAATATAATAAGACATTTGATAGTGTAGCATTACACATAAGAGCCTTGTATGAAACATTAAACGCAAAAGGATATGATAAGGAGCAGATTTTTGATTTTATAACTTCATGGATACAAAGTAAGACTCAGGAAAATGCAATGGCTTGTAAAATTGTAACATGTTTTTTATCCAAAATTGTGAGATTTATGGCAAACTTTCCTAATAAAATATTTTCACTCAAAGAAAGTTCTTTATTTTATATGTTAGAAATAAAGAAACATCTATCAAAAAACGATTTTGATGTATGGGTATTGTATAATATAATGAAGGAGTCAATATCCTTGGCTGACTATATTGAAGTATTAGTTTGCCTATATGCAATTAATGAAATTATTATAGAAGATAGAATTATAAAACTTAGAACCTATGCTTAAAGAGATATATTGTGACAAATTTAAAAAAAAGCTGATTGAATTTCATGATGGTCTCAATATTATATTAGGGGATGATATTGCATCCAATTCCATCGGAAAATCAACAATGTTGCTTGCCATTGATTTTGCATTTGGAGGTGATACATATGCAAAACAGGATAATATTATAAGAAACGTAAAACATCATACATTGAAATTTAAATTTCATTTTAATAATGAGGATTTCTATTACTCAAGATCAACAGACTCGCAAAACATTGTCACTGTTTGCGATAAATTTTGGAATAAACAGTATGAGATAACAAATGATGAATATACAAATCTTTTGAAAGCTAAATATGTATCCAGTGATTTATTATTGTCATTTAGAGAATTATTAGGTACATACACTCGAATTTATGGTAAGCAAAATTGTAATGAAAATCATCCTTTACATATAGTACCAAATGAGAAAATGTCGCTTATTATTAATCGTATATTGAAACTTTTTGAGGTATATAATCAAGTAGAAGACCAAGAAAAGACTATAAATTCAAAGGATGAACAATTGAAAGCCTATAAAACTGCTTCTCAAGCTGAAATTATACCTACATTAAAAAATAAAAAAGAGAAAAGCGATAGCAATGAAAAGATAGAGTCTATAAAACAAAACATTAAAAATATTACTACACAAATAGCATCACAATCCGTTGATTTAAAATCAGAACAACTTATAAAGTTAGACCCTCTAAGGTCTCAATTGGTGCAACTCAATTTATTGAAAGCAAACTTACAATCTCAAATAAAAAGGCTTGAATATAAGAAAAATAAGAACAGGAATATTGATGATACTATTCTCTTTGACTTGAAACAATATTTTCCCAATATAGAGTTAGCTTCTATTACTGAAATAAATAAGTTTCACCAGGAAATTAATGATATACTATCAGAAGAAATTAACAAACAAATAGAAGAAAAGAATATTTATTTGTCAGAAATAGAAAAGCAAACGAAAAACTTAACTCAACAAATATCAGTGATATTAAATGAGAAAAGTTCTATTAATCTTGCGATAAACCGTATGTTAGAAGATCAAAAGATACTTGATAGACTTTTAGATACTCGTTTTTTTACCGAACAAAAAGAAATGTTATCCAAAGATTTGAAAAGCCTGAGAGCAACATTGGATAGTTCAAAAGAAAAATTACTTACGGAAATACAACAAAAAATAAATTCAAAAATAGAACTCCTTAATAAGGATATTTGTAATGATACCAAACCTCCCATTATTGACTTATCTCCTAAAAAATATACATTTTTCACGATAGACGATACAGGAACAGGAACGAATTTTAAAGGATTGATATTGTTAGATTTAGCAATATTACATTTAACACAATTGCCTATTTTGATACATGATTCGGTACTTTTTAAAAACATAGCTTTTGATACTATGGATAATCTTATTAATCAATATAACACCTTTATTGATAAGCAGATATTTATAGCTACAGATGCCATAAATAATTATTCTGAACCTGTACAAGAAATAATAGAAAATAAAAAGGTAATTGTTTTAGGAAAAAATGGGAATGAACTATTTGGATATTCGTGGAGTAGCAATAAATAGTTAAATCGTTTAGTCTTTATTATCATAATATATAGGCGGCTTCATCCGTGCTTCAGTGCCGGATGGAGCCGCTTTTTTTGTGCCAGTATGCGGGGAAAACGGGTATTGCGGAAGAAAAATAGGGAAAATCATTCCCTACTATGGAAATACTATGGATTGTGCCTGCGTGGAGTTGCGCACCTTTGCAGCGTAACCAATACGGAAGGATATGGAAATAATAACGATGGACAATGAGGTCGTGAAGACGATGATGGAGAAGATAGACCGCATAGCGGACTATGTTTTCAAGAAAGACAACGTGCCGAAGGAGGAAGCGGAAATCCTGCTGACGAGCGAGGAGGCGGCGGACCTGCTGAAAATCAGCACGAGGACACTGCAACGGATGCGAAAGGACAAGACTATTCCCTACATGATGGTGAGAAGCAAATGCCGGTACAGACTGACGGATCTGGAGGAATGCGTGAGACGGAAAATCGTACACTGCAATCCCAAGACGCTGGAGGAGTTCAAGCATAACTACCTGATGACAAGAAAGGAGGCGGATGATGGAAGGGATTGGTAAGGAAATGTTCGAGGAATGGATGAAGCGCCTCATGGAACGGATTGACCGGCTGGACAGCATCATATCGGTACTGATAAACAAGGAAGCGGCGGGCGTGAAGTACATGGACGGAGAACGGCTGTATGACAATCAGGACCTGTGCGAGATGCTGAGAACGAGCAAACGGTCGCTACAGCGGTTCCGCAGCGAATACGGACTGCGCTACCAGAAAATCAGCCGCAAGACCTACTACAAGGAATCGGACGTGCTGGAGTTTATCAGCCGGAACATGGAAGAGGTGACGCTGGACGGCAAAAAGGTGCTGAAAGTGAAGGAAGGAACGGGAAAGAAAGCTCCGGGCAAAACGGCGAAAAGGAAAAAAGGAGGCAGAAGGAATACCGGGACTGACAAGCACACGTGAAACGGAGGCGAAAAGAAAAATCAGTAATGGATGGTGACCGGATGTAAACGGAAAGTTGAGGGTGAGACTGATGCAAACCGGGAGTGACAAGCGCACGTGAAACGGAGACGAAAAGCGAAACCGGAAGTGGATGGTGAACCGGATGTAAACGGGAAGCTGAGGGTGAGCCTGATGCAAACCGGGACTGTAAGGTGAACGGGAAACCGGAACGAAAAGAAAAACAGACCTGCACGGGAATACCGGCGGGACTATCATCAAACAATAAAAAAATCAATCAATGGAACAGAAAAAGAAAAAGCAAGAGGATGTACTGGTTGTCCGCGATGAGAAGACGGGCGAAATCAGTGTGGTTGCCGGACTTGACGGCAAAGGTTATCCCAAGAGGATACCGCCGAAAGCGGAACACTCGCAGGAGTTTTTGCGCTTTGACCGCCACGGGGATGCGATAGATAATTTCTTCAAGAATTTCTACCGCCAGTGCAAGGAACCGACGCGATTCGGTTTCTACAGGGTGGCAGCGGACATGGTGGAAGCACTGCTTCCGGTTATCAAGGACTTGCTGAAAGACCCTGTGGCGAACGCTGACCTGCTCGCACCGCACAAAGTGGATACATCGGCGTACCAGCAAGCTGAGGAACAGCAGGCTACGGAAGAGGCGAAAAAAGAAAATGCCGGGACGGAGGCTGAGGAACAGCAGGCTGCGGAGGAGGTGAAAAGAGAAAATGCTGAAACGGAGACTGAGGAACAGCAGGCTGCGGAAGAGGTGAAAAGAGAAAATGCTGAAACGGAGACTGAGGAACAGCAGGCTGCGGAGGAGACGAAAAAAGAAAATGCCGGGACGGAGACTGAGGAACAGCAGGCTGCTGAGGAGGTGAAAAGAGAAAATACGGAAGAAAATAATGTGGAACAGAAAACGGACGAGAAAATGGAAAAAATGAAACTGAAAAATCAGGAACAGCAACCGCAGGCGGCAGAATCGCAGGCGGTACAGGAACCGGCACAGGACGGACAACCGCAGGCGAAGACGCAAAGACCGAACCTGATAGCGGACGGCGACGTGGACTGGAAGGAACTGGAACGGTTCGGGGTGAAAAAAGAGAATCTGTCTGAAAAGGACATGAAAGCCCTGATGAACTATGGCAAGACAAATCTGGTGACGGTGAACCCGACCTTCGGCGGAGATAGTTATGAGCTGCAAGCCCGACTATCGTTTCAGAAGACGGAAGACGGCAAAATGAAGCTCGCACCCCATTTCGTACGCCATGAGCCGAGGCTTGACATCCCCTACAACGGCTACACTTTCACGGACGAGGACAAGAAGAACCTGAAGCAGACGGGTAATCTGGGCAGGTTGGTGGATGTGGCGGATACGAAAACCGGTGAGATGCGTCCGTCGTACATCAGCATCGACCGCCTGACGAATGAAATCGTGGACATTCCGGCAAGCAAGGTACGCATCCCGGACAGAATCGGACTGACGGAACTGTTAAAACCGGAACAGGACATCCTGCGTGCAGGACTGGCACTGCCCAAGGAGGTGACGCTGAAGAACGGACGCAAGTTTGAAGCCGTGTTGCAAGTAAGTGCGGAGAAACGCGACGTGGAGTTTGTGCCGGAACATCTGTGGCAGGGACAATCGCAGCGACGCGGAAACGGACAGGAGAAAAAACAGAAAAGCCCGGAAGCCCCGGATGCTACCGGACAGCAGCAGAAGGAAGCCGGGAGTCAGGAGAACGGACAACGCCGCAACCGCTCGTGGACAAACGAGGACGGCAGCATCCGCCCGATCGGGAAATGGAAGGATGACAAATTTACGGAACAGCAGAAAGCAGACTATGTGGCGGGGAAAGTTGTGGTACTCGCCAACGCAAAGGACGACCAGGGACAGCCCTGCACGAAGTACCTGAAGTTCGACCGAGAGAAAGGCAGACCGCTGACCTATTCGGCAAATCCCGACCTCGCACAGACCGTTGCCCCGTCGAACGAGAGCCGCACACAGCTTGCGGTGAACAACGAGGGCAAGACGAACGAGGCAACCAAGCACCTGAAGGAGCCGCTTACGCAGGGCCAGACCGCTCCGAAGGACGATGCCCAGAAGAAGCAGCAGACGAAGAAATCCAAAGGCATGAAGGTTTCCTGAGTGCCGCCACTAAATCCATTACAAGAGAATAAACAACGGATTGAAACGGGGCCTCATGCGCCATGTACCGCATATCCCACGGATAACCGGCGTACCCCGTTCCACTCCACAAGGAATAAAAGTATCAATGATTAAAACAGAAAATGTATGATTACCATATTGGCAGAAAAACCGAGCGTGGCGCGTGAGATAGCACGCATCGCCGGAGCAACAAGAAAGGAAGAAGGATTTTATACAGGAAACGGCTACCATGTGACATGGGCATTGGGGCATCTGGTGCAGCCTGCCCTGCCGGACGGCTACGGCTTCAAGGGCTTCAGCAGGGACAGCCTGCCGGTGATACCGGAGGTGTTCCTGCTGATCCCCCGACAGGTAAAGACGGACAAGGGCTACAAGGCGGATGCGGCAGCGGTGAAACAGATAAAGGTGATAACCAAGTTGTGGCAGGAAAGTGAGGGCATCATTGTGGCAACGGACTGTGCCCGCGAAGGGGAACTGATATTCAGATACCTGTATGCCTACACGGGCTGTACCCTGCCGTTCCGACGCCTGTGGATAAGCTCGCTTACGGACACCGCCATCCGCAAGGGATTGAAGGAACTGAAGGACGGGCATGAATATGACGACCTGTATCTGGCGGCAAAGGCACGCAGCGAGGCGGACTGGCTGGTGGGCATCAACGGCACGCAGGCACTGACCGTAGCCGCCGGGCGGGGCACATACTCGGTGGGGCGCGTGCAGACACCCACACTGGCGATGGTCTGCAAGCGGTACTGGGAAAACAGACGCTTTACGCCGGAACCGGTACACCAGCTTCATTTCTCTGTGACACCGGCGGGTGCGGATACGGTAGTGAAGTTCTCCTCGGTAAAGAAGTGGCAGGACAAGGAAGAGGCAGCTATACTATATAATAAGGTAAAGGCGAAGATGGCAGCGACTGTTGTGAAGGTTGAAAAGAAGGAGAAGGTGGAGAACCCTCCGCTGCTGTACGACCTGACCACACTGCAGAAGGAGGCGAACACGAAACACGGATTCACGGCGGAACAGACGCTGGAGCTGGTGCAGAAGCTCTATGAAGCAAAGCTCGTCACCTATCCGAGAACATCGAGCCGCCATATTCCGGAAGATGTGTTTGCTGAAATACCGCTGCTGTTTGAACGGCTGGCAGGACACTCCGCCCTTGCGGAGAAAATCGGGGAACTGGGAGAACTGAACCGCCGTTGTGTGGATGCCTCGAAAGTGACTGACCACCATGCCCTGCTGGTAACCCCGAACCGCCCGCTCGCCCTCTACAAGAACGAGCAGCTCATCTACGACATGATTGCCGGACGCATGGTAGAGGCATTTTCGGAGGAATGTGTGAAGGATACGGCTACCGTAGTAGCGAAGGTGGCGCCGGACGCAGGCGAAAGATGCGAGGGCCTGACGTTTGAGGCGAAAGGCTGCATCGTGCGCAAGGCAGGCTGGCGCGGTGTGTACGGAGAGTACGGCGAGGACAGCGGGAATACGGCATTGCCGGACTGGGCGGAAGGTGACACACTGGTGATGGCAGGATGCTCGATGAGTTCGGGCATGACCCGACCGAAACCGCTGCATACGGAAAGTTCGCTGCTGGCAGCGATGGAGACCGCCGGACGCGACGATGTGGAGGATGAGGAGGCACGCCAGGCCCTGAAGGACTGCGGTATCGGCACACCCGCCACACGTGCCGCAATCATCGAAACGCTGCTCAGAAGGGAATACATGGTGCGTGTGAAGAAATCGCTGGTGCCGACGGAGAAAGGACTCGCCCTGTATTCCATTGTCAAGGAGATGGACATCGCCAATGTGGAGATGACCGGACGCTGGGAGGCGGAACTGGCAAAGATAGAACAGGGAAAGACACCGCATGAGGCTTTTATGAGGGACATAGAAAGCTATACCCGCAAGATTACCACGGACCTGCTTGCGTGTGACCGTATTTTCGGGCACAAGGCTTCGGGCTGTACCTGCCCCAAATGCGGCAAGGGCACGATGCAGTTCTACGGCAAGGTGGTGCGCTGCGACAACCCGGACTGCCTGCTGCCCGTGTTCCGCCAGATAGCGGGCAAGACACTCACCGACGATGAAATGACCGGTCTGCTGACGGAAGGAAAGACGGCGATGCTCGGCGGGTTCAAGAGCAAGCAGGGCAAGCCGTTCAGCGCGGCGGTGACTTTTGATGCGGAGTTTAACACGAAGCTGGTGTTTGCGGAGAGCAAAGGCGAAAGAAAAGGTACGAAAACAAAAGGAAGAAGAAAATAATGAGTAATTTTGCCACTGAACCATGTCATAATCTGTTTCAACCTGGTTGTACTTTTTATTTACATGGATTTAGTGGTAACTGATTGCCGGCTGCACTCGGCATAGTTCTGACAAGTCCGACTCTGCCCCCGTTTGCACGACAATTAGTGGCGGCACCCGGAGGGATACCGGGTGCCTTTTTCTATCCTTTCCAATAAGCATCCTGATTATTCACCCACTAAATCCATAAGAAAATGAAACAGAACAAGAACATCGCTCCGGCGGAACTGTCCTACTACGGGCTGTACCTGCTGGACTACCTGAGAAAATACCATCCCGACAAAGTAATTGATACCGAGTTTATAACCGGAAGGGAGGAAGCCGTCTCGGAAACATTCGAGAAGGAAAGGGCGGCGGGAAGTACGGTGGAAGCCGCACAGGAGGAAGCCATGCGTGTCCTGCTCGAAGGGCTACACTTCTCCCCCTACGCACTGTTGCTTGAGGTGGTGGAAAACGAGTTCGCCGACGAGGTGGCGGCATCCGACCGCGAGGCGTTCTGCCGAGAACTGTTCCCCTATATGAAAAACCTGCTCGGCGGTTACGACACGCCGGACGACACCTTCGCCCTGTCGCCCGAACACGACCTGCTCTACACGGAGCTGACGGGAACCGTCATGCTTTATCTGGAGTCCTATGGCATTCAATAGGAAACAGAAGCTGAGGGACAACATCGAGGCGATACGGACGGCATTCACACTCGACCGGGAAGGGCGCACACCCACCGAAAGGGAGCGCGTGCTGCTGGGGCGGTACTGCGGCTTCGGGGGACTGAAGTGCATACTGAACCCGGCACGGGAACTGACGGATGCCGTACACTGGGCGAAATCAGACCTCGAACTGTTTGCCCCGACGGTGGAGCTGCACCGTCTGATACGGGAGAACAGCCGGGACGAAGCGGAGTACAGGCGGTATGTGGACTCGCTGAAGGCATCGGTGCTGACGGCATTCTATACGCCGCAGGCCATTGCGGACACCATAGCGGACGTGCTGCACGACCGCAAGGTGCGCCCGAGGCTGATACTGGAGCCGTCGGCGGGTATGGGCGCATTCATCAGCCCGGTATTGTCGAACAATCCGCAGGCGGAGGTGATGGCATTTGAGAAAGACCTGCTGACGGGCAAGCTGCTGGGCTGCCTGTATCCGCAGCAGAAGATACGCACGGAGGGTTTCGAGAAAATAGAAAAGCCGTTTCTGAACCATTTTGACCTTGCCATCTCCAATATCCCTTTCGGGGATTTTGGAGTGTTCGATGCGGAGTTCAGCCGCAGCGCATCCTTCGGCAGACGTTCGGCACAGAAAGCCATCCATGACTATTTCTTTCTGAAAGGTCTGGATGCGGTGCGTGACGGCGGCATCGTGGCGTTCGTCACCTCGCAGGGGGTACTGAACAGTTCGAGGGTCTCCGTCAGGAACGAGATGTTCAGCAAGGCGAATCTGGTATCGGCAATACGACTGCCCAACAACCTGTTTACCGACAATGCGGGCACGGAAGCCGGCAGCGACCTGATCATCCTGCAAAAAGACCTGCAAAAGAAGGGACTGACACAGGAGGAACGGGTGCTGACCATCATACAGACGGAACATAACGGCGGACTGACGGACAACGCCTATTTCGCCTACCACACGGAACGCATCATACATACCGATGCGAAGAGGGGTACCGACCTGTACGGAAAACCGGCGATGGTATATACACACAGCGGAGGTGTGGAGGGCATTGCCATGGACCTGTACAGGATGCTGTCGGAAGACCTGTCGGCACGGCTGGACATGGAACGCTACAACGGCATGGGGCATGAAAGAGAGGATGTGCGGCAGAACATTGCCGTACAGACTGAGGGTATTGAGGCGAAAAGAGAAAACTCCGCTTCGGTTGCGAGAGAGCTGGAGGAGGCGAAAAGAGAAAATACCCATCCGGTTGAGGGTGAACGGACGGAGGTGAAAAGAGAAAACTCCGCTTCGGCTGCGAGAGAGCTGGAGGAGGCGAAAAGAGAAAATACCCATCCGGTTGAGGGTGAACGGACGGAGGTGAAAAGAGAGAACTCCGCTTCGGCTGCGGGTGAACTGGAGGAGGCGAAAAGAGAAAATATCCATCCGGCTACGGGTGGACGGACGGAGGTGAAAAGAGAAAACTCCGCTTCGGCTGCTGGTATAGCGGACGAGACAAAAAGGGAAGCAAACAGTGTGCAGCCGAAAGTGCAAGCCATGACCGGCATGTCGCAGGAAGTGCAAAGCAGACAGCCGGAAACCCCGGTGATGGATTTGTACGACCTGTTCGGCTACACGCAGGAGGAAAGGCGGCTGGCGGAGCGTGGGCTGAAGCCGGGGCGGAAGAAGGGCGGCAAGTCCAAGCCGAAGCAACCGGTACAGGCATCCCTGTTCGTGCTGCCGGAGGACGGTACGGAAATGAAAGCGGACAGCGGAAAGACGGAGGCTGGTGCCGCCATTACCCCGGAAGAGGCAAAGGAAATGGAGGAAATCATCCGTGACACAGCGGAGGTGGAAGCTGCCCCGGTGGAAACTGCCGTACCGAAAGCCGAAGACACGGCACCTCCAGAGGAGGACGGCGACCCGGAGGATGCCGTTTATCGCAGCCTGGACTGGGAAACGAACCCACCCATCAACGGATTCTATGAAATGATGATGTCGCTCACTCCGGAGCGTCGGGCGGAACTGCGCCGGCTCGGAAAGGCGAAGATAGAAGCCAATGCCGCCAGAGAAGCGGTCGGAACAACAGAGGCGAAAAGAGAAAACAACGATGCGGGAAAAACGGAAGAATTGCAAGGTACTGCTGCTACAGCGGTCTATCCGGTGGAAAACGGATTCGAGGCGGAAAGGAAGCGACGGATTGCGGAGGTGGAAGAAGCCATGCGCCGTGAGGAAACCGCCCTGACACCGGAAGAGAGGCAGCGCAAGCGGGAGGAGGAAATGATGCCCCGTCCGTACAGCCGACCGCTGGAGCCGCACCTGAAGGACGGCTCGCTGGCATGGGTACACACGCAGGGCGTGCGCTATCAGGTGGGCGTGCTGAAGGACGTGACCCGCTACGGGGCAACCTTCCATCCGCTGGACATGGAGGGTATGCAGAAGGAGAAAGCTCAGTTGTACATCTCGATGCGTGACACCTACGAGCGGCTCTATGCACAGGAGGCGGAACGGCAGGAGGCAAACGACATGCTCCGCCGCCACCTGAACACCTACTATGACGAGTTCGTGATGCGGTACGGCTGCCTGAACGCCAGGCAGAACGTGAAACTGCTGATGATGGACGCTTCGGGGCGCAACATGCTGGCACTGGAACGCAGCGAGGGCGGCACGATGGTGAAGGCGGACATATTCGACCGCCCCGTTTCCTTTTCGCAGGAAACGACCGTCACGGCTGAGTCGCCGGAGGAAGCCCTGTCCGCCTCGCTCAACCGCTACGGCGGGGTGAACCTGCCGTATATGGAATCCCTGTGCGACATGGCACAGGCGGACATGCTGGAAGCGTTGAAAGGTAGGGTGTACTACAACCCGATGGCGGGGAACTACGAGATAGCCGACCGCTTCATCGCCGGGAACGTGGTGGTAAAAGCGAAGGAGGTGGAAGAATGGGTAAAGGGACACGGGGAGCACGGGATGATGCCGCAGGCACGGGAGGCTCTGGAAGCGCTGAAAGAAGCCATGCCGGAACAGATTCCGTTTGAGGAACTGGACTTCAACTTCGGGGAACGGTGGATACCCACGGGCGTGTATGCCGCCTACATGAGCCGCCTGTTTGAAACGGACGTGCGGATAAGCTACTCGGAGAGCCTCGACGAGTATTCGGTGGCGTGCAGCCACAGGACGATGAAAATTACCGACGAGTTTCTGGTGAAGGGATACTACCGCCACTATGACGGGATGCACCTGCTGAAACACGCCCTGCACAACACCTGCCCGGACATGATGAAGAAGGTGGGCGAGGACGAGCACGGGAAAGACATCAAGGCACGCGACAGCGAGGGCATACAGCTGGCGAACGCGAAGATTGACGAAATCCGGGGTGGCTTCACCGAATGGCTGGAAGAACAGTCGCCGGAGTTCAAGAAACGGCTGACGGACATGTATAACAACAAGTTCAACTGCTTCGTACGCCCGAAGTACGACGGAAGCCACCAGACCTTTCCCGGACTTGACCTGAAAGGGCTGGGAATCACCGATCTGTACCCCAGCCAGAAGGACTGCATCTGGATGCTGAAACAGAACGGCGGAGGAATAGCCGACCACGAGGTGGGCACCGGCAAGACACTGATCATGTGCGTGTCAGCATATGAGATGAAGCGGCTGGGGCTGGTGCACAAGCCGATGATTATCGGACTGAAGGCGAATGTAAGGGAGATAGCCGAATGCTACCGCACGGCATACCCCAACGCCCGCGTACTGTATGCCTCGGAAAAGGATTTCGAGGCGGCCAACCGCGTGCGCTTCTTCAACGACATACGGAACAACGACTGGGACTGCGTCATCATGTCGCACGACCAGTTCGGGAAGATACCGCAGTCGCCGGAGCTGCAGCAGCGGATATTGCAGGAAGAGCTGGATACGGTGGAGGAAAATCTGGAGGTGCTCCGCTCGCAGGGCAAGGATGTGTCACGCGCCATGCTGAGGGGATTGGAGAAACGCAAGTTTAACCTGACGGCCAAGCTGGACAAGGTGGAACACGCGATAAAGTCGAGGACGGACGACGTGGCGGACTTCAGGCAGATGGGTATCGACCATATCTTCATAGACGAGTCGCACCAGTTCAAGAACCTGACATTCAACACAAGACATGACCGTGTGGCGGGGCTGGGCAACTCGGAAGGCAGCCAGAAGGCACTGAACCTGCTGTTTGCCATCCGCACCATCCAGGAGCGGACGGGAAAAGATCTGGGGGCGACGTTCCTGTCGGGCACGACCATCAGCAACTCGCTGACGGAGCTGTATTTGCTTTTCAAGTACCTCCGCCCGAAGGAACTGGAAAGGCAGGACATCCGATGCTTTGACGCATGGGCGGCAATCTTCGCCAAGAAGACGACGGATTTTGAGTTCAATGTGACGAACAACATCGTGCAGAAGGAACGCTTCCGCTACTTCATCAAGGTGCCGGAGCTGGCGGCGTTCTACAACGAGATAACGGACTACCGCACGGCGGAGGACGTGGGTGTGGACAGGCCGGACAAGAACGAGATACTACACCACATATCCCCCACACCCGACCAGGAATATTTCATCAAACAGCTGATGGAATTTGCCAAGACGGGCGATGCCACACTGCTCGGCAGGCTGCCGCTGTCGGAAACGGAGGAGAAGGCGAAGATGCTCATCGCCACGGACTACGCAAGGAAGATGGCACTGGACATGCGCATGATAGACCCGGAATACGAAGACCACCCGGACAACAAGGCGAGCCACTGCGCCAAGATGATAGCGGAGTATTACCATAGGTACGACGCACAGAAAGGCACGCAGTTCGTATTCTCCGACTTGGGTACTTACCAGCCGGGCGGGTGGAACGTATATACCGAAATCAAGCGCAAATTAGTGGAGGATTACGGCATACCCGCCCATGAAATCCGCTTCATTCAGGAGTGCAAGAGCGAGAAGTCAAGGAAAGCGGTGATCGAAGCGATGAACGAGGGATATGTGCGTGTGCTGTTCGGCTCGACGAGCATGCTCGGCACGGGCGTGAACGCCCAGCGCAGGGCGGTGGCGATCCACCATCTGGACACGCCGTGGCGTCCGTCCGACCTTGCACAGCGTGACGGACGGGCGGTGAGAAAGGGCAACGAGATAGCGAAGCTGTATGCAGATAACAAGGTGGATGTCATCATCTATGCGGTGGAAAAATCGCTGGACTCGTACAAGTTCAACCTGCTGCACTGCAAGCAGACGTTCATCTCGCAGCTCAAGAGCGGGGCGATGGGCGCACGTACCATCGACGAGGGAGCGATGGACGAGAAGTCGGGCATGAACTTCTCGGAGTACATGGCGTTGCTCTCCGGGAATACAGATTTGCTGGACAAGGCGAAGCTCGAAAAGAGAATTGCCTCGCTGGAGGGAGAGCGCAAGTCGTTCCACAAGGGCAAGCGCGAGTCGGAGCTCAAACTGGAGACCAAGACCGGGGAACTGAACGGGAACACGGCGGCCATTGAAGCCATGACAGAGGACTGGAACAGGTTCCTTGCTGCTGCCCGGACAGACAAGGATGGCAACCGACTGAATGGGGTCAGGGTGGACGGCGTGGACTCCACCGACGAGAAGGTTATCGGGAAGCGTTTGCAGGAGATAGCCAGGAACGCCACTACGGGCGGACTGTACAAACCGATTGGGGAACTGTACGGCTTCCCTGTCAAGGTGGTCAGCGAAAGGACGCTCAAAGAGGGACTGGAGTTTACCGACAACCGCTTCGTGGTGGAGGGAAACTACAAGTACACCTACAACAACGGGCATCTGGCAATGGCTGACCCGGTAGCCGCCGCGCGCAATTTCCTGAACGCGCTGGAGAAGATACCTTCCACCATTGACCAGTACAAGGCGAAGAACGAGGTGCTGGAAAAGGAGGTTCCGCAGTTGCAGGAGATAGCCAGTAAGGTGTGGAAGAAGGAGGACGAGCTGAAACAACTGAAGTCCGAGCTTGCCGCCCTTGACCGCAAGATACAGCTGGAACTGGCTCCTCCCGCAACGGAAACCGCCGAAAAGGAAACGGAGGGTCAGCAACAGGCCCGACCGACATTGGGAGATGTTACGCAGGTACGCGGTACGGCTGACGGGCAGCATCCTGCCGGTGAAAACATTGCAGACCGGTTCTCTGCCGTACGGCCGGGATTTCAGCCCAAGGATGAGTCCCGGATGAAAGGGATAAAGATGTAGGCCCGATTCTTGCAAGCCGGTCGCACTGCCATGCAGAACGTGATCGGCTTGCCTGTCGTAAAAGCGGAAAAATACGGGAGGAAACTATGACAAAACAAAAAACAGACCGACCTGTCGGTTTTTCCGTTTCTTTGTGTATATTTGCGACCGGACGGCATCCTGACCGGGAATACGGACACTGAAGAAAGAATGAGATTCAAAGAATAGAAATAACCCTAAAGACAATTGAAGTATGAAACGAATGAACTGTTATTTTCTGCTGTTGGCAGCCTCACTGTGCGTTTTACCGCTCCATGCACAGAAAGAATACCCGATAGACCGTATCACAGCCATAAATCTGGGAGACGGCCGTATTCTCCACCGGGAAATTTCGGGCGACAAGCCTCTTGACGGAGAGCACCGCATTATCGACGGCTACCATTCCGCCTATATCCTTGCCCGTTTCAAGGACGGTCTTTACAATGGCGATTACGAAGAATACATCTACAACAAGCTGAAATCCAAGGGTTCCTACAAGGAGGGTTGGAAGGACGGAACCTTCAGGAAATATGACGACGAAGGCAGGGTGACGGAAGAGAAATCCTACAAATCCGGCAAACTGGACGGTGCCCACCGCACATTCTACACAAACGGGAAACTGGAAATGGAACGCTTCTACAAAGAAGGAAAGCAAGACGGAAAGGACGTGTACTACGAGTTTGACGGTACGCTGCGAAGGGAACACAACTATAAGGACGGGAAGCAGACCGGCAAGCAGTATTCCTACATCAAGGGCACATTCGAGCTGAAAGAGACCTCTTACTACAACGAGCAGGGGCTGCTTGACGGCGACTTTGAACAGCTTTACCTGTTCGGCCAGCCCCGCACAACCGGCCATTACAAAAACGGGCAGAAGGATGGAACCTGGGTGCAGATAGCGGAGAGCGGCGACACCCTGCACATCACAACCTATCGTGAAGGGAATGAAGAAGGGCTTCAGGTCCGTTTTGACAGAGAGACCGGTTCGCGGCTCAAGGAATATTACAAAAAGAACAACCGGTATGACGGCCTTTACAGGGAATACGACCCGGCAACCGGAGAACTTGTCTATGAGGCAACCTACGAGTTTGGACGGCTCAACGGCAAGGCGAGGTCACTGGTGCGTGACAACCGGTTCGACTATTGGGAAACCAGCACTTACGTCAACGGACGCCAAACCGGTCCCTTCGAGTCGCGCTACGTGAAGAACGACAAGGTAAGGGAAACCGGAACCTACCGCAACGGTCACCGCACGGGACGGTGGAAACGCTATGACATCAACGGGAAGCTGGAAATGGAATGGGAAGAATAGAAGCTGCGGGTGTCCATAGCGGGCAGTCCTGACAGCAGGGTCTGGGTATGCAGAAATCCGGGGGGATGAAAATAATCGGTACGGAGAAGGGAAATCCCCCCGAAATCACTATCTTCGCAGAAGAAAACCAATGGATATAAAAATATGTTTACCAACAGGGATGAAGTACTGGAAAAGGCTTTGCGGATATTCGCAAAAATGAATTACGAGAAGGCAAGTCAGATGGAGATTGCCAGAACCTGCGGACTGTCGAAAGCGGGACTGACCTATTATTTCCCGTTCAAACTGGACCTGTTTATGGCTGTGGCAGACAGGTACGTGTTCGATACCCAGCATACTAAAAACAAGTTCAACTTTACGGCAAACTCGCTGGAGGAATTTATTGACCAGTATGTAGCCGGAGTGGAGAACACGAGGCAGAGGCTCGTACGACTGCTGGACGACGGGGACAATTCCGGCGGATGCAGTGTCAACTTCTATTATTACCACCTGCTGATGCAGGTAAGGATGTACTATCCTGACGTGGAGCAAAAGATTGCTGCCATATTCAGTCAGAACCTTGAACTGTGGAAAGCTGCTATTGGAAAGGCGAAAGAAAGCGGGGAAATCAGGCAGGATGTGGATGTGGATGAAGCGGCTTCGATGTTCTGGCAGATGTTCTTCGGAACCTCCTATGAGCTGTCCTTCTTTCAGGGGCTTGACACCCGGAAACTCTCACGCAGCCTGCACTTCCTCTATTCGCTGCTGAAAGCCTAAGGTACAGGTTGCAGGCTGTACGGAACGGCGGACGATACCCAAGCGAGGGACTTTAACAAAATAAAACCGACCAACCTGTTGGTTTTTCTGTTTCTTTGTGTATATTTGCATCTGTATGACATCACATTCAGTACTATGGATCATGTTCGGAAACAGAGAGGAAGCATCGTGCTGTATAAGGAAAAACGCAACGGTGCGGATTACATACGGATAGAGTATGCTGACAGCGAAGCTGTTGGCATACTGCTCTCGCAAGATGCGGAAAAGACAGGCGAGAATTCTGCCTGCATCCCTGCTGCCGCTTTCAGGCTGCCTGATTTCTACGACCGCTATTCGCCCCACGCCTACATCGATTACAGCAGGGTTTATGTAAGGCATCCCAAACCCAAAAGGGAATACACACTGCCGGAAGGCTATCTGGAACTGCTGGAGCAGAAGCGTTACAGCCCCTCGACCATAAAAACCTATCGTGCCTATTTCAGCGACTTTATGGAATACCATAAAGGACGCAACATCGACCACCTGAAAGTGGCGGACATCAACAAATATATCCTCTATCTTGTAAACGAAAAGAAAATCTCGGTATCGCAGCAGAACATGCGCATCAATGCCATCAAGTTCTACTACGAGCAGGTGAAGGGCGGAAAGCGGCAATACTACGGCGGCATCACCCGCGCCAAAGAGTACAAGAGCCTGCCCGAAGTGCTGAGCCGTAATGAGGTATGCCGTATCCTCTCGTGCCTGTCGAACCGGAAGCACCGCTGCATGATCTCATTGATATACTCAGCCGGACTACGGCGGAGCGAGCTGTTGAATCTCACCCCCAAGGACATCATAAGCGAAAGGATGCTTGTACGCATCATGGGCAAAGGACGGAAATGCCGGTATTCGCTGCTGTCGGAAAAACTGCTGAAGGAACTGAGGGAATATTTCAAGGAGTACCGTCCGCAGAAATGGCTGTTCGAGGGAGAGACACCCGGAGAACCGTATTCTGCCAGTGCGCTGGTAAAGATACTGAAAGAAGCCGCCAGCCGTGCCGGAATCAAACACCGGGTACATGTACACATGCTGCGCCATTCGTTTGCGACCCACTTGCTGGAGCAAGGAACAGATCTGAGAACCATACAGGAACTGCTGGGGCATAATGACATCAAGACTACATCAATCTATCTTCATGTGACGAGCGCACACAAGTCAAGCATACCCAATCCGCTTGATTCACTGGATGATTCATAGGGTGCAGCTATTAGAGATCAGGAAACACACCTGCCGGGTGTCGGTTATCGAAATATCCTATACCTAAAGGTGCATTTATAAACAAATTAGCATTAATGTTCGACTTAAAAAAGTAAATATGAAGATAATAAATTGGACATTACTTTTTCTTGCAGCGTTTTTTTGTTGCTTTGATAGCGTGAAAGCAAATCCATTGCGGCAAGATACGATACGGGATGTAACCTATCAACTTTATCCGTTGGGGGTTGCCTGCCGTGACAATGATATGGCAACCATAAAACGGTTGCTGGCTGGAAAAGATGAACCTATGGCAATGGGTAACGATTTTTATGAGTTTGACATATTCTATACGGCGATTTACTTTGATAAAGAGGATGTACTGAAATATGTCCTTACCAAGTATAAGGACATTAATAACAGATTATATAGTGACGAATACGGGCTGACGCTCCTGACATACGCTTGTAAATTGTCTAATGTGAAGTTAGCCCGTATATTGCTGGAGCATGGCATTGACGTAAACGGTTACCAAAGTCCATACGATACATATAAAGTATATCCGATTATGGAAGCCATTGCCAATAATAACATTGAACTGGTTAAATTGCTTTTAGAATATCATGCAGATCTTAATATAAAAGATAGTAACGGCAACACTCCTCTTGCTTTAGCAAAGGAAATAGGTGCAAAAGAAGTAGAAGATTTGCTTTTGCAATGGGAACAACAAAAAAATAATGCTAACAACGCAGGATAACGGCAAGCCGTTCCCTGCTAACCATTAACATCAATTGGGCAATACAAGTCATCAAATTTATGGAAATTAATCTCTCTAAAAAGAAAAAATGGATACTTAGGATTATTTGCATTTGTGTTTTATTACAATTGCCGGTAGTCTACTTCATGGATAAGTTCTATTATTTTAATGACGATAATATTCGTTATACAATCGGAACTTATTATAAAGAAGGGGTTATTGTCAATTCGAGTTCGAATAAAGAAAAAGGATTTATTTATTATGTTGATAGTATTAAACATGTTGCAACAACAGGTAAATTTAATAACACAGATATTTCTCATACACATGTATTGATAATGTTTTCAGCTGTATTTCATGGCAATGCAAAGGTCTTAAGCATTATTGTTCCTAAATGGGTACTTGCACCACCCAAAGCCGGATGGGAACAGTTCCCTCCTGACATAAACTGGAAAGGAGCTGAATTAGATACTGCATGTATGAAGAAGATGAATTTGGAAATACCATAATTTGATGAGAATAAAAATAGAATGTTAACAAGGTCGAGATAACAGCTAAACGCTGTTGCTCACCAAACCATTATAAACAATAAAGCCAATGGATATAAAGAATGATATATATATCATGAAAATGAATGACAAATTGTATCAACGGTTAATACAGTCGGAACATATCATTCATGCCAAAGTTGAAAGTGTTTTAGGGCAAATTTCTTCATGGAAGTATGCCACCCATGAATTGTATGTTCCTGCTCCCTACCAAAATGAGTTAGCAGGTTTACCAAGCGGAAGAATACGAAAAAATGTTGAAGAAAAAGACCGTCTAAAAATAGCCGGTCTGTATTCTTTTGGCTTTGATGCAGAAGGAAAAATACTTTGTTCGCAAGAAGCTCCTGAGAATATAGAAAATGGCATCATAACTGATATATATGAGTATGATGATGTCTTTTCATATCATGTATTTCATGTTAGATATATACCCAATCAGTATACAATCATAATCTCAATAAGCTATTTTTATTCATACCATGAAATGAGTATCTTTCTGGGTATAAATGCGTATAAAGATTGGTCTGTGTATTTGTATGAATACGATAAAGGAAGAATTAGCAAAGTACATAGATATGCTTCTTGCTGGGGAGACAGGGAGGCAGAAGAATATAATTTTGTCTATGATAACAACATTTTATGTGCAATAGTTGGAGAGAAAAGACTAAAGAATGGAGAATTAGATATCCATTGGAAAAACAAAAAAGTTTATAACAAGGAAAGCTAACCTCTAAACGAAGTTCCTTTCCAAACCATTATCGTCAGTTATTAAAAATATAGTTAAGCTATGATATATAACAAGTCCTTTACAGTCATATTAGATGACTTATCAGAGTATATAGATACCCATGATAAGCTTCTACTTAAAGAAGATATGCTTCAATTAGCATATAAGAATTATATTATTGATGTTGGATTCTACTCTAAAGAATTTGTTCTATATGTGATAAAAGACCATAATTGGGATATTCCTATAATAAAAGAGTTTATCCAAGAGAATGATATTATAAATAGAATAAACAAGGCTTGTATTGAAGTCTTATCTATTGTAAATGAACGATAACAAGGTCGAGAAAACAGCTAAACGCAGTTGCTCACCAAACCATTATGTGCAACTAAAAAACAATATAAATATGAAAACTGAAAAAATTAGTGATG
>OGRS01000069.1_pt1 | contig 104961 bp, 78 predicted proteins | sample 1553561 | NCBI WGS metagenome assembly OGRS01 (sample SAMEA2580103, study PRJEB22360) | human gut metagenome | biome: human gut; feature: human-associated habitat; material: faeces | place: Denmark | collected 2008/2010
TCAGCGACAAATTTCCCTTCCGCCGCAGTGCGATCCTGCCCGGAGGGCTTTTTTCTTATTTCATAGGGGATTTCATCGAAATTTCCTATGAAATAAGAAAAAAGCCCCTCCAGATCTTAATGTCTGAAGAGACTTTAAAAGCAGATGTCTCCAAATACGCAACCGTTCCATAAGTTACCATGTATCAAAACTTCATGAAAAAAGGATTTAAAAACCACTCTCTCAAATGGTCTATTTGCATATTGTCGACACAATTAGTAGTATATACTTTTATATTTATGTTTTCTACCCTTTCAACATAGTTTTTTTACAATTTTTCCAATTTTGTCAAAAAACATATGAAATCTATTTGTTTACCTCCAAATATTGTTTAAATTGTATAGTAACCAGGAATTGATCTCCGTCTATTCTTATCGAAAACTCTCCTCCACAATTCTTTGTAAAACTGTCTGCGATGGAAAGTCCTAATCCGTTTCCTTCGCTGGTACGTGATTTTTCCGCTCTGGCAAACCGTTCCATGATCTCTTCTTCTGTAAAATTCATCTCATAAGATGCTGTGTTTACAACTTCTAATTTTATATTTTGATCTGCTTCGGTGATCCTTAGGAAGATCCTGGTTCCTTTCAGGGAGTATTTTAAGGCATTCTCTATGACATTTTGTACCACTCGGTACATGCGGCTGCTGTCTCCGATAAATCTTGTGTGTGTAGCTTCGCACTGATATCTGATCGCAAATCCAGATTCTTCTATCTGATCTGCCATATCCCCCAGTGTCTGTTCTACCAGACGTTTCATATCCATTTCTTCCAGATCCACTTTCGCATCTCCACTTGTTGCCTTCGCAAGTTCAAACAGGTCAGAAATGATAGATTTTAAGCGTTCGGTCTTGTTGATCAGGATGGTTACATAATCTCTTGATTCTGCAGATAATGTCTGATCTCTGCTTAAGAGATCGACGTATCCGATGATAGAAGTCAGCGGTGTCTTCAGATCATGTGATACATTTGTGATCAAATCGATCTTCATTCTCTCGCCCTTCATCTGTGTTTCTAATGCTTTTTCCATTCCCTGCCCGATATTGGTCAGTTTCTGACTGTATTCATAATACGCAGATTCTTTTGAAATATCGGTCGTTGCCGTCAGTTCTCCATTGGAAATACGTTCGATCTGATCGACCAGCATGCTTAAATCTCTCTGTTCTTTTGCATATTTGTCTGAATATCTTGAAAAATATCTGATAAGGAAAACAAAGATGACTGCTGCTATAAACAAGAGTGGGGATGGAATATTCATTCCACTCATTCCCATGATGATACAAGCAAGTGTACCGACAGTTAAAATATATCGTAAGACCCTGTACTGTCTGATCCTGTCTCTTGCATGTTTTTCTGCAAATGACATCGCTTCATCTTCCAGCTTTCTTCTTGTCTTTGCGTGACGACTCCATTTTCGAATATATCCCAGACAAAATGTTGAATCGAGAAGATTCTTCTGGCGGATCCTCCATACCGTTGTCTGGATGCATACGGCAAATGCCATGATGAAAAATGGGACTGAGATATAACTCAGCATCATGATCATCTCGATCGTTGAACCTGTGATCCCGCCCTGTGTATATTCTATCGTATATTCCCAGATTGCAAAGCATAATGCGATCACCAGTCCAAGCAGCGTAATTGCTGTCACTAGTATGATCTCCCACCAGAGCCTGTCAAGCCCTCTAAAGAATCTGGTTCGCTTTTCCTGAAGTGCAAATAAGATGCACAGCAGGATCGTTCCGATTACTTCAATGATCGAAACAACGATGATCGTTTTGATCCCCGTCGTGATCTGTTTTGTTGATCCTTTTCGGAAATTTTCAATCTCTGTTAGTGCTTTTTTTGTCAAAGAAATCTCAATGTCTGCATTTTCCAGACGCTGATTCTTCTCATCATTGATCAGAAGCTGTTCCGGGAATATATCCTGCAGTGTATAATTATCCCCATAGAATTCATAGTATTCTGTCTGATCCGCATTGTACTCATCGTATTCGTCATACGGATCCCATCCTTTGAAACTTCCGTCTTTGTTTAGTTTCTCTGTCTTGTTTCTTTCTATATGAAAATGTTCAATCCTGCCCCCAGTATAGTTCGCATTTTCTGTTCCATATGTTGATGTTGTCGTTACCATCTTTTTATCATATGGTTTGACCTTCATCGTTACTTTCACAAATGATTCTTTTTTTATCTTATTCAGTAAACTTTCTGACACATGATTTGCCTGTGTATAATAGACTTTATCACCTTCTTGATCCGCCCATTTATCAAACAGTGACATCTGTGTGTTTTTGATATAGTCTGATTGATCCTGTTCATCCAGACTGAAGCTGTTATCTCCTGTCACTGCCATGTTATGGATCGTATCGAGTCCATATATCCCTGACAGGGTCATAGCGATCATCACAAGTGTGATCAATACTTTGTTAGTCCATTTTCTCGATCTTGTATCCAATTCCCCACACCACCTTTAAATATCTTGGATTTTTTGCATCTATTTCTATTTTCTCGCGGATACGACGGATGTGAACCATAACGGTATTCTCTGTTGCATAGGCTTCTTCGTTCCATACGCGTTCGTAGATCTCATCTGCTGAAAATACTCTGCCCAGATTGTTCATCAGAAGGCTTACGATCTTGTATTCGGTTGCGGTCAGTTTCACTGGCTCTCCGTCTACCATCATCCTTTTTCCTTTCATGTCAAGGATCAGTCCGCCATTGATGATCTGTTCCTTATTGCTTTCTGCGGCGTTCATTCCTCCAAACTGCATGTATCTTCGCAGCTGGGATTTCACTCTCGCTACTAGTTCATCTGGGCGGAATGGTTTGCTGATATAGTCGTCGGCTCCCATAGATAGTCCCAGGATCTTATCGCTTTCTTCTGTCTTGGCTGAAAGAATGATGATCGGGATGTTCTTGCTTTCCCTGATCTTCATCGTTGCGGACAGTCCGTCCATCTTCGGCATCATAACGTCTATGATCAGAAGCTGGACTTCTTGTTCCATCAGGACATCCATGGCTTCCAGACCATCATATGCCGTTATGATTTCATAGTCTTCCATTTCCAGACGTTTCTTGATCGCTCCTACGATCTCTTTGTCGTCGTCAACGACCAGGATCTTTGGCTGGTTCATACTTTTCCTCCTCGTATCTTTGATGGTTTTAGTGTATCAGGTGGTTCTTTCGTTTCTGCGGATATAATTCTTACGAATTTCTTAATATGACTTCCTTAATTATAGTAACTTCCAGAATAATTATCAATATCCTGTCCAGTGTCCATAAGAGTGTTCTAACTATATACGCGCTATTATTTTATATTGCAGAAAAACGGAGGAAAAACTATATGCGTAAAAGATTAATCGGGAAAGCCTTTGCTATCGCTATGAGTGGTGCAATGGTTTTAACTGCGACTCCTGTGACAGCGAATATTTTTCATGTTGCTCACATTGTTAAGGCTGCTGATGAACAGTCTGATGAATATGTTTATTGCTATGCTGGACTTACCTGGAATGAATATTGGGCATCTGAGGGTGTTTATGCTGCCGGTAATGACAGCACTCGTACAAAAGCTTTAGTTTCTTACGGAACAAAATTTGCAGCTGATAACTGGATGCATAAATCTAATGGAATCCAGCTTGGATTAACAGATTCTATTCGCTGCCAGTTACCTGAAAATACAGATGGTACAGGTTATTGGAGTTTAACAGTTTATGCTCTTGGTTACGAGGATTATACAGTTAACTTTGAAGCTACAAAAGACAATATTGTTTCCAAAAAGGCTCTTGCAAGCGACGAAGAAAAAGCTTCTCTTCAGAAATTAGTAACAGAAGCTGAATCTTTGAAGAAAGTTTCCGGAGTTGCTGCTTACCAGATCCAGTACAGTACTTCTAAGAACTTTAAGAAAGCAAAAACAGTCAAAGTTTCTGCGAAATCTGCTTCTAAAGTCTTAAAGAAGCTGAAAAAGAATAAGAAATATTATGTAAGAGTTCGAAGCTATAAAGTAACAAAAGTAAACAACAAATCTAAGAATATCTACTCTGCTTGGTCTGCTAAGAAAGCTTTAAAAACTAAGAAGAAATAATCTCTCTTAAATAATATCAATTACATCTCAATCTTAAAATTATTAAATAAAATAGGAACTGCATTTGGTCTGCGGTTCCTATTTTATTACTTATTCTATGTTTCTTTTTTACCGTTAATAAATTGATGATATTCTATTTTGAAAATCATTTAATGATAATCCCATAGATTTCATCAACTGATAACTCTGGATTTTGTTTGATCATTTCGTAAATCGGCTGAACAAATTCTATACTTTCCATAAGATCATCTATTATCTTCTCCATAGAATCTCCTCTTTGGGATTTTTTTTGAATGAGTAGAATTTTATTCTTGATTTCTCCTTTGATTTCTCCTTCTCTTCTTCCTTCTCTTCTTCCTTCTATCCTTCCTTTTTCTTCTAATTCCTCTAGCGCCTTGCACATATTCATCTTCACTCCTTCTTTCTCTAGCTTTATTGCATCATCAATCAATTTCTGTGATTCTGTAATCGCACCAATTACTAATCCCAGTTCTGAAGGTATTAATTGCTCTTTGTATATATCATTAATTTTATCATATCTTTTATCATAAATGAATCTACTGATATCAAAAACTGTACTGACATCTGAATTCTGAAATTTCAGATATTCGCTGTTTCTTACCTCTATAAGATTCATCTTATAATCTGATACTAACGCTTGAAATCTTTCTGGTACTTTCAACATGTCTATCAATGAACGAGGGCCATCCCATTCTTTTTCGCCATAATAAATGCAGATTGTAATCATTGGATGTAAACGATCCTCTGCTGTTAGCCCTGATAAAAATTCATCTGAATTTCTCCAATTCTTTTGCTTTTTATTTTGGACTGCTAATTCATTGTATTCTTTTAAATAAGAAAATGCATCTCCTACCATGTGACGCAATGGCATTGCATAATGAACTTTCTGTTGATTTTCAATTCCTAGAATTACAAAATCAATACCAAATGCTGTTTTTTTAACTACATCTAAGACTTTCTGTATCGTTTCTGCATGCCCGTTAAATTGAAGCAATGATGAAATATCCGTATCTACTTCTGTCAGATCATTAGGTTTTAACACCTGCTCTCCATCAAATATACAAGCATTAAATAAATCTGCAAATCTACTATTATCTTTCCAGAAATTTTTTAAAATATGATCTGCTTTTATATGATTCTTTATTTTCTTTTGCTGTGCCATTTGAACTGATTCCCTCCCATCCTGTTATATATCCGTATATTTTTCATGTTTTTAATATACTATATTTATTTCATATTTTCAATACCTGATATTTTGCAATTCAACATTCAACCAATACACTTTATGCTGTGAATGAAGATTTAGGGTGTTGAAATTAGTATAACTTATGCTCTTTTTTGTTTATTCTGCAACTTTTCCAACTTTCTTATATAAATGTTTGTTATATATAAGAAAAAGGAGCCATAAAATAAACTTTCTAATCTCTAAGATTACGTTTATTTTACGGCTCTTACTATTACCCTTGTGCTAAATTTTCTTGTAATAATTCCGTCTATCTAAAATATTTATCCAGGATCTGGCGTTCTCCTTCATTGTCATTGATGTCTGTGACAATATCTGCTGCCTCTTTTACTTCATCTGCTGCATTGCCCATGGCGACTCCAAGTCCTGCATATCTGATCATATCGATATCGTTGAAATTATCACCAAATGCCATTATCTCTTCTTGTTTTACATGAAAATGGTCTTTTAACATATGGATTGCATCGGATTTGGATGCTTTCATGGACATGATCTCTAAATAGGTATCTTTGGATCGATAAATTCTGATCTGTGGGAATTCTTTTACTAACTGTTGTTCCAACGCTGCAATATCTTCTTTATCTCCCATGCATAACACCTTGTGTACTTCTTTGTAGACTTCTTCATCTTCAAAAGACACTTCTTGTGGAATCACGCCTGTGATATCACTTTCCTGCGCTGCCCAATATTCTTTTTTATCTTTTACCAGCCATTCATCGTTTGTGTAAATGTTAACCGAAATCTTTGGATTCAATTCATAGACTCTTCTGCATAACTTCATGGCAACTTCTTGTGGCATTGCCACACTGTAGATTGGATGATCTTCTTCATCAACAACTAAAGCACCACTATAACAGATCATTGGACTCTTCGCCCCTAATTCTGCTCTGATAGCTGTCATACCTTTGGGCATTCTTGCGGATACTAAGACGTATGGGATTCCATTTTGGTTGATCTGTTTTATTTTTTTTCTTGTATTTTCTGGTATCTGATGTTTTGAATTTAATAATGTTCCATCAATATCACTAAATACTGCTTTATATTTTTTCATTATGTCTGCATCCTTTCGTTTCTCTGCTTTGTTGTCTATTTCTTCCATTATTATAAAGCACGAAAAGCCATCTGGCGAGAGTGAAATATCCCAGATGGCTTTCCATTTTTAATTTGCTTTCACTGACTTCGCATTAGAATATGCTCCGTATACTTTCTGATTTGTTGAATCATAGTAGTAATAGCGAACCTGTACATAATATTTCTTGCCTTTTTTTAGACCTGTTTTTGTATAAACATTTTTCGCTAAACCTGTTGTTTTGTATTTTGCAGATTTCATCTTTTTGCTTGTGGAATAACGGAATCTAAATCCTCGTTTTTCTCCATATTTGTTGACAGATTGTGTTGATCTTGCTACAAATCCTACACCTTTTTCTGCTTTAGATCTGACAGATAATGAACCTGCTTTTCCAACTGTTACTTTAACAAATTTAGCTGTTAATGTAATATTCTTGTCGCTTTCTGGCATCTTTGTAACAATTTTTCCATTGTATGTCCATCCTGCAAATACATAACCTTTCTTACCAGCTGCTTTATATTTTGCTTTGTTCCATGCTGGCAGAGTATCTCCTGCTTTCACATCTTTGATCGTTGTGACAGTCTTTCCTGCATTACCTTTTAGTGTTGCTGTAATAGAAACTTTTGGAGTTTCTACTTCTTTTTCTTTTACTGTTACCTGAGTCTTGTATGTGTAACTTCTTCCAAAAGTTGTAACCTGAGTTTCAATCTGTGTTGTTCCAGCTTTCTTTGCTGTAATGTTACCATCTTCATCTACATCTGCGATCGTTTTGTCCAAAGATTTGTATTTGATGATGTTGAAACTGTTGTCCTCGATATTGGAAACATCAATTGCTGCTTTCTCGCCTGCTGTTAATGCAAGTTTATCAGAAACTGTTGGAACTTTCACTTCTAATGGTGTGACTTTCATATTCTGGAATGTTACTTTTCCGTTGAATACATTAAATCCAACATATTTTCCTTCTTTGTAATTATTCTCAACTTTTACATCTCTTACATTCAGTACCAGCTTGTCCCCAATATACACTTTATACTGGTTACCTTTTACTACAACTTTGAAATGATATTTCTGTCCTTCGCTTAAGTTGTAATTTCCATCTTTTCCGATGTCTCCGGTTCCGCCTCCAAATGTAAAGATTCTTGCTGTACTACCTTTTCTTTGTGTGTCTACATTAGCTGCATATGCACTGGTAGAATCTGGGTTCTGTCCACGGAATAATAATGCAAATGCCTGTCCACTGTGATAAACAACATCTGATTCAAAAATATAATCATCTGAACTGATCTTTGTTCCTGACATTAAGAATGCGTCTCCACTGGCTTCTCCTGTACAACTGTTAGAATTCTCACTGATCATCCATTTACCACCATGTTGTTTCCAGTCACTAAGTGAAATACCATCGTCTGCTGCTGAAACAAATATATCAATACTTCTTGACAATCCATTTGCTGTTGTTGCTGTAACAGTGACACTTCCTTCTTTTAGTGCTTCTAACTGAAGTTCATCATCTTCTGTTTTAACAACTTTAACTTTATTATTTTTGTTATTACTTACTTTCCATGTTACTTTCTGATCTGCTTTCATTGGAGAGATTGCAGCATTTACACTGATCTTATCTCCGATATTATATTCTCCACTTCCAGAGTCTGTACTGATATATAGATCTGTTGCTGTGTTTGCATCTGTGATCTTATTTTCCCAGATACTCTTCATTGGATAAACCGTGATATTTCCTGTTGTTTCTCCGCCTTCAGAATATACTTCCATTCCTGTACTATTGACAGATGGGAATACTGCTAATGCTCCTGTAACCTGTCCATCTTGTCCATATACTTCAACACTTGATTCATCAACAAAGATGTCTAATTTGACTTTTCCATCTTTCTCTGTGACGATCGCATCGGATACGATGTTCTTTGTCTGCTGTCCTGCTGGATGTGTACCAGATTTTTCTCCATTGATGGATACTTTCTTTGTTTCTGTATTATAAGATACAACTGTTTCCTGACTTCCAGATTTGTTTGTTCTTAATTTGAATCCAACTTCTTTTGTTCCTGCCTGTGGTGTAAGTTCTGCGACAACTTCATATTGTCCTGCTTTGACTCCTGATAACAGATTTTCGCTGTTTTCTGTCTTCTTTGGAATCGTAACATTTTCAAGTTTGGTTGCTGCTTCGTTGACACGTAACGTCTTATATTCATCAATTGGTGTCTGTACCAGTTTATATTTACCATCAATCTTCTTCACATTTAATTCTGTCTGAAGATTAAAGAATCCATTGTATCCCCACTGTCCAGTCACTTTATCAACGTTATTGCAGTATCCATCAGCCCATGTACTTGCCCAGTTGATCATGATTCTTCGGTTTTCTGGTTTTCCATTGGTTGTTTCCCCATTACCAATATAATATGTCATTGCTGCATAAGAATGAGGTCCAAAGTTCATGACATAACGGTCGCTGTCTTTATCCTGTACAAATGTCCAATGTCCATCAATCTTCTTGAGATCACCGATGCGATAATAACGTCCTCCTTCACTGATAACCCATTTTGTTGTTCCATCATCTGCTGTTAAAGGATACATATCAGGACATTCTGTTTCAACTCTTAATCCTGCTGGATTACCGATATCATCACTTCCTTTATATGTACTTTCAATATTCCAATGAATCAGATCATCAGAAGAATAAATTCTTAAGATTCCTCCCGCTAATACCATAAACCATTTTCCATCGTGGCGGAATACTTTTGGATCACGGAATGCTGTATCTTTTAGATGATCTTCATCCCATTTTAAGATTGGATTTCCTTTATATTTTGTCCATGTTCTTCCGTTATCTTTGCTATATGCGATGCACTGATCCTGTCCTCTGTGGCCATTTAATTCATTGTTCTGTGTATAGATCGCGATAAGTCCACCTTTTCCAGGTCCTTTTTCATCTCCAAATAAACCGGATGTATTCTCATCATCTACAACACCACATCCAGAGAACATTGCTCCATTATCTTCCTGATAATTTAATGGTCTTGGTAATTCTTCCCAGTGGATCAGATCTTTAGAAACTGCATGTCCCCATTCTAACTCTCCCCATGTCGTTCTTGCCTGATTATGCTGGAAGAATAAATGCCATTCTCCCTTATAATAAAGCATTCCATTTGGGTCATTGCTCCATCCCATTGCCTGTGAAAAATGATATTGTGGTCTGGTTGGCACTGTATATGCTGAACCATCTACATTTCTTAATACATGTAATGTTGTAGTTTCTACTGCACCATTTGTACTTGTCACTGTGATAGGAATTTCCTGAGATCCAACCTGCAATGATACTTCTGTTGCTTTTCCATTTTCTGCTTTTTGTTCACCGATCGTCACTGTTCCATTATCACTTACAGTTGGTGTGATAGATAATTTATCAACTATATTAGGCACTGTGATCGCATAATCATTTGTATCCTGTGTATATTTCTTATCTAATTCGCCACCTGTTACCTGTAAATTTGTTAAATGTGCTGTTGCTTTTGGAATCGCGATATCTTCTACAGAAAAATCAGATGCTGTCATTGTTTCATTGAAGGAAATAAGACCAACCTTTCCTTCAAAAATCGTATCTGTGATCTCCATACTGATGACTTTTACACCATTGATCTTAACTGTTAAATGACGTTGTTTTACAGAAATGTCAAAATCATAAGTATCTTTATTTTTTAATTCATCAAATACTTTTTCTTTCTGAAGATCGTTGTTACGTCCTCCTTGGAAACAGATCAAACGTACGGCTCCAGTAGATGGAGTAACATTGGCTACTACAGAACCTTTCTTTGGATCTTTTGCTTCCTTTGCTCCCATAATCACACCGACAGCTCCGTCTTCTTCTCCTTGTGTCAGTTTTGCTTTGACCGCATAATTATCTTCTTTTTTGATGTTTGTGATACCGATATTATCACCAGCTCCTGATAACTGGATCTTATCATTGTCTACTTTTCCATTCCCTGTAAATGTCCAATCTATCGCCTGCTGCTGTAATTGTGCTGCATTTACAGTTACATGATTGTATGCTGTTACTGGCGCGATAGAAGTGACACTGACTACACTTGCCATCATTATTGCTACTAATCTTGGGCTAACTTTCCTCATATTTTTTCCCTTTCTTTGTAGAAAAAAGGACGATCTAACTATAATCGTCCTTTTTCAATCAAAAAACAATAGTTCTATGCTTAGGCTTTCACTAATTGTAATATCTTGTCTACGTTTGCTCTTCCTCGCTTAATACCAAGTCCTATGACAACACAAAGTATCACACTGATGATCGTAATGATCACTCCAGCTACACCAAATACTGTAAATGGCATTTTACTTTGGACACCTAGTCCCCAATACGCAAGTATGATTCCGATAGAAGATAGAATAATGAGATTGCGAATCCATTTTTTGAGGTTATTGAGCATTTGTGTCTGAAATTCAATTTCTTTTAACTGCTGTGCTCTTGTTTGTGTTGTCATAATATACTTCCTTTCTTAGTATTTTAATCCTGGGTTAAAGAATCCGATCATAACTCCGATAAATGCTACAACTACTAAGATTAACATTGTAACAACTGGAGATACTTTTTTCTTTGACATTAACCACCAACAGAAGATTACAAAAGCTGCTGTTAAGAATCCTGGATATACTCCGTCTAACTGCTTCTGAAGATTTAAGAATTCTTTTCCTGCACTGTTTACAAGATGGAATGATGTTTTTACTGATACCCATGTTGCTGCTACAGATCCAACAACCATTGTTCCTAACATAACGATTGCTTCACGGATCGCGGTTGCTTGCTCACCAACCAGGATATCTACGGCTTTTCCACCCAGTTCATATCCTTTGAAGTATAAGAACTTCATTCCAAATGCCATGATCAAGTTCCATGTTACGATATAGAAGATCGGTCCTACGACAGATCCACCTGTTGATAATCCCAGTGCGATACCAAGTAAGATAGGAATTAATGTGCCTACAACTAAGGAATCACCAATACCTGCTAAAGGTCCCATAAGACCGGCACGGATACCATTGATCGCTTCTGCATCGATATCTTCATTTCCATTTGCTTTTGCTTCCTCAAGACCAGCTGTGATACCTACGATGATAGATCCAACCTGTGGTTCTGTATTAAAGAAAGCTGTGTATGTATTCATTGCTTCTTTCTGTTCTTCTTTTGTATCATATAACTCTTCTACCAATGGAAGCATTGCGCACAGATAACCAAATGTCTGCATATGTTCCTGAGAGAAACATGTTAAGTTTCCATAAGCCCAGTTACGGAATGATTTATTTAACGCTTTTTTAGATAGTTTTTTCTCTGCCATATTAAATATCCTCCTCGTCATCATCGTCAAAGGAACCGCCAGAAGCTAAGGCTGCTTCTTTTGCTCTGATTCCTACCATTTTAATGTTGTAGTAAATAATTGCGAACATTGCTGCTACAACTGTTACTGATACAAGGTTTAATCCCATACTTGCTGCTAATGTAAATCCGAAGAAGAATGGTATAAAGTCAACTGCTTTTGTTACTACCTGTTTTAATAAGATCGCAATACCTACGCAAGGAAGCAAGCTACCTACTGTAAACAGTGTTTTCATTGCAATTCCATCCATTGGTAATGTTGTTTTGATCGCTTCTACAACTGGAACTCCTAATTTACACATTATAACTGCTGGTAAGAAACTGCAGATGATATGAGAAATCCATGGAAGAACCATATCTACAACGTATAATCTCTTGAATTCACCTTTTTCAACGGCCTGCCATCCAATGTGCTGCCATACAAGGTTGATCGTTGCTGTTCCATAGAATAATACTGTACCAATTGTTCCTACCATTGCTCCAAATGATGTTGCCATGGAGATACCTTTTGCTGATGCAGGATCTAATCCGTATGAATTTAATGCTAACATTGCCAGTGGAATACCGATATAAGATACTGCACGAACGTCTGCTGATACAGTTCCTCCTGGTGTAACCAATGCGATATATACAACCTGCATTGCCGCACCAACTAAAACACCTGCCTGAATATCTCCAAGTACGATACCACAGACAAGACCTGCAACTAATGGTCTTCCTAATGTGTAGTTACCAATGGTTGTACCTCCCATACCAGGCATACTGGATAAGCAGGCAAAAATACCTAAAATGATTGCTTGTAACCAACTAATTGTCATAATAGTTTCTCCTCTCTATTGGTTTTTTAGTTAAATCCAAACTGACCTCTGAATTTGTCCCATGTTCCGATGGACGCTTCTTTGATCAGTGCGAATTCGATTTCATAACCAGCTTTGCTGATCGCTTCTAAAGCTTCTGCTTCTTCCTGTGTAATAGATTGGTTATTACCAAGTTTGACAGCTCCTGGTCTGTCATTACATGGTCCTACGATTACTTTCTTTACATCACTTGGAACAAATCCATCATCCACTAAGATCTTCTTCATCTGGATTGGATCTTTTGTGATCAGGAAGTAATTGTCTTTGCTGTCTAATACTTTCTGGTTTTTCTTTTTCCATGCTTCATATGTCCAAACAAATGTTTTCTTTGTGCTGGCACTCTTGTATGCCATCTTAAGTGCATCTGTTGTTGCTGCTTTGTCGTTGACTGCGATCAGTCCATCGCATGGATACTCTAGTGACCAACGTGTTACTGTCTGACCATGAATCATACGGTCATCAATTCTTAAAAATGAAACTGACATATTTTTTTCCTCCTTAAAATTTAAATATCGTCTTCTTCATCATCGTTTGCTGATGTCATAACAAATTCTTTAACTGCATCTTTTGCCTCATTGATCAAGCTGTCTTTTAACATGTCTGTGTCTACGCCGTCTTTCATTAATGTTGCTGTCAATGCCATTGCCAGGTTCATTCCACCAAAGATCACTGTCTGACCGATCAGTCCTTTGTTTGATACCTGTTCAATTGCATTTGTAAGAGGTGATCCACCCACAATGTCACCAAGAAGAATGATCTCATCGTCTACTGTGATCTTGCTGATCGCATTGCTAAATTTCTCTGCGAATTCATCAGCACTCATTCCGTCCTCTAATCCGACGCTGATCACGTCTTCTCTTTCTCCACCAGCTAACATCTTAAGTACACTGTGAAGTCCTGGTGCAAATGTTCCGTGGCTAACTAATACTACGTATTTCATCCTCTTCTCCTTTCTTTTTTCCTATCTCTTATTTACAAGCTTATTCTACCAATCACGCAAAAAAAGGACATCTGTAAATTGTCATGACTTTCAATTTACAAATGTCCCTTTTTATGTGACAAATGTCATATTTATGTTTTGTTTGTTTTGATCTTCTTATTATTACTGATTTAAAATCTTATCAATCTCTTGTTTTAGTTTTAAGATATTCGTGTCAAATTCCTCTTCATCTGTAAGAATCCTTGTCATCTCACTGTCAATCTTTTGATAAGCTTCATTGTATTTTCGAAATTTTGGGGTCTGCATGGCATTGTCCATCAGTTCATCTAACAGTTTCATTTTATCTGTCATATTTTCTCCCATGCTTTTTTCTAACACCCTCTGTGCTTGTTTTGAATTCGTCACAGCTTTTAATGGTGAAATACCTTGGCGATACTGAAAGATCTTCTGCTGTATCTTCGTTTCATAGCATAATTTCTTTAAAAACTGCCATGCCATATCTCCATGTTTCGTCCGATTACTCATTCCCATCAGAAGATTATCTACCTGTGTCTTATTTTCTCCATCTGGTCCGGAAGGGAGTCTGATACAGTCCCATTCAAAATCAAAGTATTTGTTAATCTTCCATGGATATGGCTTATATGTTCGAAATTCTGAAAATGTCATTGGACGGAATGCAATATTTCCCGAGTCAAAATCATCTGAGGTCAGATTTCGAAATGATGATATTCTTTCAATCTTCTTTGTAAACAGAATTGCATTTTCAATTGGTTCAGATGACAGATTACATTTTGTTCCACTTTGATTAAATAAGTTTCCGCCATTACTTAACATGGCATCATTCCATTTATAATCATACACACCAAATTGGTCTAAACGTCCATCTCCATCGGTATCCTTGGTTACTTTTTGACAGATCGTGTAAAAATCATTCCACGTCCAGTGATTTCCAGGCATTTTAATATGTTCTTTTTTTAGCAATGTCTTATTGACGAGCATCAATGTTGGTACACTTTCGTATGGCATGGCATATTGCGTTCCCTTATAAGTTCCTGCATCGTAACTTCCTTTATAATAGTTACTTTTTTTGAATGCTTTATCAACTTGGACATATGAATCTAATTTCTTCAACATTCCTACAGATGAAAATGTACTAAAATCTTCTGGCAAGACCATAAAAACATCTGGAAGCTTTCCTTTGAGTGCCTTTTGTGACAACCATTCTGAATAGTCATCTTTCATCACACCACTTTCATATTTGATCGTGACATTCGGATATTCTTTTTCAAATTCTTTGATCACCTGATCGATCATTTGATAGCAATTATCATCTGGAACATCCCACTGGTTTCCTGCAAACATTCCAAAGGTTAAAACAATTTTTTGTTGTTTGGGATAAATCACAAATCCAATAGATAACAGGCTTATGATCAATCCAACTGCAATCAGTCGTTTCCACCATTTTTCTAGTTTCTGTTTCATCTATCTTCTCCCGTATTTCGCTGATCCTGATTGTACTTCCCAGATAGCAAGCTGAGTTCTATCTCTTAAATCTAATTTACTTAAGATCGTGCTGAGATAATTTCGTACTGTTCCTTCGGACAGGCTTAACTCGGCTGAGATTTCTTTATTCGATAACCCTCTTCCAACTAATTTAATAATCTCCCATTCTGCTTCTGTGATCTCTTCTACATTCTGTGCATGAATCGATGTATCATAATTGCTTTGTGCCATTTCTGAAAAGAAATCGACCACTTTTGTTGCTACCTCTGGATTGATCATAGCTCCGCCACTATGAACTGTCTTAATCGCTTTTTCTAATTCGTCCATAGAGATTCCTTTTAACAGATAACCGCTTGCTCCATGTTTTAATGCATTGTATACATACTCATCATCATCAAACGTTGTTAAAATAATGATCTTTATATCTGGATATTGTTCTTTGATGATCTGTGTGCATTGTACTCCATCCATCTCTGGCATACGCACATCCATTAAAATAACATCTGGCTTGTTTTTCCTGACTTCCTGAATCACTTCTCTTCCATCTTTGGCGATTGCCGTAACTTCGATTCCTTCTTTCATCTCAAGTACGATCTGTAAACTCTGTCTGATCAGTTCCTGATCATCTGCTATCATTACTTTAATCATAGTTTCTCACCCCATCTGATCGGTATTCTGGCTGTGACTTTAAATCCATCACTTCCATCATATTCTACGGTTCCTTTTAACATTTTAATTCTCTCTTCAATATGGATCAGCCCAAATCCTGTATGGATCTCTTCGCATCCGATTCCATTGTCTTTAATCTCTAGATTAAGCCACTTATCTTCCTTCCATAAGTTTACATCAATCTGCTTTGCTTTTCCATGCCGGATTGCATTCGTGATACTTTCCTGTACTACACGATAGATCATATCTTCTTCGTCTTGATTAAATTTCAGAACTTCTACCTGACAATCATAATTGATCTTGACATCCGATACCTGCATGGTCTCATTGATCATCTTTTCTAAAGCTTCTTGCAATCCACTATGCTCTAAGGCATCTGGTCTTAATTTATTGACTGATCTTCGAATATCTTTAATTCCTTGCCTTGCAACCTGTGATATTTTGTTTAACTGTTCTTTTGTTGCATCTACAGAAAAGTCGATCATTGCGATACATGCGTCAATTCCTGCTGATAATCCAGTCATCGTATGCCCCAATGTGTCATGAATCTCTCTGGCAATTCGATTTCGTTCTCTTGTCTCTGCCATCTTCTCTGTCATCTCAGAGTAGTCCTTTAGTTGTTCATTCATTTCTTTTAAGCGTATATTGGCTGTCTGAAGTTGAAGATTTAACAAACCGATCCTTGCATTCTCTTTCATCTGATTTCTCATCAAAATTATCATGTATGCAATAAATGCGATCACATTCAATGCGATTAGTATATTTCTTGTTCCTTGGATCATCATACTAACTTTTGCTGAATATACATTCAAAAATTGTTGGAACGATATCATATTTGTAAATATCGAAATAATATCATAATCTGAGAATAAATAGATCATTCCCATGATCACAAGGAAAATCCCTCTGGTATGTTTATCTTTGATATCTGTTACGATATCTGCAATAACCAGAAGAATAATTCCGTTATAATTTACATAAACAAACTTAATAATGATCAAACATATTACGATCTCCGCTACATATAAAACAACAGCTACTTTTTGCTTTTTTCTTTGTTTTCTTCTGATTTCTATAATACATAGTAATAAAAAGAAAGCGATGAATATCAATACTGTTGACATCACTGGTTCATTGGGGAGATATGTGATATTCTCTAAAAAATTCCTTGCTCCAAAATCACGATTGATCTTATTTAATGTCAAAATGAAAACCGCAGAAAGAAAGGATAAAATGATAAAATTTATGACTCCCATCAGAATCTTAATATAATATAAATTTTGATTTTTTCGATCCATATCAGTCCCTCTTTACTGCCAACGGCTAATGTCAATCTGCTCTACATTTTTTTTTGTTATCATTTGAACAGAGATAATCTTTTTCTTCGCTACTTTCTCCCCTTGCAGAATCTGGTATGCCGCATTGACCGCTGTGTCTGCCATCTGTTTGGGGGACTGTGCCGCTGTTCCTGTCATCATACCTTCTTTGATCAGCTTTTTCCCTTCTGGCGAACCATCGATTCCGTATACAAGAACCCCTTCTCTTGCACCCTTGCTGTCAAGAGCCGCCAAAGCTCCCATCGCCGCTGGGTCATTTAATCCCATGACAATATCTATGTTCTGGTATTCTTCGATAATCTTATCTACCTTAGGAAGTGCACGTTCAATCTGTCCTTGGGTATCTGCAGATGCAAGGATCTTATAGTTTTTATTGTTCTTGATCGTATCTAAAAATCCATTAATACGATCTACCGCAGATCTTGCTGCATTATGTGTTAACAAGATGATATTCGCCTGATCTTTTTGCTTCATCATTTCCTTGGCACATAAAACGCCTGCCTTGTAGTTGTCTGACACGATCGTCATTGCGACGAGATCATTTCTGTAAACCTGTGAGTCGATAACGATCACAGGAATCTTCGCTTTCTTTGCTGCTACAAGTCCTGGTTCTACTGCTTTCCAGTCTACTGGATTTAGAAAAATCGCATCTACTTTTCGTTTGACCAACTGTTTAATCTGTTCATTCTGCTTCTTCTGATCGAGTGCTGGATCTAATGTGATCATCTGGTCCCCATTCTTCTCAACCTGCATACGAATCTGATTATTAACTATCTTATAGAATTCATTATTCATCGTCATATAAGTTGCACCGAATAATTTTTTTCTTGTGTTATACTTTTTCAAATAGTTTGAAAATACACAGACATAAATTCCAATAAAAAAAGCAAAAACTGTGATTCCTGCTAAAGCGACAATCCTATTGGTTAGATTTTTTTTTGATTGTTGGTTCATATTCGTTTACTCCTCAGTTAACATAAAATCATCGCCGCTCATTAAGTGTCCGCTATGTGCGAATCGAGCGAGAGCGCGTTTCCAGATAGCTTTTATTTCTCTACAACCAAGCTGTTGGACTAGCATCACTAGGCATTCGTAGATCTCCACGAGGTGATACCGCCACACTACCTACCTTAGGTCCGTCTGGCAGACATGAACGTTTAAACTGCTGGCTGAAGAATCTCCAGTAAAATTTATCCAGCCATTTCTTGATCGTTTCATCATCATATACACCGTCAAATGTTAATTTTGCCATGCGGTATAGTTTAGCTTTTGGAAATCCAAATCGTAACATATAGTATAAGAAGAAATCGTGCAATTCGTATGGTCCGACTAAGTCTTCTGTCTTCTGTGAGATAACTCCATCAACTGGTGGCAATAATTCTGGGCTGACTGGTGTGTCTAGGACATCCATCAGTACTTCTGATAATTTCTTATTCTCTGTTGTCTCTGCATAGTAAAGTACAAGGTAACGAACTAATGTCTTTGGTACGGAGCAGTTTACTGCATACATAGACATATGATCCCCGTTGTATGTTGCCCATCCGAGTGCCAGTTCTGACATATCTCCTGTTCCAATGACCATACCATTGTACTGGTTTGCCATGTCCATCAGAATCTGGGTTCTTTCTCTTGCCTGAGAGTTTTCGTAAGTTACATCATGGTTATTTTCATCATGTCCGATATCTGCAAAATGCTGGCGGACTGCTTTTTCGATTCTTACTTCTTTGAGTGTCGCTCCTAATTCTTTGATCAGAGATACGGCATTCTGGTAAGTTCTGTCTGTTGTTCCAAAGCATGGCATTGTCACACAGATCAGATTTTCTCTTGGAATATCTAACAAATCGAAAGCTCTTGCTGTAACTAAGACTGCTAATGTGGAATCCAATCCACCGGAGATTCCTACGACTGCGTGTTTGCAGTTTGTGTGCTCCAGACGTTTCTTAAGTCCCATGGACTGTAAGGATAGGATTTCATCACATCGTTTGTCTCTCTCGTCCTGGTTGTCTGGTACAAATGGAGCTTTTGGGAAGGTTCTTGTGATCTTATTTTCTTTGACCTTTAATGAGAATGTCTGTTCAATATAATCTCCAACTTTTCCACCTGGGAATGAAGTCATCTTTCTGCGCTCTGCTGCCAGTTTCTGTACATCAATATCTGCATAGACAATCTCATTTGTGAATCTCTTGGCTTCTGCTAATACAGATCCATTTTCACAGATGAGATGATGTCCACTGTATACAACATCCTGTGTGGATTCTCCTTCTCCTGCATCTGCATAGATATAAGCTGCTAATAATCTTGCTGACTGGTTGGATACCAGGCTTCTTCTGTAAGATTCTTTTGTTGTTGTCTCTACACTTGCAGATGGATTACAGATTACAGTTGCTCCTGCCATTGCGTGGTATGTGCTTGGTGGAAGTGCTACCCAGAGATCTTCACAGATCTCACATGCGATCACTAATTCTGGAATATTTTCACATGTAAACACCTGATTCGCACAAACCGTGATATATTCATCTCCGATCATGACCATCTCGTCTAATCCTTCTCCAGATGTAAAATGACGTAATTCATAAAACTCTGAATAGTTTGGCAGATGCGTCTTTGGCACGATTCCCAGAATCTCTCCTCGATTAATGACAACTGCACAGTTATATAATTTCTGATTCACGATGATCGGGCATCCTACAACAACTAGCATGTCCTTTTTCTTTGTTGCTTTCACAATTCTTAAGAGCTGATTTTTACATTCTGTTAATAGTGGCTGCTGTAAGAATAAATCACCACATGTATATCCACTGATCGTTAATTCAGAAAATACCAGAATACTTGCTCCTTTTTTCTCTGTCTCATCGATGATCTTTAGAATCTCTTCTGTATTGTATGCAGGATCTGCGACTTTGATCTTAGGTGTTGCTGCTGCAACTTTGATAAATCCATCTTTCATTTTGTTTTTCCTCAATAATCTTAAATAATCTTAAATAATCTGATAGGGTCAGTCTTACGAAATAGACTGACCCTGTATGCTTTCTTATTCTTCTTCCATATTACTTAATTTTGCTGCCTGGTCTGCTGCTGTTAAGCTGTCGATCAGCTCATCCAAATCTCCATTCATGATGGAATCTAATTTGTGAAGTGTCAACTTGATTCTGTGGTCTGTGACACGTCCCTGTGGATAGTTGTATGTTCTGATCTTCTCAGAACGATCTCCCGTTCCGATCTGGCTCTTTCTCTTCGCTGCTTCTTCATCGTGTGCTTTCTGCTGCTCTAATTCATACAGACGGGAACGTAATACTTTTAATGCTTTATCCTTATTCTTTAACTGGGATTTCTCATCCTGACAGGATACAACGATTCCTGTTGGGATATGTGTTAAACGTACCGCAGAGTCTGTTGTATTGACACACTGTCCACCATTTCCTGATGCACGGAATACGTCGAATTTACAATCATTCATATCGATCTCTACTTCCACATCTTCAACTTCTGGCATGATCGCTACTGTAATTGTAGATGTATGGATTCTTCCACCGGACTCTGTCGCAGGGATTCTCTGTACACGGTGTACACCGCTCTCGTACTTGAATCTTGAGTATGCACCCTGTCCGGATACCATGAATACAAGTTCTTTAAATCCACCGATCCCACTTTCGTTAAAACTTAATGTATTTACTTTCCAACGTTTGCTTTCTGCATAACTTCTGTACATACGGGCAACGTCAGCTACGAATAATCCAGCTTCATCTCCACCAGCACCGGCACGCATCTCAACGATGATGTTCTTATCATCCATTGGATCTTTTGGAATTAAGAGGATCTTTAACTCTTCTTCTAATCTTTCTACATTTGCCTTGGATTCATTCAGTTCTTCCTTGGCAAGTTCTTTCATCTCTTCGTCTGTTTCTTCTTCTAAAAGCATTAAGCTGTCTTCGATATTCTGCTTCTGCGCTTTGTATTCTTTGTATTTTTCCACGATCGGTGTCAGGTCATTCTGTTCTTTCATCAGATCACGGAAACGATTCTGGTTACTTGCTACATCTGGATCGTTTAATTCCTGTAATACAGTGTCCAGACGATCTACTAAACCTTCTAACTTATCAAACATCTTATTCTCCTTCTCTTGCAAATCCAAAGACCAGCCGGTCTAATCCTGCTAAGTCTTTTTTTATCTCAACACAGTCAAAATCCTGTGCTTCCATCAAATTCTTCACTGCTTCTCCTTGATCATATCCGATTTCGAATGCAAGCATTCCATCTGGGTTTAAATAATTTTTAGCTTCTTTGATGATCTTCTTATAAAAATAAAGTCCATCTTCTTTCCCATCAAGTGCTAACATCGGTTCATGGTCTTTCACTTCCGGCATTAACTTTCCACATTCTTCTGTTGTAATATATGGTGGATTGGAAATGATCAGATCATAGCTTCCTGTAACATTCTCAAAAAGGTCACTTTGAATAAAGTTTACCATAGGTGCGAGATTTTCGCCATTAGCTTTTGCGATTTTTAATGCTTTTTCACTGATATCTGTCCCAATACATACTTCTGGATTTAAAATCAATGTCAGACTAATCGCAATACAGCCAGATCCTGTACAGATATCCAGTATCGTATCTGGTTTCTTTGACTGTTTTAACTGATCAAGCACTTCTTCCAATACTGTTTCTGTATCTGCTCTTGGGATCAGTACATCTGGTGTTACCTTAAATGTATATCCCATAAATTCCTGTGTTCCTAAAATATATTGCAGTGGAACATGTTCTTTCCTCTTCTGAATCAGTTCCTTATATCTTTCTTCCGCTTCTTTATCATTGATCTCATCGGTCATCCCAAACAGGTAGTCTTCCCTTGATATATGAAAACATTCGGAAAATAAATACCATGCATCACCGGATGCATTCTCAATCTGTGCTTCTTCTAATTCCTTTTGTCCATAGAGGACCCATTCTCTTCTATTCATCTTCTTTTTGTTCCCCTTTATGAAGATTTTCTAAATATTCTCTCCAATCGAAGACACCTTCCACCGATGCAATCGCAACTTCGATCATGGAGTGATCTGGTTCTTTCGTTGTCAGTCTCTGAAGTGCCAGTCCTGGTTTTGAAAATATCTGAACCAATGGGTGATCGCTGTTTCCTGCCAGCCGGATAAATTCATAGGAAACACCAGCTACCAATGGTAAAAACAATAATCTTAATACGATTCGTAACCAGATGGTATCCACTCTGATAAAGAAGAAAAATACCATACTGATGATCATAACGATAAAAATAAAACTTGTTCCACATCTTTTGTGTAATCTTGAAAAGTTATCCACATTTTCAGGAGTTAAAGGAACACCTGCTTCTAAACAGTTGATCGTTTTATGTTCTGCACCATGATACATGAAGACTCTCTTGATGTCTTCCATTCTGGAGATCAACACAATGTATCCAAGAAATATCGCTATTCGGATAATACCTTCCATAAATAAAATCACATATTCATTCCTGATCAGCTTTCCGAGTGCTTCGGATGCGATGTATGGAAGGATCATAAATAATCCGATGGAAATTGCCAGTGAAAATACCAGTACGATTCCCATGATGATCTTCTCTGCTTTCTCTCCAAGAATCTTTTCTAAAAGCTGTTCTGTCCTGCTCTCTGTTTGTTCTTCTTCGTCTTCGTAAAAAGATGCAGAATAATTCAATGTCTTCATCCCGATCACCATAGATTCCAGGAAATTTGCCATTCCTCGAAAAACTGGTAATTGAAATAATGGATGTTTCTCTGCAAAGCTTACGCATTCTTCTACTTTCGTCTCTATCTTGCCATTGGGCTTTCGCACGGATACTGCATAACGATCCATATTCTTCATCATTACGCCTTCAATCACTGCCTGCCCGCCTATACGAACCGCCATTGTTGTCTCCTATATTTCTATGAGATTTTTCTCGTTATATTGAGTTTCTCGTTACATAAAAAAAAGGTTGAGATTTCGATAACCTCAACCTGATTTCTTACTTTTCTACTTAACACCATATTTACGATTGAACTTATCAATACGTCCACGAGCCTGAGTAGCTTTCTGCTGTCCTGTGTAGAATGAATGACATTTTGAGCAGATTTCTACGTGGATATCTTCCTTTGTAGATCCTGTTACGAATTCGTTACCACAGTTGCATACTACTTTTGCCTGATAATAATTTGGATGGATTCCTTCACGCATGTTCTTTCACCTCTTCTAAAAAATTTGTTGGATTTTGCCAACATTTACATACTTTGACTTTCGTCATTTCTTGTTTTATAAACAGCTTTTTTATTCTATCACAGTTTATTTGAAATTGCAATTACTTTTTTTATTTTCTTAATAATGATCGTTTGGTGAGTGCTACAAATTCTTTGTTGTTTTGGGTTCGTTTGAATAAATCTAACATCTGTTCCATAAATTCTTCCGAACGGTTTCCGGATAATTCTTTGTAAAGTGCTGTGACAACTTCTCTTTCATCTTTGGTAAGCAGCAGCTCTTCTCTTCTTGTTCCTGATTTGGCAATATCAACCGCTGGGAAGATTCTTTTTTCTGCCAGACGACGGTTTAAGACTAATTCCATATTACCTGTTCCCTTGAATTCTTCAAAGATCACGTCGTCCATCTTGCTTCCTGTCTCTACGAGTGCTGTGGCAAGGATGGTAAGACTTCCGCCTTCTCTCATATTTCTGGCTGCACCGAAAAATTTCTTCGGCATATAGAGAGCGGCTGGATCAAGTCCACCAGTTAATGTTCTTCCGCTTGGCGGTACTGTAAGGTTGTAAGCTCTTGCAAGTCTTGTGATACTATCTAATAAAATTACGACATCTTCTTTATGTTCTACGAGACGTTTTGCACGTTCTAATACCATCTCTGATACTCTCTTGTGGTGTTCTGGTAATTCATCAAATGTGGAATAAATAACTTCAACGTTCTTTCCTTCGATAGATTCTTTAAAATCTGTGACCTCTTCTGGTCGTTCATCGATCAATAATACGATTAATTTGATATCTTTATAATTCTGGCTGATACTTTGTGCCATTTGTTTTAACAGTGTTGTCTTTCCTGTCTTTGGAGGAGATACGATCATTCCTCGCTGTCCTTTTCCAACGGGTGATAGCAGGTCAACCATTCGCATTGGTATGGATGATCTCTCTGTTTCCATCCCTAATCTTTCGTTCGGGAAGATTGGTGTCAGATCTTCAAAATGCTGTCTTCTCGCTGCCATTTCTGGCTTATATCCATTGACAGATTCTACGAATAATAGAGCACTGAATTTCTCACTCTGGGTTTTGATACGGATCGCTCCTGTTAAGATGTCTCCTGTTTTTAAATTGAATTTGCGGATCTGAGCCGGAGATACGTAGATATCATTCTCCCCTGGAAGATAGTTTTCACATCGGATGAAACCATATCCGTCCGGCATAACTTCCAGAATTCCATGTGCTTTTTCTCCGCTGTCCAGACTCTTTATATTCTTTGGAAATTCTTTCTGATGGTGTTTTCTTTCTTGATGCTCTGAGTGATATTGTTTTGGTTCACGTTGTATCTGCGATTCTTCCTTTTGTTTTGATTGTTCCTGATCATAGTTTTCTAATACTTCGATCAGTTCTTTTTTCTTTAAGCTCGAAATGCCCTTTATTTTTCTTTCTTTGGCAATTTCACGTAATTCAATTACCGACTTTTTTTCATATGTCATTCTATCTTGCTCCTTTTACCTGGGAAAATGGATGAATTATCCTTTAACGATCGATCCAGATTTGTGTTTTCTTTATTCTAGCATAGTTTTTCAGATATTTCCAATCATTTGTCTTCTTAATTTTTTTAAGATCCTTTTTTCTATTCTTGAAACCTGTACCTGTGAAATATGAAAGGTCTTTGCAATTTCTTGTTGAGTTTTTCCTTCAAAATATCGGTAATAGATCATTTGCTGTTCTTTCTGTTCCAAATGTTTCATGGCTTCCTTTAACAGAACATGATCTACCACTTTCTCAGATTCATTTTCTCCTTTTGATAACTTATCCAGCAGAGAAATCTCACTGCCATCCTTCTGATATGCACTCTGATGAATGGATTCTACTTCATTGCTTGCCTCTAAGGATGTTACGATCTCTTCTCTTGTGATCTTCGTGATCTCACTGATCTCTTCGATCGTTGCTTCCCTTTGATACTGCTGACAAAACTTTTCTCTTGCTTTCATGATCTTGTACACATTTTCTTTTAAAGATCTGCTGACTTTGATCATGCCATCATCTCTTAGGAATCTGCGAATCTCTCCTGTGATCATCGGTACTGCATAAGTCGAAAATTTCACGTCATAAGACAGGTCAAACTTGTCCACGGCTTTCATAAGTCCAATACTTCCGATCTGAAACAGATCCTCAGATTCATATCCTCTGTTTGTAAATCGTCTCACAACACTCCAGATCAATCCAATATTATTAAGAATGATCTGCTCTCGTGCTGCTTCGTTTCCTTCTTTGGTAAGCCGTAACAGTTCCCTTGTCTTATCCATTCAGCTTGTCTTGATCTCCTATTTTCTTTGTCATGATCACTGTCGTTCCTTCTCCTTGTTTTGAAATAACTTCTACTTGATCCATAAATGCTTCCATAAAAGAAAATCCCATTCCAGTCCTTTCTTCTTCTGGTTTTGTTGTAAACATCGGTTCCATCGCTTTCTTGACATCTGGAATTCCGATACCCTGATCTTTAATCTCTATTCGCAGGATTCCATTCTGATCGGAAAGATCCATGCTGATCTTTCCATCTGGATTGTGATACGCATGTACAATACAGTTTGTCACTGCTTCTGACACTGCGGTCTTGATATCATCCATTTCTTCCATATCCGGATCAAATTTCATGATATAAGCAGCCGTCACAATTCTTGCGATTCCTTCATTTTCTGAGTCACTGTTAAATTCTAAATGCAACATTTCTTATCCTCCCATTTCTCTATATTTCTTCTATCAGTTGATGCAATCCCTGCCATATGAATGATCTTTCTTACCGATGCACTCATATTGCTGACTTTCACCGTTCCTCCCATCGCCTGCACCTGACGATATCTTCCTAAGATCACTCCAATCCCTGAACTATCGATAAATCCTGAATTTTTAAAATCAAACTCAATATCTTTGATCGGATATGATTTTAAAATGATATCACATTTATGTTTTACTTTCTTCGCTAAGTGATGATCTAAATCCCCATCCAGATAAATATATAAAATCCTGTTTTCTATCTTGTATTCTGTTGCCATATTCTGATCGCTCCTTCCTGCTCTTTGCTGTGATACGTTCCTTTCCAAGATCATCTTGAATTTCCTGATAGAAAATAAAAAAGAAAGAAGTTCAAACTTTCGCTTGTTCTTCTTCCTTTATCTTTTGTTTGTAAACTTGTATTCTGTGTAATATTAATTATAAACTTTTGGCACTCTTTTTACCCATTGCATCAATTCGACTCTTCGCATTGATCGCCTGAGATGTTCCTGGGAACTTTTCGATGATCGTCTGATATGTCTTCTTCGCATTCTTCTGATCGGAAGCACCTTCATATGCTTTGGCAAGGTAATCATATGCATAACGGTTTGTATCGCTGACTTTGATCGCTTTCTTTAAATAAGAGATCGCTGTCTTGTAGTCTTTTGCCCAGTATGCATTCTTTCCTTTGCTGTATAATCCAGTTCCTGCACTTGGATATACCTTTGCTGTCAGATCTTTGTAGATCGCTTTCATATTCTTTGTTGTTAGTTTCTTACTATCGATATCTAATAACGCATCTGCAGATCCTGTATAATCACGATCGCTGTATTTCTGTAAGGCACTTAACAGCAGATCATAGACACCGTCTTTCTTGCTTGTTCCAATGTACTCGTCTAATTCATCTTCTGCTTTCTTCTGTGCTGCCTTTGCTTCTTTGACTTTCTTCTCACTTGCTTTCAACTGTGTGTCTTTGGCAAGGATCTGTTCTTTATAATCTTCTACCTGTGTAGAGTTCTTATGGCTGAAGCTTGCACGTACTGTTGGATAGATCAAAACTGCTGCCACGATCACACCGATCACAATTCCTGTTACCATGTAAAACATCGGGCTCTTTCCAGCTTCGTTTTCCTGAATTGAAGAAATATTAAATGGATTCTTCTTTTTCTTTGGTTCTTCTGGCTGGCTCACAACTTTTTTCTTCTCTTTTTTCTTCTTATCTTTCTTCTCTGGTTCAGTTGTCTGTGGCTCTTCTTCGACTACTTTTGTCTCAAATTCTTTGCCATATTCCACTGCTGATTCGTTGTTTGGGTCGATCTTTAAGATCGTATCAAGGAATGTTCTTGCATTATCATAGTTCTCTCCCTTGATGGATAATAATGCCATTAAAAGATATGCATCTATAAAATTAGGAATGGCTGCCACAACATTCTTTAACTGTAACATCGCAAGATCATCATTCCCCTGCTTTGCGTAGTTTAATGCCTGATTGTATTTCTTGATCATCTGATTGGCTTTATATAATTCTGTCTTATTCTTCTTGATCTCTTCTAATTCTTTTCCATATATATTCTCTTCTGCTTCTTCCAAATCTGCACATGGTTGAAACTTGGCTAATTCTTCGTTAAAGTCTAACATTCTCTTCCTCCTGATTTATAAACTCTTTGGCCATGCCTGCCAGATAAAAAGATCCGACAACAAAACATACCGTTGTTTCCTGATTCCTGTCTATCATCTTACGAAAAGCATCCTGAAATTCTGCTTCATCAATTCTTCTCTTATGAATCCCCACTGTATAAAAGGCTTCAATCTCTGGAATCGTCTTCAGAATGTTCTTCATGTATTCTTCTTCATTCTGATGAGATGCTGCAAATAAGATCCGCTTCTTCATTCCATGGTAGTTTGTCTCCACAGTCTGTACAAAGCCTTGCATTCCCTGAATATTGTGCGATACATCCACAATGATCCCTGGTGCGATCTCTTCCATCCTTCCGCTGATCCTAATCTGGCTCAGTGCTTCATAAATCTTGTCTTCATCGAGTCGTCCACAGATAAGTTCTGCTGTCTGCAATGCTGCTGCAAGATTGGACTTCTGAAATTCTCCTGCAATGTTGGTCCGCACATCTCTTTCCTTATCATACGCATTGGCATTTAAAAAATCAATATATTTTCCTGCTTTTTCTTTAAATTTAAGATTATCTTCAGAAATGTCATAAATTCGTGACTTTTTCTGCCTTGCTTCTTCAGAAAGAATTTCTTTTACCTTGGAGTCCTGTTCTATTGTCACAACTGGAATTCCTGGCTTAATGATCCCTGCTTTGTGTGTTGCGATCTCTTCCAATGTTTGTCCTAGAAATTCCATATGATCTTCACTGATCGAAGTGATCACACTGACCTTCGGACAGATAACATTGGTAGCATCATATCTTCCACCCATTCCTGTCTCGATCATACAGATATCTGATTGTTCTTCCTGAAAGATCACCATCGCCATCAGAAATACTGCCTCAAAAAATGATGGGCTGTCCTTTCCTTCTGTTATTCCAGTTTCAATGGCATGTCTTACCTTCACAGCAGCTGATGCAAATCGTTCATCACTGATCTCTTTCGCACAAAGCTTGATTCGTTCATTGATCTTCACAACATGTGGCGATGTAAAGGAAGCTGTTTTCTTTCCATGCTTGATAAGAAGTGCTTCTAAAAATGCACAGACGGATCCTTTTCCATTCGTCCCTGCTACATGGATCATATGCAGCTCTTTTTGAGGGTTTCCCAATCGATCTAAAAAGTATTTTATATCTTCTAAAGAAGATTTTGTGGCGAATCCTGCGATTTTGTATAAATATTTTACGGATTCTTCATAAGTCATGGTTGTTTCTTCTGTTAGCATAATTCACCACTCAGTACTGCTTTCAATACCTGAAGCACCCCATCTTCTTTGTAAGATGGTGCTACAAAATTCGCTGCTTCTTTTACTTCATCTCTGGCATTCTCCACTGCGAAACTGTGACTTGCACGTTTTAACATCTCGATATCATTTAAATTGTCTCCAAATGCTAGTGTTTCATCTGGTGTGATCCCGTATTCTTCCTGAAAATGTCTTAAGGCACTTCCTTTGTTCGCACCTTTGTTGGCACAATCAACCCAGCATTTTCCAGATACTACAACATTCATCTTCTTGCCCCATCGTTTGATAAATTCATCCCCAACTACATCTTCGGCACAATTGTGATGGAAAATACTCATCTTGCACACACCTTCTGGATTCTCTAAAACATCATCTACAAGTTCACCTCTGTATCCGTAATCTCCTACCAGATGCTGATAAATCCCAATATTCTCCATATATGTCATGTTGTCTTTGTTGACCGCAATCTCACATCCTGGAAACTGTCTTGCTTCTTCAATATAAGTTCTTACGATTTCTGGATCGATCACATCTACATATTGATAATCTTTGGAATAGATACAAGTTCCATTTTCTGAAATAAAACTGATGTCATCAAGTACTGGCGTGAATACTTTCTCGATACTTGCTCTCTGACGGCCGCTTGCCGCTAACACGATCGTTCCTCTTCGTTTCAGTTCTTTGATCACGTCATAATATTCCGGATTCAGATCTAGCGTCCCATCTGCCACTAATGTTCCATCAATGTCTGTTGCGATTAGTTTGATCATTTGTTTTCCTTTCTTTTCTTCCTATACATGCGGTATCATTATTTCAAAAAGGCTGCCATACTTTGTACAGCAACCTTTGTTTTATTTGTCTTTTTCCAGATCGTATGGTGTCACCTGATATACATAATAATTCAGCCAGTTATAATACATGGCATTTGCATGACATCTCCATGACTTCACTGGTTTCTTCGTTGGATCATTATCTTTGTAATAATTCTTTGGTATATCCGGATTCAGTCCTCGTTTGACATCCCTTATATATTCATAATGCAGTGACATCACATCATATTCTGGATGTCCTGTGACAAATACCTGGCTTCCTGTGGAATTCAAAATAATGTATGGTCCTGTCTCGTCTGATTCTGCTACGATCGTTAATTCTTTGTTCTTGCGGATCGCTTCTCCGTCAACTCCTGTATTTCTAGAGTGTGGCACATAGAACTTATCATCAAATCCTCGAATAATAGGAAGTTTATTATGTAATGGATGGTGTTCGTAAACACCTGAAATCTTCTTATTCAAGATATGTTTCTTAATCCCATAGTGATAATAAAGTCCTGCTTGTGCTGCCCAGCAGATATACAATGTTGATGTGACATGTGTCTTGGACCATTCCATGATATCAACAACTTCATCCCAGTAATCAACTTCTTCAAATTCTTTTAACTCTACTGGTGCTCCTGTAATGATCAGTCCGTCAAAACGTTTGTCTTTGATCTCTGAGAAATAATTATAAAATTTCTCCATATGTGACTCTGATACATGAGTCGGAACATAAGATTCTGTCTGTAAAAATGTGATATCTAACTGTAATGGTGTATTTGATAAACTTCTCAGCAAATGAAGTTCTGTGTCTAATTTATTTGGCATCAGATTTAAAATTGCAATCTTTAAAGGCCTGATATCCTGTGTACATGCCCTTTCTTTATCCATCACAAATACATTTTCTTCTTCTAAGGCTGCCTTCGCCGGCAGATCGTTGTCTATTCGAATTGGCATTTTATCAAATCTCCTTCTCTTTTTTTTCGATTGCTTTTTAAGCTGACAGCATTTTTCCTGTCAGATATTTATTATAAAACTCTTGCATTTTTTATGCAATCTATATTTATTATCGTCCGATCAGATCAAGGAAATCTTCTTCGCTCAGTATTGGAATGTTTAATTCCATTGCTTTTTTGTTCTTTGATGACTGCGACATTTTATCATTGTTGATCAGATAGTCTGTTTTCTTTGACACTGATCCTGTGACCTTGCCTCCCATCTGCTCAATCTCTTCCTTTAGTTGTTTTCTATTATCGAAATGCTCAAGGGATCCTGTCACAACAAATGTTTTTCCTTCTAAGATCTGTTCTGTCTCGATTTCTTCTTTCTTCTCAAACTGTACATATTGTAACAGTTGTTCTAAGATTTTCTGATTATGTGGTGTATGGAAATATGATACCATAGCTTCTGCGATCATCGGTCCGATCTGATCGATCGCAATAAAATCCTCTGCATCGGCTTCTCTGATCGCATTGAAATCTTCTTTAAAATGTTTGCAGATCAATTTTGCATTGGAAAGTCCTACATTCGGAATTCCCAGACTATAAATAAAGTTTGCCAATGCAGGCTGTCTGGAATCATTGATCGCATTGACCAGATTTTTATATGATTTTTCCCCAAATCCTTCTAATTCCAGAATCTCTTCTTTATGATCTTTTAAAGTGAAGAGGTCATAAATTTCATTTAATAGTCCAACATCGATCATCTTCTGTAATGTTGCTTCGGAAAGTCCGTCAACATTCATCGCATCTCTTGATACAAAATGTGAGAATGATTTGATCTTCTTTGCACTGCAAAATTCATTGGTGCAGACTAGGGTTCTGATTCCATTTTCATCTTCGATCTTTGTCTCACCACCACATGCAGGACAAGTATGCGGAATCTCTATATTACCGCTCTTTGTTTTATTCTCTGCAAGCTGTGGAATGATCATATTAGCTTTGTATACAACAATTTCATCGCCGATTCCTAACTGCAATTCTTCCATCACACTAATGTTGTGGAGACTGGCTCTGCTGACAGTCGTTCCTTCTAATTCTACTGGTTCAAAAATTGCCACTGGATTGATCAGTCCGGTTCTTGACGGGCTCCATTCAATCTCAGTTAATGTTGTCTCCGCTGTCTCATCTGCCCATTTAAATGCGATGGAATCTCTTGGAAATTTGGCTGTTCTTCCAAGACTTTTTCCATATGCAAGATCATCATAGACTAATACCAGTCCATCTGATGGCAGATCAAATTGTTCGATCTTCTTTGAGAATTTCTCAATCTCACCTCGGATCGTATCTTCTGTGACTCTGATATGTTCTACCACATCAAATCCAAGGCTTGCTGCCCAGTCTAATTTCTTCTCGAAGGAATTATCAAAATCCATGCCTTCAACATCACTGACACTGAACGCATAGAAATGAACGTGGCGTTTGGCTGTGATCTCATTGTTTAACTGTCTGACGGAACCACTGCATAAGTTTCTTGGGTTCTTATACTGACTGTCAACATCTTCGATTTCTTCGTTCATCTTATAGAAATCTGAATATGGTATGATCGCTTCTCCACGAATGACCAATGTTCCCTGATATGCAATACGTCTTGGAACATTTTCAAAAACCCTTGCGTTGTTTGTTACAACTTCTCCAACTTCCCCATTTCCACGGGTCACGGCTTTGAGGAGTACTCCATGTTCATAGGTCAGAACGATTGTTAAACCATCGAGTTTCCATGACAGGATTCCTTCCTGGCCGTTCAGCCATGTTGCCAGCTGATCTGGCTCCTTTGTCTTGTCTAATGATAACATCGGAGATGGATGTGCTTCCTTTTCCAATGCTGTCATCAATTCATACCCTACATGGATCGTTGGACTGTTTGATAAAACAGTGTTCGTCTTTTTCTCTAGTTCTAAAAGTTCATCATACATCTTATCGTATTCGAGGTTGCTCATAACTTCTTTATTCTGCTGGTAATAAGCTTTCCCCGCTTCATTTAGTGTATGAATGAGTTCTTTCATTCTGTCTAAATCATTCACTTTTTAGCTCCTTCTTTAACTCTCGTAATTCATCTGGAGTTAATTTTCGATATCTTCCTTCTTTCAGATCGCCGAGTTTAATGTTCATAACACGGACTCTCTTAAGTTTTGTCACACGGTATCCAAAGTGTTCACACATTCTTCGGATCTGCCGGTTTAATCCCTGTGTCAAGATGATCCTGAACTCGTTTGGTCCTTCTTTTATAACTTTGCATCTTCTTGTTACTGCATTAATCTCATCTAATGGTACTGGATTCCTCATATCATGAATGAATTCATTCGTAATTCGTTTATTCACTGTTACTTCGTATTCTTTTTCATGATAATTTCTTGCTTTCATGATCTGATTGGCTGCTTCACCATCATTGGTAAGCAGGATCAATCCTTGAGAATCCTTATCTAATCGTCCTACAGGATAGATCCTTGTTGGATAGTTAATATAGTCGATAATATTATCTTTCTCTTCTTTGCTTGCTGTGCATACGATTCCTCTTGGCTTATGAAAAGCCAGAAAGATCAGATCTTCCTGAATCTTTACCGGCTTTCCATCAAATGTCACGCTCTGCCCCGGAAGTACTTTGGTTCCGCTTACTGCAACTTCTCCATCGACTTCGACTCTGCCTTCCTCGACATAAGTATCCGCCTGTCTTCTGGAGCAGATTCCTGCCTGACTTAAATATTTATTTATACGCACTGCATCTTCTGTTTTACGTTTTGTCTCTTGCATTGTTACCTTTCCCACTTGTCACAAAGGGCGATGATCTGGTCAGCAAATTTGCCCAGGTCTTTGTTCGTTCCACCCTCATTGTGCTCAATTACAGATTTCAAACGCTCGCTGGCTGTAAGAAGTCTGATATAAGCACTGCTCTGTTTTGGTTTCTTCTGGATGCGTTCTCTTGATCCCCATTCAGTCCATTCGCCTGTAATAAGGTCAAACACATCTCCGCTGTATGGTGCTCTGGCTTTGAATTTGTATTCATCTTTTAAGCATGATGTAAATGCTTCACAGACCGCATCTTCTCCATGAACTACAAATACTTCTTCTGGTTTCTTCTCGAAACTATTGACCCATTTTAATAACCCGTTCTTGTCTGCATGTCCGCTTAAACCTTCTAATTGTACGATATCTGCTGCCACTTTGATCACCTCACCAAACAGTTTTACTTCTTTGGCTCCTTCGATCAGTGATCTTCCCAGAGTTCCATATGCCTGATATCCTACAAATATGATCGTATTCTCTGATCTCCACAGGTTATGTTTTAAATGGTGTCTGATTCGTCCAGCTTCACACATTCCGGATGCTGAAATGATCACCATCGGTTCTGTTTCAAAGTTGATCTCCTTTGATTCTTCTGTCGTAATGGATAAATGAAGATTGGAAAATGTGATCGGATTAATTCCTTGTTTCACTAATTCCATAGCTTCCTCATCATATGTTTCATCGATATTCATATTAAAGATCTTCGTTGCTTCCACTGCCAATGGGCTGTCTACAACAACTTTGAAATCTCCATGATTCTTGATCCTATCTTCAGCCTTGATCTGACGGATATAATATAACAGCTCCTGTGTTCTTCCAACTGCAAATGATGGAATCACTACATTCCCGCCTCGATCAAAAGTCCTCTGAATCACATCGGTCAATTCTGTCACATAATCCTGATGTTTTCCATGATAACGGTCACCATACGTAGATTCCATAATAACATAATCTGCTTCTCTCGTATAGCTCGGATCTTTGATCAGTGGCTGGTTAAAGTTTCCGATATCTCCAGAGAATACCAGTTTCTTTTCCACATCTGCTTCCCTTAACCATACTTCAATGCTGGAAGATCCTAACAGATGTCCGATATCTGTAAATTTGATCGTAATGCCGTCAGCAACTTCAATCTGTCTGCCATATGGGCATGGCACGAAATACTGCATGACATTGATCGCATCATCCATCGTATAGATCGGTACAACTTCTGGTTTTCCAGATCGCCTTGCTTTCCTGTTCTTCCACTCCGCTTCAAATTCCTGAATGTGTGCACTGTCTTGCAACATGATCTCACATAGATCGGTTGTTGCTCTTGTCGCATAGATCTTTCCTCTGAACCCTTTTGCATACAACAGCGGGATCAATCCTGAATGATCGATATGTGCATGTGTCAGCAGGATAAAATCAAGATTCCCTGCATTCACTGGAAGATCAACATTCTCGTATACATTTAACCCTTGTTCCATTCCATAGTCAACAATAAATCTTTTGCCGCAGGCTTCCACATAATGGCAGCTTCCGGTGACTTCATGATCCGCTCCGATAAACATTAACTTCATGGCTTATACCTCCTCTGAAATATAGATTGGGCCAGCCGGCACGATATCTTTTAGATACTCATGCTCTTTTAATATCTGTCCTGCATTGTAGTCAAAAAACACCTGTGTCAGCTCGTCGATTGAAATTTCATCTTCCCATCCCTGTGCGTCCGTTGTGTGTATGTCTAAAGTCTCATCTTGTGGTATATCTGCACGTTGAATGGATATTTTATGATTCAGACATTGAAACTGGAATACTCCATTCTGATCCTTGATATATGGATCTTTCACCAATATCCTGAATGTAAAATCGTTCTTTCCTTGCAAGATCTCTCCCCAAGCAGTCAGGTTCGTGATCCTTGCCATGATCTTTGGTACTTTTTTGCTTTGTATAAAATCCTTTCCTATTGAATTTCCTTTGAATAAATTCCCTTCTGTGATATAAATCTTCTTACCTTGGTGTCGTTGTTTGATCTGGTTAAGCATATGTTCTGGTTCTAAAGAATACGCCCATCGGATATATACTTCATCTTCTTCAAAATTTTCTGCAAATACGCCTTGTAACAGATCGTCTTCATAATAAGCTAAGAGGCTTCCATCTCCACTCTTGCTTTCTTTTTCCAGTCGTCTCAGGTATGGTTCATCCGGAACTGTATATATCTTGTATTGTTCCATAAATCGCTCTAAAAAATTCTGGATCGTCTGATAATCTTCTGCCATTATATGAATGATCTTATGATTTCTATCCGTTGTATCATCTGTATATGAAATGTTATGATCATCGATCATTGTTTCTTCCCAGTCCATCACAAATCGAAACTGGAATGGTTCATAATATGCTTTATTCGCAGGCATCAGATACGTAAATGGCTGTTGCTGCTCATGCATATCATTGAAACATTTCTTAAGCATCTCTGCCATGATGCCTCTTCTTCTATATTCCTTCCACACCGCAACTGCTACAATATAATTTAATGTATATGTCTTCTTTCCTGCTCTTATGTGGTATGGATTTAAATGGATCATTCCTAAGATCTTGTTGTCTTCTTCTGCCAGTATCACCTGATTCGTTGCATATATCTCTTCAAAATAATATTGTGCAAACGGCTCTGGATCTTCAAAAATCTTCTGATACATATCATATACTGGCTGTTTGTCTTTGTTTTTCTGATAAATGATCTCCATACTATTTCCTTTATTCTTATTTTGTTTCATTCAGTAAGCACACTGCCTGTGCACTGATCCCAAGCCCCTCTCCTGTGAATCCTAAATGTTCTTCTGTCGTTGCTTTGACGTTCACCTGATCTGGATCTACTTTAAGGGTCTTACTGATATTTTCTTTCATTGTTGGAATATAATTTAATAACTTTGGTCTCTGTGCAATGACTGTCGCATCCACATTCCCAATCTCGTATCCTTTTTCCTCGATCAATCTTACTGCTTCTGCTAACAACTTCATGCTGTCTGCATTATGGTATGCAGGGTCTGTATCTGGAAAATGCTTTCCGATATCTCCTAATGCTGCTGCCCCAAGGATTGCATCTGTGATCGCATGCAGCAGAACATCAGCATCTGAGTGTCCTAATAATCCTTTCTCATATGGTATATTTACTCCGCCTAAGATCAAGTCTCTTCCTTCTACTAACTGATGGACATCATATCCCATTCCTACACGCATATTCTTGCTCTCCTTTTTTTGTTTTTATTATAACATGATTCCACTCTTTTATCATGATTTTTAGCAAGAAAAAAAGACATATTCCTATCGAATATGTCTTCCGAAAGTAGCGATGAGCAGATTCGAACTGCTGACACTACGGGTATGAACCGTATGCTCTAGCCAACTGAGCTACATCGCCATATGTTATGAAATTCATCCATGTAATTCATGGATAGTGGGACCAATAGGACTCGAACCTATGACCCTCTGCTTGTAAGGCAGATGCTCTCCCAGCTGAGCTATGATCCCTTGTGTCTCTCAAGCTCTCTTGCCTGACGACAAAATATAATATACTCTTATTTTCGATGAATGTCAACACTTTTTTTAATTTTTTTTTGATATTTTTATTTCATAGATAGAAACCACGTAAAAAATGGCTTATTTACGTGGTTTCTTCATAATTTATTTTTTTATATTTTTTCGGATTTCATCGAAATTTTCTATGCAATAAAAATAATCCTCCCAAAATCAGAATGATTCCTCCTATGAGTGAAAGCTCATCTGTCCATCCACCTGTCTTTGGAAGATCCAATATAGAATCATTCGTAACATTGTACGTCAAATGATAGAAGTAATAATCATTTCCCTGTTTGATCGCTTTGCTTGTATCCACATTCTGTTTATCAACCTCTGCCTGTGACATCGTCATTGGCAATGTAACGACAATGGGTTCTTTTAATAGATTCTTTCCAACCGCTGTCTTCGTCTCTGTGATCGTATAAGTATCTGGAAGCAATCCATCAAAAGTGACTTCCCCAGCAGAATCTGTTTTAGCCTTCGCCATTTCTACTCCGTCAGATGATGTGATCACAAATTCGATATCTCTTAATGATCTTCCTTTAGAATCTTTCTTAATAAGTTTTACAGATCCTTGGATCATCTGATTCGTAAACTTCGCTGCACCTGTCAATTGTGCTTTAGCTGTCGTTCCAGTTGGCCCAATATCGAACGTCACAGTTCCTTTATCCTGATCGATCGTTGCATTGCTGCTGTTGCTCGTAATATTGAGTAATTTGAAATACTTGATCATACCACCTTCATTGCACGTATAAGTTCCATATTCCAGATCTGTAAATATCACTGACAGTTCTATTGGATTTCCTGGATGATCTTTCATCTGTTTTTCAACTTCCGCCTTTGTGAATTTAACTTCCTGCTTATAACTGTGTTTCTTTCCATAGACATCAGTTCCAGTCAGTGTAAACATAAAAGTTGGATCCCCAACATCCATATTCAGATTACCTGGATCCAATGCTTTGGTGATCGTAATGCTTCCTTTCGGTCCTGTACGATCATGTGTATTTGTGATCACTGTAAGATCCTGATCGTTTTCATCCGTATCATAGGTTGGTTTGTATCCGATCTCAGATTCTCCCGTGATCAGTCCTTCTTCGACTTCTTTCCATGTATAATTGACTTTTTCCCCATTGACTTTCACAGGCAGTACCTTACTGGACGCTTTCCAGTTATTCTCGGCACTGAGCGTCAATGTTTCTTCCACTTTACCATCAGCCAACAGATCAACTAAGACAGATTTTGGGCGAATACCATCTTTATTACCATGATCATTCCATACCTTTTTAACCTTTTTCTTTGTCGTATCTGGTATATGCGTGTTTGTGATCATGATATTCTTCGTTGTTGTACCATCATCATCTGTTGTCTCATTTGTCTCGTAAGTGTCGACATATCCTGTTTTTACATCACCTGTCAGCTTATCACAGACTTCTTCTTTCACTTCATATTCAAACGGTTCGCCAGCTTTGTCATACTTATCGAGACTATGATACGTTACATTATCTGACCAGTTATTTGTTTCATCTAATGTAATAGCATTCTTGTATTTCTCACCATTTCGATATAATTGAGCTTTGATCGATATCGGTCTTAGATCATCTCCATTGTCTCCATCTTCCCAAACTTTTTGTACATTGATATCGACATATTCTGGATTTTCATGGAAGTTCGTAAATGAAATCACATACATCGTATCATTCCAGTGCGTACTCGTCAAAGTATAACCTTTTGGGACATCTTCACGAAACTCCCACTTTTCACGATCATCCTTCTTGATATCCGTAAACATTGTCCAGTTATTATCTTTTGTCAGTGTATACACCTTTACTTCTTTTGTTGTCTTATGTGTTGCCTTGATCGTAACAACATCTGGACGGATCTTTGCTGCATTGTCATGATCATCCCATATCTTCTTCAATGCAATATAATCCAGTTTCTGGTTGACTAGAGTATCTGAATCATGCACATATGTTGTTGTATCATTATCCGTATTATTCTCAGCTTTTACATCATGAATAAAGTTTTCTTTCGTATCATTGATCACTTTACCCTTAAATGTTAATGTCTTGTCCGATTTCTCATATCCGTCTGGTGCATAGATTTCTTCCACTTCATACATATCACTGTCTGTTCCATCCTTTGCATAGATATCGGTCGGCAATCCAATAAATTCCAAATATTCAAACTGGTCATCCTGTGATGTAGTGGTGGCAATCGTACCACCCTTCTTAAAGATATTTTCTCCTTTGCTGTTAACGATATCTGTTTTCGCCTTTAAGGCAAATATGGCTCCCGCCAGCTTGTTTCCGCCTTGATCCGTCTTGATCAGATGGATGCCGTATTTTTGCAGAGTATCATTAGCTTTGACATGAACACTTGCTTTCTTCGCAATCTTTAAGGCGATATCTTCCTCTTCTGGATCCAGAACCTCTACCGTAGTCTTGATCGTTTTCTCTGGCAGATCTTTATACGATCCTTGGTTGTTAAAGCTGATATTGATCTCATATTTTCCTGATTTTTCTGCATATGTCGGTGTAAATGCTACATCTTTATCCGTCACATCCACATCTTCTGCTCCATCGTCATCGTAGAGAATTCTCCAACTGAAGTCCTCTGCCTTGAATTTATCGCCTTTTAAGAACCTGTTCTTTGGCATGGCAACGATCTTTAACGGCTGTTCTTCGATAAACTTATCTTCTTCTATCTTTAAGATATGATCCATGACATATGTTGTCTTAAGAACTGGATTTCCATAGAACATCTGGCTGACATCTTCTACATTGGAGGTGTTGAAAGATGAAAGATCGAGTGTTTTGATGGAATCCATGGCATAAAACATCTGACTCATATCCACGACTGCGGATGTATCAATATTTTTAAAGTTGATCTCTGTCAGATTCCTGCAATTTTTAAACATTTTAGATGATATTGCATTCATGTAGATGACCTGTCCGGCTCTTTGACTTGAGATATAACAATCTTCACCATCGTTCCAGAGCACAATACTGCCATCTTTATTCTGAGAAACATCCGTTGTCACGGCTCCTTCTGGTGCACTCTTCCACGTGAAAGTCACAGATTCTGCATCCTTGATCTTCTGGTTCAATTTTTCGCCTTTTTCTAACACATAAATACCTGTACTTACATTATTATCTTCCTTTCCAAACGGATCTTCCTTGTCTGGTACTTTATCATTATCGCGAATATCATTGATGTTTCCTGCTGTTGTATCCCATGTCAGTTCTACTTCATGTTTTTCCTGATCTTTGATATAGCCTGTCGGAGACTTGATCTCTTTTATGTAATACTTTCCCAGATAGAAGCTTGTTGTTTCTTTTCCATCCATATCTTTTCTTGTAAAATGGATTTCCTTCTCTTTTGTCGTTGTCTTTTGATCGATCAGTTCGTCCTTCTTCCAGACAAGTGTTCCGTCATCTTTCTTGATATTCTCATCTGCATACAGCCCATAGACTGCTCCCGTGATCTGATCGTTGTCGTAGATAAAGCTCTGAGAATCCTTGTCATAATCTGTTAAGATATCTCCCGTCTTACTGAACGTAATTTCTCCGTAGACTGTCGTATCCGTCTGGTCAAACCTGCAGCTTCCATTTCCAGCGTTATCGTACGTGATCTTGATGCTTGTGGATTCCTCGCTTAACTCAAAAGATTTTTCTTCTGCGTCATCCATGTTGTAGCCTGCTGGTGCAGCAGTTTCCTTGATCGTATATTTCCCATATGGAAGATAGCACTCTGCAGTTCCGTCTCCACTCGTTCCTGTAGTCAGGGTTGCCACAATATCCTGATCTTCATCATAGATTTCATAGACTGCATCATTTAACAGCCTTTTTGTCTCTGATGAACGTTTGACTAGTTCGATCCTGATCTTATTTTCATCATCTTTATACGGGCCAAACGTGACTGTCTTATGGACATCAGACTTGATCAAGACCACATCTTCATCTTCCATCATTTCATGCTTTGGATCACCCTTGATCTGATGCAATGTATAAACACCGATCGCTAACGAGATTGAAGTGGCTTCTCCTTTTTCATCCGTCGTCAGCGTATCGACCACTTCTCCATGCGGATCTATGATCTGAAATTTTGCTCCAGATTCTGGTACATACTTATCTTTATTTATAGACATTTGCTTTTTGATCGAAATCTTTGCGGATTTTGTATAATCGTCTTTTAAAACGAATTCATACACTTTGACTTCATCCTCGATTGATGCTTTCATTTCTGTGGAATACTGCGGTAGCGCAAGATCATAGCCTTCGGCACCTCTAGTCTGCAGGACTATGAATCCTGTCTTCTTTACGAAATCTTTTAAAAGCATCGCTGCCTTTCCTTCGGAATCCGTGACTAATGTTCCAAGAATCGCATTTTTATTATCTTTTTTCAGTTTTTCAATGTAATGAAGCCTGTCCTGTGACGTTGCCAATGTCTGATCCTTGAAATCTTTCACCATAGATTCATCCAGTACAACAAACTCAGCCGCTGGTTCTGGTTTAGACTTTCCATTCTTGACCATCGTTTTTCTGATTCGGATCTTGTCTCCATTATAATAATTATCCAGCTCAAATTTTTTAAATTTCTTATCGCCGTCTTTGATCGTTACATCAAAATCATCAGCGATCTTATAATTATCACTTCCTTTTGTCTGATGAACCGTGTAGGTACCAGGATCTAACTTTCCAGATTGAGCTGCACCATTTTCATCCGTGATCAATGTTTCTATGACTTTCTTTGTTGACTGATCGATGATCTGGAATTCTGCCTCATATTCTTCTTTTTTTGTATACGTTCCGGTTTCCTTATCACTGATCCTTGTAACCTTTGTCAACATGATCCCTGCATGTTGCTTTGGATCATTTGATTCAACCTTATAGATCTTTTTAGATCCATCAATAGTCACCCATTTATCCGGTACCATATCATATCCATCGGTTGTTTTTGTCTGATGAATACGGTAAGCTCCATAAGGCAGTAAATCTGTTTCTGCGATTCCTTTGTCATTCGTTGTGATCGTCTGTTTTAAATTGTTTTTAGAATCATAAACCTCAAAAACAGCCTGTGCTTCTGGAACATTTTCCCTGCCAAACGTCTTTACAACCTGTATCATTCCTTCATATTGCTCTTCTTTCAGATACTGGGATGTATTTTTATCGATCGTGACCGATATATCATGACTAGATACCTTATATCCCAACGGAGCATACTTTTCATGTAAACGGTAATATCCCGGATACAGATCTGTCACTTTTGCATAACCATCCGCATCAGTTACCATCTGTGTCACAAGTGTTCCTGCTTTATAGACAACACTCTTGTTATCTGATCCTGTGATATCATGGTCAGCATACAGCTCATAGACAGCATTCTGCAAGTTTGCTTCAACTCCTAGATCCCCTCGTTTATTCTTTACAGTTCCCTGTTTAAAGATCTCCAGATCACTCTTTTGAAATTCATTAGTGTAGTGAAATGTGAATGATCTGACTCCACCCTGTTCCACTTTGCTCTGATCTGTCTGGTCTGGGATCAGGTGTCCGAATGGAGATTTTGTTTCCCTGACCATCCAAGTGTGGACCGAGGCACTCTTTAAGGCTGAAATCTTCTGCTCTGCAAGTTTTTGTGCTTCCTGCATTGCCACAGCATATGCTTTTGCCGAAGAATCGTACCATCCATTGTCTGTTGCTTCTTTTTGCTGACTTTTTGAAAGATCGTTCCAATTCTTTACATAAGTCTTTTTCGTTGATGTCACACTATAACTTACCGTTCTTTGAACAGTATAAGAAGCTTCTCCATTGTCATCGGTTGTTACACTTCCTTGATAATTCCCATCCATATAGATCTGAAATACTGCTCCAGAAAGCCCTGCTCTTGTTTCCGCATCTTTCTTTTTGATCTTGATCTTTACATTATCTGGGCTGGTTCCTGACTTTGTTGCACTCGTTTTTGCTTTTTCAATATCTGGTGGTGTATGACGAAATCCGAACAAAATCTGATGGGAATCCAGCTTCTTCTTTTTCACACATTTCTTCACTGTATAATAATAGATCGTTCCTTCTGGATCCTGATCGCTGATCATTTTACAGAACTTTTTTGCATCTTTCTGCGAATAACCCCTGTCCACGTTTTTTCCTGCCTGATAAACGGTATTTTGCTTATTCGCTCCATGTCCACATGCCCAGATGTATGCCTGACACAATGACAGATCTTTTGTATTCTTGTTGCTTGACCTGAAATACCAGTTTAATGCCTTTGCGATTCCCTTTTTTTCATAAGTTGCTGCATTGATCGTCTTATATTTTAAGGTATCTCCAGAACACATAGTCTTTCCTGAGTTTAAGCAAAACACTCTGCGGCCATCAGCTGTCATACTCCACAGACCTTCTGATGCAGGACGATCGATCTCTGAGATCTTATTGCTTGATAATATCTGGCTCATCGCCAGTTTGGCTTCTCCTGCAGAAGCCTTGACTTCTCTGTTCTTCTGAAACAGAACTCCTCCTGAATCACTCAGATACATTGTCATGATCATCAGGAGGGCAAGAATACATACTGATATCTTTTTATAGATCGTCTTCATTTGTTTCAAACTTCCTTCCTCCTTTTACTTATAACGGTTTGTGAAATATCCCGGTTGTCCTTCCTTGTCGATCCTTCCATACTCAGAATCTACGTGGTCTCTCGAAAATCCAGTTCCATTCTGTCCTTCCAGTTCGATCGAACCATTAAACATGCCGTCATCATGAATAATGTTGTGAGTGTCGAACGATCCATCTGTTTTCTTCCAGACAGCATAAAGTTCACAGGTCTGTCCTGCATCACAGAGAGTATTGACTGCCTGTCGATCGGTATATTTCGATTTGAGTGCATCCGGATCTTCACTCCATCCAAGGAAAGTATATCCCGGCCGTTCAAATGTATTTGCTGGCAGGATATCGTTCTGTCCGTATTTCAATTCCACAGTCTTTTTGCTACCTGATGCGCCATTTCCATCAAATGTTACTTCATAAGAGTTCTTGGACCAGACAGCATAAAGTGTCATACCCTCCGTGTTACTCCATGTGATCGTTTCTCCTGGAGAATACCGTGCTGTCGCCGCATATTTATCTGTGTTCCATCCAACAAAGGCATAGCCTTTTTTCGTGTACCCATTCTTGGAAAAACTGTAATTTTGATCGTACGTGGCTGTCCCATCGCTAACATATCCAGAATCCTCTCCATTTCCATCATAGCTTACCGTGTAGGTATTCGCTGTCCACTGGGCAGTTTCTGTATAATTATCACATACCAGCCATCCCGTATTTGACATCCATTTTGTTCCTTCATCCAGCCATCCTGTCAAGGTATAACCTCTCCTTGATACATTTGGAAATGAAAAATTATCTCCATCGGTAAAATTCCATGTTACATCCGCACCATCTCCACCATTTCCGTTGTAATAAATGCTGCGGCTTGGCTTTTCCAGATTCAGATTTATGGAACACCAATCATAAGTTTTCCATCCATCTCTGTCAGCGGAAGCCACTCCGACCAATCCAGTACTGACATGGATATTTACTGATTTCCAATGTTCTTGTGTATCATGATAGGAATTTTCCCAAAATCCGTCATTTCCTCCGCAATAAAGCGTTATATCCTTGCTCGGATCTGAAAATACTGGTTTATCCACCGTTACCCATTCCCAGGAACGATGCTGTTCATGGGCCGGTAACAGATACCAGACTTTGATCGTTAAAAGTGTATAGTTGTTGTTACTGTTCTTCTCTGAATATACAGTCTGTTTATTCACTGTAAGCTTATAATCTCCACCTCCACCGGAATACGTCGTTACCGTATATGGATGCTTGGAATTATTAAATGTCCCACCGCTGACATTTTTATTTTTTTCATATTCATCACTATGAATATACATTGTCAGACTATCGTTTTTTCCATTTGGTCCATTGATGTTCACTGTTAAATGCCCATCTTTAAAATGTTTGTTTCCTCCTGTATTATATGATTGATAAGCATATGCCTTCTTCATCTGATACCATGCCAGAACGGAAACAAATGAGGCCATGACCACTAATACCACTATGATCTTTCGTTTTCTTTTCAGGATCTTTTTCGCATTCTTCATCATTATATTCCGCCTTCCCATCTGTCCTTTTAACTATCTTCCTTTTGTCTCCTGATCTTCTGTCTATGATTTCTCATACAGTACACCACATACCGGTATCTTCCATGTCCTCGGTACGGATGACAGGTTAAAAGTGTGACCATATCTTTCCCTTTTTGAATCAGGATCTTGTCCATGTCATATGGATCGATCACTTTGATCTTTGTAACTCGGTAATCCAGTCTTTCCCATGGATTTTTAATGATCACTTGATCACCTGTTTTTAACTGTTCAATATCCCGAAAATATGAAATCCCCTGATATCCTCGATGTGCAGCGATCACACAATTACTGTCTTTCTGCCCTAACGGCAGGGATGTCTGTCCCATGACCGCTGCTCCTTTTCTCAGGTTTCCCACTGTAGCTCCCAGATATAATGGGAGTTTCTGTTTCATCTTCGGTATCTTAATGTAACCGAAGGTATTCTTTTCGTTTCTTAAGGCGATCGGTGCACTGCGGTAACTGAATACATCCTTTAGTCCTGCTTGTTTTTCTTTAAATATCTTTCTGTTATAGCAGACCGCTTTTTGATACATGGGATCATCTTGTTTTCTTTTACTTCTCTCCTGTATCAGTTCTTTCACCGTCTGATCGGACTGTTTTTGTTTCAGATATGATATGATCTCCGGATAAAACAGTAACGTGATCCCTATCACCAGAAAAAAGATTCCAACAATATTTATGATCTTTCGTTTCACCCATATCTCCTTTCTCAGCTTTTTCTTTCCATCTTTTCATATACTTTTCTGGCTGTGATCAATGCACAAATGATCAGTAGTCCTGCAAAGATTGCCCGTTTGTAAACTTGCATCCATTGCGAATGATGATCGCTTACTCTTATCTCTTCCTCTTTTGCATGATAAGCTGTGCGAACTCCTCGGACTAATAAACGCTTGTCATTGACTCCATAGGGTGTGCAAGTAACCAGTGTTACATGATCTTTTCCTTCTATGATTTGAAGTTCCTTCGTATCTTGTGGCTCCACGACTGTGATCTGATCCACACGGTAAGCAAGCTTTTTATCCAAGACATGTATAAAAAAGAAATCTCCCTTTTTCATCTCTGTCAGATCTGTAAAGATTTTTGCAGAACTAAGCCCAGTATGTCCAGTCAGCACCGCATGGGTATCTTTTCCTCCAATCGGAAAGGAAGATGCCGCCAGATGTCCGATCCCATGTTCCAAAACTGTCCCACTTGTCCCATGATAGATCGGCAGATTGACTGAAATACAAGGAATCTTTAAATATCCCATGATCGATGATCCATCAATATTTAATATTCTGTTATAATGAACCGTCTCTCCATCTAAGCGTTTTTCCTTAAACGGATCAGTCAACTGTATTGAAGATTGCATCAATTCCCCATTATACTGTTTTGCTTCATCCATTACTTTTTTTATGATCGCCTGATCCATTCCGGCTGCCTTTTCCTGATAACTTTCCACTGTCGAACCTGCACTCTTTTCAAACAGATAATTGCTTACAAATGGATAAAACAACAGAAAAAAACCTGTCAGAACGATCAAAATCGGTATGATCTTTTGTTTCATTTTATCTTTGTGATCGTCTTCTGTTTTTGTTCAAGATCAAGATCCCACATCCAGTAACAACAACCCCTGCAATGATCAGAAGATAGTTTCCTGCCCCACCTGTCATTGGCAGCATGAACTGCTTCTGGTTTGTGATCTGCATATTGATATATGCATTTCCAGAATCATCGTGTTTTGTCATCGTTGCTTTTGTATCATCTACAGTCGCGCTTGCTGCTGTCAGCTGAACCGTCACATCATTCTTTAATGCTGTACCATTAGGGACTCCATCATTTGCTGTAGAATCTGTATCTGACTTGCTCTGGATTCCCGTGATGTTTGCTTTGGTTGGTGTAATATCTGCTTTTGTCTCTGTGACCTTAACGATCACCTCTTTCTTTAACAGGGAGTATCCTGCATCAGAATGCGTTTCCGTAAATCCATATTCATCTCCTTCGATCCCATTGATCACAAGTTTTCCATCCGAAGAAGGACTAAACTGTGTCGCATCAGCTTCTTTTGCAGACTTTCCTGTTACCTGATAAACACCTGCTCTATCTGCTCTCGCTACCAGATAGTAATTATCTGTCTTATTCTTTACAACGAATTTAACCTTTGTTGCATCCCCTTTGCTGTCAGAGAATTTCTTTGTCAGATCATATCCGTAAGAGTATACGATGCATTTGTCTTTTAAAATGTCGTAGTAATTCGTATTTGTTCTCTTCCACGTAAGGGATACATCGTTTGAATTTCCTTTATCACCAAGAATAACGCTGTCATCTGTGTTCACCTTAGCTGTATAGTATACAACCATATATTTATCAGAATATTTCTTATTCAACTCCTTAAGTCCTGCTTTTGTCATCTCGATCTTTATTGTAGGATCATCTCCAGATTTTCCGTATGTTGCTGCAAACTTTGGATCCGTGTCGGAACTCTTCCATACAGCCAATGCACCACTCTTCTCAACATTGTTCACGTTTGTTCTGTCCGCTGCATCCTTCGTTTCATAAATTGCGATCACTGCATCTTTCCCATATGTCATTCCTTTTGCCATCGTATCGTTAAATGTATAAGTTGACAGATACGTTGTTGATGATGTGATATGTGGAAGTTTAGAAATGAACTGATAATCCAGTCTTTCTGCTTTAGAGACTGTCACGGTACTCTGGTATTTGTATTCATTTCTTGCAGAAGTAAAATCTGCCAGTCTGTCTGTATTGGCAGTCGTTACATTGTCCTGATCTGGATTATTGCGTACTCTTTTGTCAAGTGTTGGATTTCCCGTTTCGTTCTTTGGATAACAGATCACATCATAAAACCAGTCATCTCCCTTAGAATCCGTGGATGGCAACTGTACAAACCATGGATTTGTTGTGTAAGTTACATTTTCTGGTGTCTTTGTCTCAACGATCAAGTAAAGACCCAGTGGCAATTTATCTTTACTTGTCACACCATTAGCATTAGTCTCGTCCATGGCTGTCCCATTCTTTCCTATGTAATCTTCTAATTTATCTTTTGTTACCGTATTATCTTCTAATGCCTTGGCAAGTTTCTCGTTGATCTGCTGGCTTGTAAAATATGTCTTGCTTCCTTCTGTTTTAGCTGCATCAGAAGATGTCAAACCCAAAATCTGCTGTATTGTGGTTGGAAGTTCATAGATCATCTGGATCTTTCCATTCTCACTCTGCTGTTCAACATCTCCAACTCGCAGGTAACTAAATTCCACACCTTTGATCGCATATTTTTCCAAGGCTGCTTCCGCAGCAGCATCCTGTTTTCCTGTTGGTGTAAACTGACCAGTATTAACCCCGGCCTGTTTTGCTGCTGTTATGTCGTATTTGTGGATCGTTATAGATCCGGTTTTGCTTGTATCAATCACATCTGTTGATGCCGCTTTGATATTAACGATAGGTGCAAGCATCATTGCTGCAGATAATACAGCAACCGTTACTTTTTTGATCATATTTTGAATCTTCATTTTTCTTTCCTCCTATTTTTTAGAATAGAAAAAGCACAGAAATCATTGATCATACTCAATGATTCTGTGCTTTTCTTTATATAGTATATACAATTTTATTTATCTATTAGATTGGTTTTATCAGGTGCGATCATGATCGTATTCCAAAAAGAATCTTTGACTGCCTCTGTCTGAATCTCAGCTACTACTGTGTCAAGATCGACATCACTTGTTAACTTCTTACTCGCATCCATTACGGAAACTTTATCGTTGATTCCTAATGATGTGATCGTAACAAACTGTTCTTCACTAACTAGTGTTCCTTTCTTCAGTGGAACCGCTAACTGATAATTCTTCTGCAATACTGACTTGATCTCATTATACATTGCTTTAAATTCTTTGCTTCTGTATTTCTTCTCAGCTTTCAGCTCCTTTGCCTTCTTATCAGCCTTCGCAGATATCTTTTGATCAGAATAAATCTCCCAGCATGGACCTCCTGCTGATGCTGACTTCGTCTGTGCGATCACTTCTTTCAGTGGATATTTGTACTGTGTACGCTGTCTGCTTCCAACATCTGCAACCGTTACCTGATCATTATCATCGATTGCAACCAATACGATAAAATGACCTTTCTTTGTAAAATATCCTGGTCCCATCAGTGCTACTACTGGATGCTTCTTCTTCAATGCATCTCTAACCTTGCTGACATCACTTCCAAGTCCATGACATTCCAGTTTATACTGTTGTGCCAGTGCTGGGACCATCTCATGACTTGCTCCAGCACTGCTGTAATAGCCATTCTTATATGCCCATACTGTTGTATCAACTGGAGTTACCCATTTATTCGTCAGCGAACTGATACAAACTGCCATAGCGCTTGGTCCGCATCCACTGCTTTTGATCTGATATCCATTGTCATTCCATGCTGCATCTGCCTGATTAAAATAAATAAATCCCTGTATCGTCTCTTTCTTATCTTTCATCTCAAGACTATGGTCATTATATACTTTTGGAATGATAGATTTCTTATCTTTCTTGTCTTTTTTCTTACCTTTTTTATCTTTCTTCTTATCTTGGTCAGACTTTGTCTTTTGTTTCTTTGTATGTGTTGCTGCTATATGTTTCTTTGTATGTGTTGCTGCAGCCGTTGTATGCGTCGTCGCCGCTGTATGCGTATGCGTTGTTGCTTCCGTTGTCGGCTTTGCCTGAGTCGTCTGTGTTGTTGTCTCTGTCGTTGCTTCACTTTCTGTCGTCTGGGCAGAAGAATCTGTCTTGGTCTCAGTCTGTTCACTGCTTATTTGCTCTCTTGTGACTGGCTGATCTGCTCTGACCACAGACACTGATCCAAGCATCAAAAACGTATACAGAGCTACTACAGCTGCTGTTTTACGTGTTTTTCTCATCTTTCATTGTTCCCCCTAACTATTTAAACATACTTATTATACCACTTTGAATATGCTCGTCAATAAAAATGAATGGTCATGTTCTATGTTCACATTTTTTTCACATCTTATGCTTCAAAGACTAATTTTTCAATTGCGTATGCAACACCATCTTCATTATTTGTCTTTGTTACAAAGTCTGCAATCTCTTTCAGATCAGGTTGTCCATTTTCCATAACAACACCGGTTCCTACAGCTTTGATCATCATAGTATCATTTCCTGCATCTCCACATGCCATCACTTCATCCATAGATAATCCAATTTGCTCTACCAGATATAAAAGTCCATCTCCTTTATCGCATCCAATCTGATTTATTTCAATGTTATTTCCCAGCGAACTTGATACACTCGCAATATTTTTCTCGATCAATTCTTGTCTTGCAGTTTCCCGCTCTTCCATATCATCAAAAAATACATTGATCTTCTCAATTCCCAGCGGATACTCTTCTATGTATTTTCGCAGATCATCCAGCGGCAGTCTTGTGTCTCTGACAAGTTTTAATACATGATCTGATACACCATACTCTGCAAGATGATCAAAATAACATCGTTCCATATATCCTTGTCCATTCTGATAAATATCACGTGTACAATGATATTTTTCCAAAATATCAAACAACGAAAATACAGTTTCTTTTGGTAAATGATTTGTATATATGATCTGATCTTCTTTCTGATCATATACAGTTGCCCCGTTACAACAAACAGCATATCGAACACCTGGAATATCTCTTAAAAATTCTGGAATTGCTTTAAAAATACGTCCTGTTGCTGGAACTATATAAACACCCCTTCTGATCGCTTCTTTTAGAACTTCTTCTGTGTGTTTTGAAATCTGTTTCTCGCTGTCTAAGAGTGTATTATCTAAATCCATTGCTACTAATTTTATCTTACTCATGCTATTCTTCCACAAAAAAATAATTTTGAATGTTGATCTGAAGACTTTTATATCCCTGATACTCATTGATCACTGGATAATATGTACATGTGATATACTTTGATGTTCCCATTTTCTCTCGAAATTCATCTTCATCCTCAAAAATCATACCATCAATCCTAGTTCCCTGACTACTCTTTAATGCTAATTTTATCACATTTCTATTTTTTCCAAAAACATTCACACGTTCCACTTTTAACTTTCTGTGTGCAAATAATGGTTTTTTATTTTCTTTTCCAAATGGCTCTAAAACAGATAACTGATGGATCAGATCCATGGTAATATAATCAACTGGCATATCAATATCAATCTGTACCTTCTTTGCAAAATCTTTTTTCTCAAGGGTACAGTTCTCATTGATCTTTTTGCGGAATTCCTGTAATTTTTCTTTTTCCAAAGAACATCCTGCGGCCATTGGATGTCCCCCAAACTTTGTGAACACCTCTTTGACTTTCATCATCTCTTCAAACATGGAATATCCTTCGATGGAACGTCCAGAACCTTTGATTCCTTCTTTTGCATCTGTTAAGACAAATGCTGGATGATTTAAGCGGTCCTTAATCCTTCCTGCTATGATACCTGCAATACTTTCATGACATTCTGGAAGATATAATACAAGCACTTTATCTCCTTTTGCTTCATATTCAAACGCCTGTCCCAGTGCCTCTTTTACACCATTTTCTGTCATGGTTTTCCGAAGATCATTCAGTTCTTTTAATTCTTCTGCTGTCTGTTTTGCCTTCTCTTCATCTTCTTCCAGAAATAGATTCAATGCTTTTTCGGCAGATTCCAAACGTCCGCTCGCATTGATACATGGTCCAACAATAAATCCTAGTGCATAAGACTGTATCTGTTTATCCATCAGATCATGCACATTCAGCAATGCTTTCAACCCGATATTTTGTGTATCTTTGATTCGGCGTAATCCTTCTTTGACAAAGATTCTGTTTTCTCCTGTCAGATCTACCACATCACAAACAGTCGCGATTGCAAGCATGGATAACAACTCTTCCAGTTGGCTTTCATCTTCTTCCATTGCCTGATAGAATGCCCTCATAAACTGAAAAGCCACTCCTGCTCCACAAAGTAACGGATACGGATAATTGCATGCTTCCTGCTTTGGATTGATCACTACATCTGCTGGTGGAAGAACCTCTTTTCTCACTCCTGCTTCATCGGTATCAAATGGCACATCGTGATGATCCGTAATGATCATTGTCAGTCCATGTTCTTTGCCATATACAACTGCATCTGCTGCTGCAATCCCATTATCACAGGTAAGGATCGTATCAATCTGGTCTTCCACTGCTTTTTCAATGATATTTTCATTAATTCCATATCCGTCTTTCATGCGGTCTGGAATCTGAAAATCAATCTTTCCACCAAGATCATGAATCGCTTTCCACAAAATATAATTTGAGACAACTCCATCTACATCATAATCTGAAATAATACGGATCGTTTTTCCTTCTTGTACCTTTTGCTTCAGAATCTCAACTCCTTCTTTGACACCTTTCATCAAAAAAGGATCTGAAATATCTGAAAGTTCTCCATACAGATACTGCTGTATTTGTTCATCTCCAACCACATCCCTGTTGCGGATCAGCCGTGCGATCACTGGATCTATGTTAAATTTTTCTCCAATCTGATTAAAATCAGCCTTTTTCTTATACAGATACCACTGTTCCATCATTTTACTCCATTTTTCATAAAAAAGAGCATCCAGTATTTACTGAATACTCTTTTTGAATGTTTTATTTTCTTTTCTTTTTCTTCTTTTTCTTGCGGTTTGGATTCGCTGTGATCTTCTCTGACTGTGCCTGACTGGCTGCCTGATTTTCTTTGATCGCATCTGATCCAATTCGCGTCTTCATCATATACCAGAGTGGTCCAGTTAAGAATACAGAAGAGAATGCTCCTCCGATCACACCCACCATCAATGCTAATGCAAATTCTCTTAAGGATGATACTCCACAGATGAATAACGCTAACACCATAACAAATGTTGTCAAACTTGTATTAATCGTACGAACCAATGTACTTGAAATACTCTGATTTACAAGTGCTTTGATATCATCTCTTGTCCGGATCGTCTGAAGTTTCAGATTCTCACGAATACGGTCAAAGATAACGATCGTTGAGTTGATGGAATATCCAATGATCGTTAACATACATGCGATAAATGTTCCACCAACAGATAATCTTCCAACAGAATATGCTGCAAATACAACTAATACATCATTGATCAATGCGATGATCGCGCTTGATCCAAACTTCACATCTTTGAATCGGATCGCAATATAGATCAGCATACAGATCGCTGAGATCACAACGGAAATAAATGCATCTCTCTGCATTTCATTACTGATCGTTGAACTGATATTCTCTGTTGTTACGGATTTTACTTTATAATCTTTCTTTAATGTACTTTCGATCTGTTTTCTCTGGCTCAGATTCAATTCTACACTCTTTACAACCATCTGATTGTTTGCTTTTACTTTCTGACTCTGAACAGAGGTTGACTTGCTAACTTTCTCGTAAGCTTTCACAACCTGTTTCTCCAGAGAATCATTGACTTTCTGGTCATCTTTGAATGTGATCGTAGATGCTGTACCACCTGAGAATTCCAGATCATAATTCAAGATTGATCCAATCTTGCTTCGATTCATTGGAAGTGCAGCAAGTCCGATCAAAATGATCACACCTGCAACTGCAACGTATTTCTTACCTGCACGGACAAAATCTCTTGTTTTGATCGTTCTTGGTTTTCCATACCATTTCTTGTCACGAAGTCCAAAATGATATGCTGTATATACAAGGAATCGGCTGATCACAAGTGCTGTAAACATAGAGATCAATACACTCATTCCAAGTGTCTGAGCAAATCCTTTGACCGTTCCTGATCCTTTAAACCATAAAACTAATACTGCGATCAATGTTGTAACGTTACCATCGATAATCGCTGATGCTGCCTTTCCGAATCCAGATTTGATTGCTGCTCCTGTACTCTTTCCTGCCCCGATCTCTTCCTGAATTCTGGCATAAATGATAACATTTGCATCAACCGCCATACCGATACCGAGGATGATACCTGCAAGTCCCGGCAATGTCAATGTCGCATTAAATCCATTCAGTGCTAATAACATCATCAGCATATAGATTGCAAGTGCCACACATGCAATCACACCAGGCACTGCATAAAATGCGATCATGATCAGGCATACCAGTACAAATCCGATGACTCCCGCTTTGACCGTTGTCTGGATCGCATTCACTCCTAATTTCGCAGACACTACGTTAGAACGTAATTCGTTTAATTTCACTGGTAAAGAACCGATTCGAATTGATGAAGCTAAATTCTCTGCTGCTTCATAACTTTCCATACCATCGATCGTACATTCTCCTTTTGTGATCGATTCCTGTACATTTGGTGCACTGATCACCTGATTATCATAGATAATATAAATTGGTTTTCCAATATTGGCTTTTGTAGCTTTCGCAAATGCCTTTGTTCCCTTAGCATCAAATTCAAGTGCAACTAGATATTCTTTCTTACCAGTTGTCTGATTCTGATTAGTTACAGCTTTGGCTTTCTTAACATTTTGACCTGTCAATACAGTATCTAATGTTGTCTGAGTCGTTGTTTTTCCATTCTTCTTTACTTTTACCTGTTTCTGGACAGCAAAAGAAAGTGTTCCAGGTTTACCAAGCTCATCTAAAATCTTGTTTGCATCTGTTACTCCAGGAATCTCGATATTGATACGATCTTTTCCTTCCTGATAAACTTCTGCTTCTGTACTGTATCCTTCTACACGCTTCTGAAGTTTGTATACAGTATCTTTCATATCACTGTCGGATACATTCTTTCCATCTACTTCATATGTAATACTAACTCCACCTGCGAGGTCTAATCCAAGTTCGATATTGCTTGCTCGACCGATCTTCTTCTTTGTGATTCCTTTGGTTGTAATAAATGCTCCAAATACACACAAAGCGATCAATAAAATAAGCCCTACAATATACTTGCCGCTGCTATTATGCTTCTTCATTCTCCGTCTCCTCTTCTAATGCCAATGCTGCCTTTACCATTAATGCACATTCCACCCTCTTGCGCTCTAACTTACATCCGATCTCATAAGTTCCATCGATCGTACCGTTAAAGTTATAAGAGTTTGCACTGCATCCACCACTGCAATAGAATCTTGCAAAACATTTTTTACATTCTTCTTTGGAATATACATTACATGCCTTGAATTCTTTGACGATCTCATCTTTCTTGACTCCTTCGTAAACATTACCCATTAAGAAGTCTTCTTCTCCTACAAACTGATGACATGGATATAAATCTCCCCATGGAGTCACTGCAAGATATTCTGTTCCTGAACCACATCCGGATAAACGTTTTGCAACACATGGTCCACCTGTCAAGTCGATCATAAAGTGGAAGAAGGTAAATCCTTTTCCTTCCTTCTCTCTTTTGATCATCTCTTTTGCAAGAAGATCATATTCATCCATCAGAATTGGAAGATCCTCTTCTGTGATCGCATAATCTGCTGTATCTGGTGCTACAACAGGTTCTACAGAAATCTGTTCGAATCCTGCATCTGCTAAATGCATAACGTCTTTTGAGAAATCTAAGTTATGATGTGTAAAAGTTCCTCTTACGTAATATTTCTGCTGGTTTCTGCTGTCTGCAAATTTCTTAAATTTGTCGATAACAAAATCATAGCTTCCTTTTCCATTACGGAATGGTCTCATATAATCGTGAACTTCTTTTCTTCCATCTACACTTAATACAACGTTGTCCATCTCTTTATTGGCAAATTCCATGATATCATCGTTTAGTAATACACCATTTGTTGTCAATGTGAAACGGAACTTCTTATCATGTGTTTCTTCTAAAGAACGTCCATATGCAACGATCTCTTTCACTACATCAAAGTTCATCAAAGGCTCTCCACCAAAGAAATCAACTTCCAGATTTCTACGGTTTCCTGAATTCTCTACAAGAAAATCTAATGCTTTTTTACCAACTTCAGCACTCATTAATGCACGTCTTCCCTTGTATTCTCCTTCTTCTGCGAAACAGTATCGACAGGCAAGGTTACAATCATGTGCAATATGAAGACAGAGTGCCTTTACAACTGTTGGTCTGTCTTTGAATCCACAAATGTATTCTTCATAACAATCTTCTGTAAATAATACACCTGCATCTTTTAATTCTGTAACTTCTTCATAAGATTCTTTGACATCTTTTTCATCCCAGGATGATAATTCTTTGATGATCTCTTCTAAAGTATGATCCTCATATAAAGCGATCACCTCATACGTCAGGTCATCAACCACATGGACAGATCCGCTTGCTACATCAAGGACCATGTTATATCCATTATTTTTATACTGGTGAACCATTGTTTCTTTCTCCCTTTATCTGTTATTTTCTTTCATCGAAAAAATGAGGCGGCCCACAAGGAACGCCTCAAGCACAAAGTCTTTGTTCGATTTGACTATTTGCTGTGTTCGCAGGTCTGGTTACCTACTGTACAAGATGTTTTACATGCTGACTGGCAAGATGTCTGGCATTCACCACATCCACCTTTTTTTACTGTGTTCTGTAATGTTTTATTTGTCAGAGTTTTAATATGTTTCATCTTATCGTCCTCCTGATTCTCATAAAATAACTTGCTATATTGTATCATATTCATTTTCAAATAGCAAGCATTCCACCTAAAGTTCCTCCTGCAATACATAAGAAACATGCTGTGATCCTTTCTGTGGAAAACAGAACGATATTTTTTTGAAAAATCCACGAGATTAAAGTAAGGATCATAAAGTATAACATTCCTGCCGCAAATCCCCATAGAAACTTCTTTTTCCCGATTTTACTTCCAATTAACATGCCAGCAAAAACAGATGCAAGGATATATGTAAGTGTGATCCCAAGATTCGCAATCTTCATTCCTGCATTGCTTTGATAGATAATAAATGCAAGAAGACACAATAAAATTCCTGTGGCAATGTAGGCAAATACCAGACTTTGTATCATATAGAGTCCCTTTTTCCCCATGTCCATAACAAATGCTCCTTTTTCTATTTAATCTATGTCTGGTATTTTGAATCTATGCCTTTTTGTGATAAACTGACATTAAAAATACGAAAGGGGGTTTCCTATGATCGATCTTCATATACATTCCACTTGTTCCGATGGGACTTTTACACCAAAACAGATTGTTCAAAAAGTGATAGAAAAAGGGCTATATGGCTTTTCTCTGACAGATCATGATACTGTCGATGGAATTCCGGAAATTCTTGCCATGGATCTACCAGATGATCTGAAATTCATTCCTGGAATTGAAATTTCATGTGATGCACTTCATCGTGAGATTCATGTATTAGGATACGGAATCAACTATAAGGATCAGCAGTTAAATCATACTCTTAACATGCTCCGTGACAAACGGTTTCAGAGAAATCTTGATATGATCGAACTTTTTCAAAAAGATGGATATCCGATCACGCTTGAAAAACTGCAAAACGGTGATCCTCATACCGTGATCACACGAGCTCATTTTGCAAGAACTTTGATTGCAGAAGGCATTTGTTCTTCCATGGATCACGCTTTTTCCAAATATCTTGGTGAAAAGTGTAAATATTATGTTCCAAAACCATTCTTTGATCCAAAAGATTGCTTAAGATTAATCCTTGATGCTGGCGGAATTCCGATTCTTGCACATCCATTTTTATATAAATTCTCAAATGACGATACCAAACATCTCATTCATGATCTGAAAGAAGAAGGGCTCGCAGGAATCGAAGTTTATCATTCTTCCCATCATATCGGTCAGATCACAAAACTTCGCCAATGGCAGAAAGAATATGATCTTCTTGCAACTGGAGGATCAGACTTTCATGGAACGAATAAACCAGATATCGAAATCGGAACCGGACGCGGACCATTATATGTCCCAGATCATTTGATTGATGATCTGATGAATTATCATTAAGAAACAAAAAAAGAATCTGAAATACAGATACAATTCTCTGTCTCAGATTCTTTTCTTTTGATCAAATATTCATCTTATTCTTCAGATGATGATGCGTTCGCTTTTTCCATTGCCTGGATTGCTGATTTCTCCATTGGGATACGGCAATGTTTGTCGTTACCAAATTCAACAATGATCGTTGTTTCATCAACTTTATCTACAACAACTCCGTAAAATCCGCTTGTTGTCAACACACTGTCTCCAACTTCCAGAGTTTCCATCATCTGTTTTAATTCTTCTTCTTTTTTCTTCTGTGGTCTGATCGTTAAAAAGTACATTAATCCAAAACAAACAACCAACATCAGAATTGTCATTGTAACCTGATCCATTTTCTTCCTCCATCTTTCTAATAAGATTACTGGTTCATCATGCCATCGATCTTACGTTTCTTGTATTCCTTATAATTGCCTTCTTCAATCGCCTGACGAATCTCACTCATCATTGTATTATAAAAATACAAGTTATGCAAGACACATAATCTCATTCCAAGCATTTCTTTTGCTTTTAAAAGATGTCGGATATAGGCTCTGCTGTAACTTCTGCAGGCTGGACACTGGCATCCTTCTTCGATCGGACGATGGTCCAGTTCGTATTTTTTATTGAACATATTGAGTTTTCCCTGATTCGTGTATACATGTCCATGACGACCATTCCTTGTTGGATATACACAATCAAAGAAATCAACTCCACGGTCAACTGCTTCTAAAATATTCACCGGTGTTCCAACCCCCATCAGGTAAGTTGGTTTATCTTCTGGCAGATATGGAACTGTCTTGTCAAGGATATTGTACATCTCTTCGTGTGTTTCTCCAACTGCAAGTCCACCTAGTGCATATCCATCCAGATCCAGCTTAGAAATCTCTTTGGCATGTTCGATTCGGATATCTTCAAATGTTCCACCCTGGTTGATCCCAAATAACATCTGATGTGGATTCACTGTATCTTCCAGAGAATTTAAGCGGTCCATCTCTTTTTTGCATCGTCTCAACCATCTTGTTGTACGATCCACAGAATTCTGCATATACTCTCTTGTTGCAGGATGTGGCGGACATTCGTCAAATGCCATCGCGATCGTTGATCCTAAGTTTGACTGGATCTGCATACTTTCTTCTGGTCCCATAAAAATCTTTCTTCCATCAATATGAGAAGCAAAAGAAACTCCTTCTTCTTTGATCTTTCGAAGCTTCGCCAATGAAAATACCTGAAATCCGCCAGAATCTGTAAGGATCGGGCGGTCCCAGTGCATAAATTTATGCAGCCCTCCAAATTCCTTGATCAGCTTATCTCCTGTTCTTACATGCAGATGATATGTATTGGATAACTCCACCTGTGTTCCGATATCTTTCAGATCATCTGTACTGACTGCACCTTTGATCGCTGCCACAGTCCCGACATTCATAAATACTGGTGTTTCGATCACACCATGAACCGTTGTTAAACGTCCTCTTTTTGCTCTTCCGTCTTTTTTGATTAATTCATACATTCTTATTCACCATAAATTTTCTTAATATTATCCATTGTTGCGCCAAGATTCTTTAAAACTCCATCAAGAATCGTAACAGCTGCCATTGATTCTACCACAACTACAGCTCTTGGCACGATCATTGGATCATGGCGGCCATGAATTTCAATCTCTACATTATCAAGATCACGATTGACTGTCTTCTGTGTCTGTGCGATCGATGGTGTCGGTTTGATGGCTGCACGGAATACGATCGTACTTCCATCACTCATTCCTCCAAGAACTCCTCCAGAATGATTTGTCTCTTTTGCTACCTTCCCATCAACACAGATAAAATCATCATTATTCTCTGACCCTCGCAGGTTGGCAGCCTCGAATCCATCTCCGATCTCGAAGCCTTTTACTGATCCAATGGACATAATGGCTTTCGAAAGTTCTGCATCCAGTTTATCAAAAACGGTTTCCCCGATTCCAACTGGCATTCCTGTGATCTGACATTCAATGATACCACCGATGGAATCCATCTCTTTGATCATCTGGTCTGCTTTCTCCTGTACAAGTTTTGCTGCCTCTTTATCTGGCATGTTAAATGGATTGTTATTCATCTCCTCAAGATCAAAATGATCCTTAGATACTTCAATTCCTGCGATCGCTTTTGCATAAGCTTTGATCTCAATTCCTAGTTCTTTCAAAACTTTCGCTGCTACAGCTCCTGCTGCTACACGTCCGATCGTCTCTCGTCCAGAAGATCTGCCGCCACCGCGGTAATCTCTGAATCCATATTTCATGTCAAATGTAAAATCCGCATGTCCTGGACGATAAATATCTTTGATATTACTGTAATCTTTGGATCTCTGATCCTTGTTATATACAACCATGGAAATCGGTGTTCCTGTTGTTCTTCCTTCAAAGATACCAGAAAGGATCTCTACCTGATCTCCTTCTTTTCTCTGTGTTGTATACTTTGACTGTCCTGGCTTTCTGCGGTCCAGATACTTCTGTACATCTTCTCTTTCAAGAGGTAATCCAGCCGGACATCCATCTACCACGACACCTACGCCTGCACCATGAGTTTCCCCCCATGTTGTAATTCGAAAATTTGTGCCAAAACCTGATCCTGCCATATATGTTCCTTCCTATAATTTGATATTTGCAAGTAAGTCTCCCAGACTTGTTCCAGCCGCATCTTCTGTGTATTCCACGCCAGTTTCTTCTGCTTTCTTAGCTGCTTCTTTATCATCTTCTAATGCTTTGATACTTAAACTTACTTTTCCATTTGCGACTTTAATGATCTTAACTGTAACAGCATCTCCTTCTTTCACAACTTCTTCTGGAGATTTTACTCTCTTCTGGCTTAACTGTGAAATATGAACTAATCCACTGATTCCATCACCAATATCAACAAATGCTCCATATGGCATGATATTTTCAACTGTACCTTCTACAACTGTACCAACTTTTAATTCATTGATCTTATTCTCGCGTTCTTTTCTTTCTTTTTCCTTCTCAACAGCTTTTGCAGATAAGACAAGTCTCTGTTCTTCTGGTTCTACTGTGATGATCTTTGCTTCCACATCTTTCTGTAACCATACGTTCAGATCTTCTACATATTTTGTTGATAATAAAGATGCTGGAATAAATCCACGGATTCCTTCGACATAAACGATAACTCCACCGTTTACAACACCTCCAACTGTCAGTGCCAGAACATCCCCATCTTCTTTCATCTGTTCTAAACGGTTCCATACTGCATCTTCATTTGTTGATGCTTTATTTAAAGATTCTTCTAACTGTGCTTCGAAATCTTCTCTTGTTTCTTTTACTTCTTCTGCCATAATATCCATTCCTCCATTTGATTGAATTATATACGTAATCTTTATTATAACATAGAATGAAAAAGATTCAAGAATGCCGGGATTTCCTATAACTACAAAACATTTTTACAGATACGAAAATGCTTGTTCCTGTGAGAAATAAAAGCCATAAATTTGAATGTTTTTGTTTTTTTGCGTCTTTTTTTGATGGTATTTTATCTTGTTTTGTCACAATTTGTTTCACTGCTTTTGGAAGGACTTTTGTGATCTTAAATGTGATCCTTTGATCAGTTTCATTTCCTGCCTGATCCACTGCTTTCAGATTAAGAACATGCTTTCCAGGAGCCAATTCTTTCCATGTGATCTTATGATGTTCCAGTTTTTGTTCTTTCCCATCCAAAATAACCTTCTCCCACTGATCTGTTTTATTTTCCAGAAGGATACTGATCTGTTTTCCATATTCACATTCAGATTTCTGATCAAGCCCTTCTATTTTGATCACCGGTTTTTGTGTATCATAAAAAAACTGTATTTCTTCACTTGTTTTTTCATTTCCGGCACTGTCTTTTACATGCAGACTGACACTGCATTTTCCATTTTCTTTGATAGGATCCTTTATATAAACTTTATCTTCTTTCCATTGATATTCTTTTTTTTGCCCATTCACAAGAAATGCCATTACCTGCACTGGTTCCAGGCTTTCAATGCGAAATCCTGGCTTCAGATTTTTTGTTGATATCTGTTTTTCCTTTAAATCTTCCTGCAAAAAATGAATCTGTATGCCTTTCTGATTGACAGTAAATTTTCTGCTGTACCTATTTTGATTGCCGGCAAGATCTTCTGTTTCCACATCAATGGTATAATATCCATCCTCTTTGATCACAGTGGAAGTTTTCCGCTTTCCGTTAAGATAAATATATGTCTTATCTGGATTCAGATTCTGATCTTTCACATCTACTTGGATTTTTACAGGCTTTGAATAGGATCTTCCATTATCAATTCCTTGAATTTTAATCTTTGGCTTTTGTGTATCAATGATAAACGACTTTTCCTGTATGATCGTCTTGTTTCCTGCCAGATCTTCTGCCTGAACAGATAATGTCTGTTTTCCATCCTTTGAAAATATTACTTCTGTTTCATAATGATCACCTTCCAGCTTCCATGGCCTTACCTGTTTCCCCGATGTTCTTAAGATCGTATTTCCCTTTTTCAGATTTTCATCCTTCACTATGATCTGAGCTTTCTGGTATTTTAAAATTTCTGACTTTTGATTTTGATACCGGACAAAAATCTCAGGATTATTTGTATCCACAAAACAAGTCGTCTGATAGAGTTGTTCTGATTGATTTCCGGATTCATCTTTCGTATAGATATCAAGCTGATATCTTCCATCCTTCCTGATCCTAGGAATCTGATCGATTCCTGTCAGAATTTCTTTTGTCCTCAAATCTGTAAGCTGCGCATAAAGATGCACCTGTGGTCCTTCTTTTTCCTTCAGATCATATGAGAAAACAGGAATTTTCGGATACCATCCACCAATAGATTCCTGATCACATTGGATCTTTGCAAGTTCTGGTTTTTGTTTCCATACTCTCACCGGAATCTGACTGAGTGCTCCTTCTCTTCCAGCCTTCGAAACTGCCCTGATATAAACGATGTCATCAAAATCTTTGCTGATCTCTAACTTGTTATTTTTCATCTGCTTCCATTCATCTTGTCCTATTTTATATTCATAAAATCGAATATCAGAAACTGCTTTGGCTCCATAAGCCTCCAATACCACATTCTTTTTGCTCCATGCTCCTGGAGTATATGCTCCCGCTGTGATCTTGGCTGTTGTTGGATTATTTAATTCGACTGTGACCTGCCTTATTTCTTCATATCCGTTTTTATGAACGATATGAACCTTATAAATCCCTTCTTCCTGAAAAATAATCTGTGTACTTTGTTCGTAATCCCAGATCGGATTTATTTTCTGTTGATTCACGAAAATTGTAATATCCTTTGGTACTGCCCCATTTTTTAGAAATATTTCCATCACCGTACTGCTTCGAAATTCCGGATCATTCCCTTCTCCTTCCAGAGTAATATCCCAAGGGATTTCCCAATCTCCCTTCGTATCGACCGGTAAAACCATAAAAAGAAGAAGTACTGTGATTCCCATGATGATATATATCTTATATTTTCTGATCATAACCCAAGTTTCCTCCTCAATTCCTCTGCTCTTTTGCTTGTCATTCCTGTCTGTTTTCTACCTTCCCGATAGATCCTTTGTGCCTGTGTCATTTTATTGTTCCTGCATAAATAAATACTATACTCCACATAGGCATCCATAACTTTTGGATATTTCTTTAGAAATCGTTCAAACTCCCTGCTGATATCTGGCTGTTTTGATTCCAGATAAACAAGCTTTCTTTCATACAATTTCCATGCAGGATCCCCTTTAAGATTTTCTTTGAAAACCCGGTCTGTTTCCTCTAAAAACTTTCTATCATCTCCTTTTTCTGCTTCTCTTTCATATAGATCGATCCGGTCTGCTTCCACTAATTTCTGATATTCTTCCTTTTGTGGATATTTTTGTATCTGTTCTAACATTTTTTCCGCTTCTTTCCATACATTCTCTGACAGTTTATCTGCATTTACTGTATAGAAATGCAGATAAAAATATGCCGACCAGAAATCATGCACATCAATCTGGCAGTCCTGTACGATCTTCATAAGTTTTTCCGCACTTATATCATTTCTCTTGCCATCTAAAACATCTAAAAGCACCAAATACGACGTCACATTCTTTTTCGTCCCTCTACATCTTTCAAGATACTCTCGCGCTAATTGTGGATTCTTTTGTATCTGATCCGTTCCATAAAAATAAGCCATTGCCTTTTTTATCTCTCTTTGAGACTTTTTCTGTAGCATGACTTCTTTCTCTCTTTGCTCTTGCCTCTGCGTCTGATTCCAAAGATTCTGGATACCAAAAACAACAATCACCACCATGAACCCTTTCTTCATATGACAAATTCTCAAGATTCTCTCAAAATCTGCCTGAATCTGCCTTGTGTTGTGATATCTTTTTGCATCGTCATCGATCAGACATTTTTCTATGATCTTTTGGACAGCATCTGTTGCTTTCAATAAAGATTCCATTGTTTTTCCTAAACTATATATATCAAAATAAACGTCTGCTCTCTCCTCTGTCTTTGCCTGTTTTTTTGATGCATAGTTTTTGGTTCCATATCCACTTAATTTTTCTCCCACAAACAATGCTGCTCCAAAATCAATCAAATATATATTTCCAGATCGATCAAGCATGATATTTTCCGGTTTCAGGTCCATATGAATGATTCCTTGTTCATGAATCTTATTCAGCACTTTGCAGATCTTGATCATCCACAATAAACTTTTCTTTTTATAAAGTTTTCCACAGATTCTGCCATATCGTTTCAACGAATTTCCAAGGATATATTCTATCACCAGAAAAAGTTCTTTTTCCTTTCCTGCAAAAAATAATTCCGGTACACCTTTGGTATGTTTTAATTTTTGCAAGATCACCCTCTCCCTGTCCCACTGTTTTTGATCCTTTACGATCTTCACAGCAACCTCTTTTCCTGTCTTTTGATCCAGTGCAAGAAAAACTTTACCCATTCCGCCTTCTCCAAGCATTTTTCGGACTTGATAACGTTGGTGATAAATCTTTCCTATTTCTTGTTCGGAACTTTGACGATCACACAGGACAGATTGTCTAATTCTCCTCTTCTTTTTACTTTCTGAAAACATTTCTGCACCCATTCTTTGATCTGTTCTTTTGATGACTCTACCTGATAGATTTCTTCTTCCTCAAGCAGTCCATAAAAACCATCGGTACATAATAAAAACTCCATTCCTGGATTTAATCTGCCTTTGTAACAGTCAATCCGGATATCTTTTGTCACACCTACACACTGGATCAAGATATGTCTTCTCGGATCTTTTTTTGCCTGTTCTTTTGTGAGATGTCCAGCACGCAGTTCCAACTCTGCCAGAGTGTGATCTGTCGTTACAAATTTACGGTTTCTGTCAAACCAGTAAGTTCTCGAATCCCCGACATTTAAGACAAAAAATTCATGTTCTTCAACAAACAATAAGGTTAATGTGCTTCCCATGGATTTTGTTTCCTCCATCCTCCGGCTCATTAACAAAAGATTCTGGTTGATCCTGCGGATCAGATCGATCAGATTCTGCTCGATCATATCGATTCCCATGGTTTCTAATCCATCAAACAACGTTTCGTCAAACCATTGTTTTAATACTTCCACGATATAATGACTAGCAATCTCTCCTTTTTTCAAACCTCCCATACCGTCACAGACGACTGCGAGCAGATAAAGCTTTCCGTTCTTTTCCTTCTGACGCAACAGATAAGCATCCTGATTGGATGGTCTTCCATTCCCAATATCTGTCATTCCAATTGTATCTATCATAAATTCCTCCTAAATGAAAAGAAGCTCATAAAGATAAATCTTTACAAGCTTCTTTCACTGTTTTGTTGTGTTTGTTAATGGTTTATTCCTCGATATCTTCGATATCCTCTTCTTCCGCTGCTTCGTCGTCTCCTCCGTCGATCTCCTGCTTCAGGATTTCGATATCTCCACGAAGCTTCTCGATCAGATTAAACAGATCAATATACTCTGCCTGTGGGTAATCCATATGTTCTTCAAAATACTTCTCTCCCACCTGACGGTACAGATCATTTAAATCTCTCTTAGCGACTCTTAGATCATTGTGTCTCTTTGCGGAATCTGCGACTTCTTTAGCTTTCTGCGCCGCTGCTTTCCCTGTGGTCTGAATCGTTTCTTCCAGACGTCCGAAAAAATCTTTTGCCATATACGCTCACTCCCAACATTTTTCTTTCATTGTACCTTATCCTCAGTGTTTCGTAAAGGCTTTGTCCCTAGAATTACTCGTGTTTTTTCTTCTTTTTCCAATATATAAAACTTCCACCTAAAGATGCTGCCAACAACGCAAAAATCCATTTCTCATCGAAGGAATCTCCTGTTTTTGGTGTGCTCGCTGCATCCCTTGTTCCTGGTGTTCTTTTATATTCAGAAGTATTGGATCGATCTGCTTTATTTCCCGTTGTCACTGTTGATCTTGATTCTTTTTTGATCTTCACTAAACGTACTGCACTGACTGGTTTGACAAAATCTGCTTTTCCTGTCGCTGTATTTTTTAATGTCTTTCCAGAAAGTGATGCTTCTTTTAGTTTTACCTGATACGATACTTTTATAGATTCATCATAAGATAAATTCTTTCCTGTCTCGATGACATACTTATTTTCTCCTGCAGTGATCGTGCACTGTCTGGTAATATCTGACCCGTCTGGTGCATAAATCTTAATGCTGTTCTTGATCACCTTAGCTCCATTTCTTGAAAGCTGATCTTCGATCACAATATTTTTTGCGATCGCATCTTTGATCGTCTGCGTAACAACCAGCTGATATTCGCAGATATCACCAACTTTGTATGTTGTTTTATCAACCTTCTTGGTAATCATCAATGCTGGCTGTACAGCTTCCATCACTACCACTTGATCATCTCTGACTTTATCCGCATCATCACTATAGCTTTCCGCAATGTTTTTGATATCTCCTGTGATCATCTTCTTAAATGCTGTCTGATATACTACCAGAAGTTCATCTTTGTCACTGACATCTTTTCCTGTGATGATCTTAAATTTTCTAAGATTCTCATCTCTTATGATCTCACATTGCTTGGTGATATCTTCCCCATTGTATTTTACACGGATCTGTGAAATCTCCATTCCTTCTTGTTCAAAATGATCTTCCACGACTACCTGATGTGCTGTCATATTCTCATTTCTCTGTGTCACACGGATCTTGTATTCTCCGCTTTGTCCTTCTTTGTAAGACTTATGAGCAGTACTTTTTTCAATCTTTAACACAGGTGGTTTTACAACGACTGTATTTTCATCCTGATCATCTTCTGTATTATCACTTCCTGCAACTGCTGTATTCTTCACGGCTCCTTCAATCCTCTTTTCAAATACAACCTGATAAGCTACCGTCATCACATCATTTTCACCAAGATCTTTTCCTGTTTCAATCGTAAACTGATGGTCTTTCGCATCAATCTTGCAATCCGATGTGATATCTTTTTCATTAAGTTTTACTTCGATCTTCTGAACCTTCATACCTTCTTTTTCGAACTCATCCACGACTTTTACATTCTGTGCTGTCATGCCTTCTTTTCCTTGTGTGATATGAAGTTTATAATATCCAGTTTCTCCTACTGCATAAACCTTTTTATCCGATTGTTTTGTGATTTGCAGTTTTGGTGCTTTCACCTTGATCGTCTCATCTGCCATCCCGCTTCCTGACGGAATCTCTTTATCTTCCCGGATCAGATCTCCATTGCTGTTTTTTGTCGCAGCAGCGTGCATGATATTCTTTACTTCCTGTCCTTCGAGTCCATCTTCTTCGATCACTGCCTGATAAGTGATCTCTATCTTATCCGTCATACGAAGATTTTCATAAGAGCCTGTTTTCTTTCCTTCTTCCGAACCCATTGCTGGAATCGTACCATTTTTCAGTGCAAGTGGTGTTATGATCTCATAACTTCTTCCACTTGGATCAAATGTGATCTTACACTCAGATGCAATGTTTTTCCCACCAGATATAACCGCTACGGTTCCTGGTATGATCTTGATCCCTTCTGCCTGAAGTTCATCCTGAATCTCCACATTGCTCATAAAAGTTCCCGGATTTGGATTGGTGATCACTGCCTGATAAGTTACATGATCTCCTTTTTTATAAAGCTGTACTGGAGCTGATTTTATCACATTATTTTTTGGCGAGTTGATATACACCTGCCTTGATGCCTTTGTTTCTGGAATTCCTGCTGCCCATGCAGATGCAGTATTATCGATCACTTTTCCATTTGTAAGGACTCCACTTTTTACTGTATATGTGATTTCGATCGTCTGTCCATATGGAAGGGCATAATCACCTTTTGACTTCAAGATAAATCCATTATTTTCTGTCTGTAATATGTAATTTCCCTTATCAAGACCACTGACTTTTACATCCTGTAACTTCATATCCATCACACTTGCAAAGGATGTATCCTGAATCGTAAAATAAGCTGTCTTTGCATTTTCGTTTTGATTTTTCACTGTTACCTTATAGGTGATCTCATCTTTTGCCTGATATTCATACTGTTTTGTTTCTTTCCTGATCAGAAGCCCCGGTGTATCTCCATTTTCTTTTGGCAGCTCGATATCTACACGAACCTCATTGGTCATTACTATCTTATCATCAATAATCGTTTTCGCTGTATTTTTTTCTGTGATCATCGTTTCCTTTGTATTATAATGTCCATGTTCTTTCCATATCCTACGCAGTTGATCTAACTGTTCTTTGGATGCATTCTCTGGAATATTCATCTTTACTTTGATCTTTAATTTATAAACAGATTTTTTATAAAATTCGGCATCTTTCGGATTCTTAAGTTCTACTCTTACAAGATTACCGTTTTGTGAAATATCAAACTGACTGCTTACATCCTCATCATCTCCGTAAACCTTGATATCCAGAATCTTTAAACAGGATTCGATCTGATCTTCAAATGCAAACTTATCAAAATAATGTGCCTTTGGAATTTCTCCCGCAATTACCTGACTGATTTCGTAATCCCAAGATTTTGCCAGATCTTGCACTCTTAGATGTTCCGTCTTGGTCCCATCTTCTCCGATCACCTCTTTGGTTGGGTCAACTGGGTCAAAGCGGATCATATTCTGTCCATATCCTACATATTGCTCCTCTTTTGTTGGTGCTTTTTCAAGACTCCTTCCGAATGTATATTCAAAAGAATCTGATGCAAATGTAAATCCTACACAAGTAAAATCTTCACTACTGTAATTATCTGGAAAATCCGCATAATAAATACTAGTTTCCCCTGATCTTTTACAACTTAATTTTGTATTCTTTGATACATATTCTCCGTGAATCTTGTTTGCTTTGATCCCGATATACTGATATGTATCAATATCCTTTAACGTCATATTACTTTTGATCGTTACTGGTGTATTCGTTCCTGCTTTATAAAAATCACTTTTTAATGTCATCTCTTCGATTCCAACATAAGCACATCCATTGATGCCGCTTCCAATCGCCACATAACCGTCTTGATTCTTATACTTTTCGATTCCAGTAACCGTCATGACCAAATCTAATTTTTCCCAATGGCCATTACTTCCATCGGCTTTGCATTGATAGATCTCCATATTTGTTTTTCGGATCTTAATATTCCCTGCGGTATTTTGTGAAGTCTGAAACCATGTATACTTTTTAAGGAAATCCGGCATCTCGATCTCTGGTAATTTTGCTGCTTTCTTTCCTGCTTCTATGATCGTCTTCGTCTGATCTGTTGCATGCATCTTAAAACCGTAGGATGCATCCACTGAAAGTGCTTTTTCATCGTCAAATGATGAGAAAATATGTTTCTCATCTGCCCAACTGCTTGTGATCTTCCCCGCATTCTCAGTATTTAACTGTGCTTTCACCTTTCGCTGTCCAAACACAGATAAGATTACGGATGCCGTAAAAACTCCGATCATCCCAAGGCACATGAACCATTGTCTCTTTTTCTTCATAATGTACTCTCCTCCTTGTCATATCTTTATATTTCCCTCATTCTCCAACAGACAAAATGTCTCATAGCCTCCCGGCTCCCCTCATTCTTATGACAGGCTGCACTCACCTCCATGACCATGCAGAAGTCTCATTATCATATCCTTGTTCGCTCCCTGTGCTCTTCGTGGTATCATAAAAGAACCTCAATCCTATTGTTCATGGCATAAAATTCATTGCCCGCAGATCATGGCGGAATATGTCCTCCCGGACTGTGCCGGAAAATGGTCTTATTCAATTGTCAGCTTCCCTTGGATTCATCATCATTCGATCATCATATGTCGTGAATGGATTTGTCAGATCTGATTGATCTCATCTTAGATTTATCTTGTTGATATGTTTTTAGAATTATCTGATATTGTATTCTCTTCTATTTATTCCCTATCTTGGTTTATCATAACATTTTCGCATAAAAAAAGCAACCCATTTTCTTCCATGGGTTGCTTTTTTATGATTCATTAGATTCCAAGAATCTTCTTCACTTCGTCTTCCATTCCTGCTGTCTCACATACCGTATCATGAAGAACTGGTGCAGTTCTGATCTCTTCGATCGCTTTTGGAACTGCTGTCTTAGATACTTTGTTAAGTTCATCAACTAATTCAAAATCATCTTCTGCATCGTATGCTGGATCGATCGCATCCATAACACTTCTTGTGAATTTGTATGGACTTGCTGTAGAAGCGATCACTGTTGGAGTCTTGTCATCTCCTGTAGCTGCTTTGTATTTATCATATGCAACTGCCGCAACTGCTGTATGTGTATCCATCACATATCCTTCTCTGTCATAGACTTCTTTGATCTTCACTGCTGTTTCTTCTTCGCTTCCGAAAGCTCCAAAGAACTCAGATAATTCTGCTTTCATCGCATCTGTGATCACATATTCACCGTCTTTTGTCAATGCTGCCATAAATTCTGCACACTGTTTTGCATCATTCCCTGCGATTCTATAGATCATACGCTCTAAGTTACTTGAGATCAGGATATCCATAGATGGAGATGTTGTAACATAGAATTCTCTGTTACGATCGTATCTTCCTGTCTCAAAGAAGTCAAATAATACTTTGTTCTTATTAGATGCACAGACAAATTTGCCGATAGGAATACCCATCTGTTTTGCATAATAAGAAGCTAAAATATTACCAAAGTTTCCTGTTGGAACGACTACATTCATAGGTTCTCCGGCCTTTAATGCACCCTGTTTTAATAAATCAGCATAAGCCTTTACATAATATACAACCTGTGGCACTAAACGTCCGATGTTGATGGAGTTTGCAGATGAGAACTGGAATCCGTTGTCATTCATCACTTTCGCTAACTCTTTGTTAGAGAACATCTTCTTAACACCTGTCTGAGCATCATCAAAGTTTCCTTTGATTCCGATCACGTATGTATTGTCACCCTTCTGTGTTACCATCTGTTTTTCCTGAATTGGGCTGACTCCAGACTTTGGATAGAATACGATGATCTTTGTTCCTGGTACATCTGCAAATCCTGCTAAAGCTGCCTTTCCTGTATCTCCGGATGTTGCTGTTAAGATCACGATCTCATTCTTTACATTATTCTTTCTTGCTGATGTTACAAGTAAATGTGGCAGAATAGATAATGCCATATCTTTAAATGCGATGGTTGCTCCATGGAATAATTCCAGATAATATGCTCCATCTACTTTCTTTGTCACTGCGATCTCTTCTGTATCGAATTTGCTGTCATATGCATTATTAATGCATGTCTTTAATTCTTCTTCTGTAAAATCTGTAAGGAATTCTTTCATGACTGCATAAGCAATTTCCTGATAGGACATCTTTGTCAGATCTTCCAATGATACATTTAATTTTGGAATACTGTCTGGTACAAATAATCCTCCATCGCTTGTTAATCCTTTTAAAATAGCTTCAGAGGCGGTTGCTGTTTCTTCACTATTTCTTGTACTGTGGTATACTAAATTCATATTTCCCTACCTTTTCTTCTATTAAATATACGTGTTTCTGTTGGTTTTTGATTATATCATATGTTGTTCCTGTCTACAACTGATTTTCATGAACTATATCTTATACAATTACAAATGTCAGCATGAGACGGACACCAGTAATCAGTGCTTTTTCATCAAAATCAAACTTTCCATGATGGTTTGCAGGGTGATCACCGCCACCGATAAATGCAAAACATCCATCCATTTCTTCCAGATAATTTGCAAAATCTTCTCCTAACATCATTGCTTCAACATGGGTAAATTCTGATGGATCAAAGACTTCCCCTGCTTTCTCCATGACATCTTCTACAACACCCGGATCATTGATCAGTGCCCCATGGCTTGATTGTTGAAAATCAACCGAAACATCTACTCCATACATCTGTTCATGGGCTTTCGCGATCTCTTTGACTCTGCGCTCGATCATCTCCTGAGCTTGTCTGGAAAATGTTCTTGCAGTCCCTACGATCTTTGCTTCCCCTGCGATCACATTCCTCGCTGTCCCGGCTTCGACCTTTCCGATCGTTAAAACTGCTGGATCTAATGGATTTAAATTCCTGCTGATGATACTCTGAAAATTCATAACCATGGAAGACACTGCCACCGCGGTGTCAATCCCTTCATGTGGTTTCCCTGCATGTCCTGATCTTCCGTATAAATGAACTGCCAGCCAGTTTGTCGCTGCCATTCTTGGACCTGCTTCCAGTGAAATCTTGCCAGATGGTATACCGTTAAAAATATGGATTCCATAAATGCGTTTCACACTGTCCAAAACTCCTGTCTTCAACATGAATCTGGCTCCTTCTGCAGTTTCTTCCGCAGGCTGGAATACAAGATATACTCTGCGGTCAAGTTCTGATTCATGTTTCTTCAAGATCTTTGCTGTTGCAAGTAAGATTGCCGTATGTCCATCATGCCCACATGCATGCATACATCCGTGATTCAAAGATGCAAAATCAAGTCCTGTCTCTTCCTGTACTTCCAGTGCATCCATATCTGCCCTTAATGCGATCGTTTCTTTCTTGCCATTGCCTACAACCGCAATGATCCCTGATGGGTCAAAGATCTTATAAGAAATCTCCCATTCTTCCAGATGTTCTCTGATATATTCCATCGTCATCGTCTCATGAAATGCTATCTCAGGGCAACGGTGTAGTGCTCTTCGAAATTCGATCACTTCTTCTTGTATCGCATATGCTTCTTCATTTATATCCATATTGATTCCTTTCTTTGTTTCCTTACCTTCCAGTGATCTTCATGATCAAAGCTACGATCACACCGATAATGATCACTGGTCCTAACACAACCATCATTGCACTAAATACATGAAATAGTAAATAAATGATAAAAATAAATATGATCACTGACAGTAGACATCCAAGTTTGAACTTTGTAGAATTCATCGTAAAAATATGTGTGTTACCGCCAAACATATCTTCTGGTGTTCCTTCATCCTGTTCCTCTTCGTAGTACTCTGTCTGTACATAGTCATCATCCTCGCCTTTGGCATCAATGATCGATCTGGCGATCAGTCTCGGACTTCCTAATTCATTCAATACGTCCTGTTCGTTCTTTCCATTTCGGATCTGTTCATTGATATAATCCTCATAGTAATTCATGTTCTCCTGAATCACTGCCTGTGATACCATTCCCTCTAAGGAAGATCTTAATTCCTCCATAAATTGTCTTTTTGTCATATATCATTCTCCATCTTTATTGTAGAAAATCTCTGATTCCTTTAATACATGGCAGACACCATCTTCAATCTCGATCGTTGTCACACCACAGTTTTCCTGTCTTGGCGCATGCCAGTATTCCTTAATCTCTCTCTGATAAATATATGTAAGTAAGCTGTGGATCCATGCTCCATGAGAAAATACTGCTATATGTTGATATTTTTTCTCATTTGGCAAGATCATATCATTGAAAAAATCAGAGGATCTTGCGATCACCTCTTCGTGTGTCTCACATCCTTCAATTTTTTTAAATTCTTCTGGCGCATCAAAGAATTTGAGAAATGGATCCTGTCTTTCTCTCAATTCCTTTAACGTTGCACCCTCAAACGATCCAAAACACGCTTCTTGAACCCGTTCATCTTCATATAACGGAATATTCCTGCCTCCAAGAATGATCTCTGCTGTTTCCTTCGCACGTTTCAACGGACTGGTATATGCGATATCAAATGGAATATGTCTAAGACCTTCTCTCGTAATAAATGCCAATTCTCTTCCATATTCATTCAATTCAATGTCTGAACTTCCCTGAATCTTAAATTCCTTGTTCCAATCTGTTTCTCCATGTCTGATCAAATATAATTTCAAACCAAGCACCTCCAATTTACCAATAGCATACCTTATTTTTCAAATCGAGTCCAGTCTTTCTTCTTTGTGCAATTTTTTGTAAAAATGTGAAAAAACTATGGAATTTTTAACGAACTTTGCTATACTAAAGATATACATATAAACTAAAATTTTAGGAGAGAAAATTATGAACATTCATGTTGGAGACGAAATTGAATTAACAGAAGAAGTAGTTCCAGAAAACACTGCTGAGAAATGGGGAAGCGGAAGCCTTCCTGTTTATGCCACACCTGCCATGATCTCTTTGATCGAGCAGTCTGCAGTTGATCTACTGGCTGGAAAACTTGATGAAGGACAGACTACTGTTGGAACAAATTTAAACATTGCACATGTTTCCGCAACACCAGTTGGTGGAACGATCAAATGTCATTGTTCATTAACAGAGATTGACCGCAAACGTCTGGTATTCCATGTAGAAGTAACTGACAACAAAGGACGTGTTGGAATCGGTACTCACGAAAGATTCATCGTTGCCAGTGAACCTTTTATGGAAAAAGCAGCTAAGAAATTAGAAGATTAATTTTTAACTTTGTGTACACAAAAGGTGCCGGAATTCTTATTCCGACACCTTTTTCTTATCTTCTTATCTGTTTGTTCCCTTTAAGATTGGGGAAATCTTCTTATAGATAAAGAATGTGATCACAACACTGCACATTCCTTTAATAAATGTGAATGGCATGTTAAACCAGATCAATGCATCCCATAATGTCTTTACATTCTTGTTGATCGCCTGATATGCTCCAAGAATTGCCTGCATTGGCATAAAGTTTGTGTATACTGGATATACAACAAAGTAATTTGAAAATACACTGACTACTGACATCAGGACTGCTCCTGCTAATGCTCCGATCATTGCACTCTTCTGTGTTTTCTTTCTCTTATAAATAAGTCCTGCTGGTAATACAAAGCATACACCTAAGATAAAGTTAGAAAGTTCTCCAACTCCACCCGTCTGTGTATGAAGAAGATTAATCGCATTCTTGATAAAGCATACTGCAATTCCAGATACCGGTCCCATCGCATATGCTGCTAATAATGCTGGAAGTTCGGAAAAGTCAAACTTGATAAATGGTGGTATCAACATTGGAATTGGAAATTCTAAAAACATCAGCACAGTTGCTAATGCTCCTAACATACCTGTCACTGCGATCGTTCTGATATTGAACTTCGTTCTTTTCATTGTCATTGTGTCTCCTGCCATGATAATTCTCCCTTTCTGATTTAAAATCTTAGATTTATAGGGTCTCCCTATAAATTAAAAAATCCTGTCCATTTATCTACATAAACGACAGGGCTTCTGACTTGATCACATATCTTCGATCCACATAGCATCCTAAGATATGTCATCCAACTACTTCTTTCATCCAGACTATACTGTTGGTTCAGGATTCTAACCTGATCGGCCAAACGCTCGCGGACTTGCCTCTCTTGGAGTATCACCGCCAGTCGAGAATTGATACTTTCGTATCTCACTCTGCCCTGAAGTTGGAGAATCAATCTTCTCTACTTCAATATTCAATTACCAGAAAATGAAAGTGTTTCCTGTTTATAAGCTCTATTATACTAACTTCCGTCTGTTTTGTAAAGTCTCATTTCACATTTCCTTGTCTTTACACAAAGATCATTATTTGTTAAAATATACACAAGCAAAATTGCTTTATTGTATGAATTGTTAAGGAGAACACAACTATGGGAATGCACAAAATCGCGAAAATGCCTTCTCCAGAGGAATTAAAAGAAGAGATGCCTCTGAGTGAGGAAGCAAAACAAATCAAGGCTGCAAGAGACAAAGAAATCCGTGACGTATTCACAGGCGCATCTGATAAATTCTTAGTTATCATCGGGCCATGTTCTGCAGATAATGAAACTGCTGTTATGGATTATCTCGGACGTCTGGCAAGAGTTCAGAAAGATCTTGCTGATAAGTTACTGATCATCCCTCGTATCTATACAAACAAACCTCGTACAACAGGTGACGGATACAAAGGTATGGTTCATCAGCCAGACCCTGAGAAAGCGCCAGATATGGCTAGTGGACTTCGTTCTGTCCGCAAACTTCATATGGAAGCATTAGAAGAATTCCATATGCCTGCTGCAGACGAAATGCTTTATCCAGGAAACTGGCCATATATGGAAGATCTTTTATCTTATGTCGCCGTTGGAGCTCGTTCTGTAGAGAACCAACAGCATCGTTTAACAGTTAGTGGATTTGATATTCCTGCCGGAATGAAGAACCCAACTGGTGGTGACTTAACTGTTATGATGAACTCTATCACAGCTGGACAGCACCAGCATGATTTCATTGCAAATGGATATGAAGTCAAGACAGATGGTAACCCTCTGACACATGCCATCTTACGTGGATCTGTCAACCGTCATGGAAACAATATTCCAAACTACCATTATGAAGATCTGACTCGTGTTGCTTATATGTACGAGAAATTCCAGTTAAAAAACCCTGCTGTTATCGTTGATGCAAACCACTCTAACTCTGGAAAGCAGTGGGATCAGCAGCCTCGTATCGTACAGGAAGTTCTTCACAGCAGAAGTTTCTTACCTGAGATCAAATCTCTTGTTAAGGGTATCATGATCGAAAGTTATATCGAAGATGGCAACCAGTCCATCGGTAACGGTGTATACGGACAGTCTATCACTGATCCTTGTCTTGGATGGGACAAATCTGCTGCTCTGCTTTACCGCATGGCAGATTATGTATAGAAACGTATAAGATCCTAGATATATCACTTCCAAAGGTTCAGGATTCCTGACATGATCGACGGATTGATGAAACTTTCCAGGATGCATCCCAGTATTATAAATGTTATTTCAAACCAAATACTGAAACGAAATAAGAAGGAATGTCTCTGTTCATAGAGCATTTCTTCTTTTTTTTGAGCATAAAAATTTCGCTTGATCAACAGCACCAAGGTGATCGCATAACAGATAAAGTGTGGAAACAAACTTATAAATACTAGGATCAATCCTTTGATGCCCATCTGTACGATCTGCAGAGATAACATTGATCCAAAGAAGAATGCCATACAAAATGCAAAACCATATAAAAAAATCCAAGGTTGTAAAAGATATGCTGCCAGATAAATAAATGCATATTGTTTTCCCCTTTTAAACAAAATATAAAAAAACAGACTGACACTTGCTTTATATAGATCCGTGTTATTTAAAACCAGTGATCTTATGGTACCACCATATGCGAGATAATCCTGATATACAAAATTCGTAAATAAACTCCCAAGGATTAACCCAAAGATGATCCATAATCCTGAAAAGAATTTCTCTTTTTCCACAATTTTTTCCTCCTGTCATATCTTATGCAGTGCCTGTCTTTTATATTCTGTTTTCCTGATTTAGTCTTTTATTTCTCCATATTCAGATATCCAAGAACTCCTGAAATTGTTTTTGCATCAATGATCTTTCCAGAAAAGATCATATCTTTGATCTCATCGGTTGTATATTCTTGTACATCGATAAATTCATCCTCATCCAAATGCTGTTTTGACAGCTTTAGATCGGTTGCAACATAAATCGGAATCTTTTCATCACAGAAACCGATGGCTGTGATCACGGTCATTAGGTGGGTCATTTTTCCAGCAATAAAACCTGTTTCTTCTTCAATCTCTCTTGTGACACACTCCAGAGGTGTTTCCCCTGGTTCAATTCCACCTGCTGGGATTTCCAGTGTTTCCTGATCAAGAGCATTCCGGTATTGTCTTACAAGTAAGATCGTTCCTTTGTCTGTAACAGGAACAACAGCTGCTGCCCCTTTATGTTTGACCAGATCCCATGTGACAACTTTGCCGCTTGGAAGCTTTACAATATCTTCGTAAAATCCAACAACTTTTCCCTGATGTATCAGATGTTGTTCTAGTTTCTCGTATCCTTTCATAAAAAATCTCCTTTATTTATACTTTTGACACTCACGTCATAAATTGGAAAAAGCGATAGATTTCTCTATCGCTTCTTGTTATTTCGCATAGTCAACAACTCGTGACTCTCTGATCACATTGACCTTGATCTGTCCTGGATAATCCAGATTCTCTTCGATCTGGTTTGAGATATCTCTCGCCAGTAAGATCATATCATCGTCACTGATTTGTTCAGGAACTACCATAACTCGAATTTCTCGACCTGCCTGAATTGCAAAAGTTTTATCAACACCCTGGAAGGAGTCTGCGATCTCTTCCAGCTGTTTTAATCTTGTTGTATAACTTTCCAGTGTCTCGCTTCTTGCACCTGGACGTGCTGCTGAGATTGCATCAGCTGCCTGTACCAGACATGCGATCAATGATTCTGGCTCTTCATCCCCATGATGAGATGCCACTGCATTGATGACAATTGGATTCTCCTTATACTTCTTACAAAGATTCACACCAAGTTCTACATGAGAACCTTCTACTTCGTGGTCGATGGATTTACCAATGTCATGAAGCAGACCTGCTCTCTTGGCCATTCTCACATCGACACCGATCTCTGCTGCTAAAAGTCCGGATAACTGAGCAACTTCCATGGAATGCTTTAACGCATTCTGTCCATAGCTTGTACGGAACTTCATTCTTCCAAGAAGTCTGACAAGTTCTGGATGGATTCCATGAACCCCAAGTTCTAATGTTGCTGCTTCTCCTTCTTCGCGCATCATAGTTTCGACTTCTTTTGTAGCTTTCTCAACCATCTCCTCGATGCGTGCCGGATGGATTCTTCCATCCACGATCAATTTCTCTAAAGCGATTCTTGCGATCTCGCGTCGAACCGGATTAAAGCTTGACAGTACAACAGCTTCCGGTGTATCATCGATGATCAATTCAACTCCCGTAGCGTTCTCAATGGAACGGATATTACGTCCTTCACGACCGATGATCCTTCCTTTCATCTCGTCGTTTGGAAGCTGTACCAGCGAAATCGTTGTCTCTGCCACATGATCAACTGCACACTTCTGAATTGCAGTTACCACATATTCCTTGGCTTTCTTTCGGGCATCTTCTTTCGCTCTTGTCTCCATTTCTTTGACATACATTGCTGTCTCGTGTTTCACATCTTCTTTTACTGCTGATAATAATTGCTCTTTTGCCTGATCAGAGGTCAACCCAGAAATTCTTTCCAGTTCCTGTAGATGTTTTGCCTGCAGTTCCTGCAACTGAGCTTTCTCTGTATCGATATTCTTTTCTTTGGCTGTTAATGACTGTTCTTTGCGTTCCAGCACGGTTGCTTTCTTCTCGACAGTCTCTTCCTTAGAAAGAACTCTCTGCTCATACTTCTGCAGTTCTGCCCTGCGTTCTTTTGTCTCTTTTTCGAAGTCATGTCTCGCTTTTATAGTTTCTTCTTTTACTTCCAAAGAAGCTTCACGTTTCTTCGCATCTGCTGCTTTGATTGCTTCATCTATAATCTCTCTTGCTTTATCTTCTGCATTCCCGATCGTAATTTCCATTGCCTTCTTGCTTCTTGTATTCGCTACATAGGCAGATACCGGAACTGCGATAACCAGAGTTGCGATAATGGCTATAATAATACCAACCACAGGTTTCCTCCTTATTCAATTTTTTGTGTATTCACACTTATTTAATTTTATATGTTTTTAACATAAAAGTCAAGGAAGGGATACCTCTTCTGTTCGAATTATCATTGCAGTTTTTTCTTGGATCGTAAGTCCTCCGCCAAAATCAACGGAATCTCCTGTGATCAGATCGATCCCGCATCCAGCCTGAGCATCAAAATGTGCTGTAAATTCGCCGTCACCACAGTTCATTGCAAAAATGATACGGTCTTCATTCGTTCTTCTCTGGAATACAAGAACATCTGGTGCAATCGCTAATTGTAAGTAATCACCGTATTTTAAAGCTGGTGATCCAGCTCTTACTTTTGCTAATTGTGCGATATAGTTTGTTAATTCATTTTCCACTAAATCTTCTTTATGGATTCTTGGACGCAGGCTGTCATCACTTCCCTGTTCTTTTTTTCCTTCCATTCCCCATTCACTTCCATAGTAAACACCTGGAACTCCTGGCATCGCAAATTCCATTGCATAGATCAATGGTAAATGCTCTTTATCCTCTAACTGACTTGCGATTCTCTCCACATCATGATTATCTACAAAATTATATAATGGAAGTCCTTTGTATAACGTCCATTCTTCTGGTCCAAACTGACGGTTTAGGGAATATCCGATCTCATGCATATTGTGTGTATTGAAACTTGAATACAAACCTTTATAACATTCATAATTTGTTACAGAATCTAAAAGCTCTGGATTCACAAGCTGTGTATAATCACCATGAAGCATTTCTCCGATCATCAAAAATTCTGGTTTCTTGCTGTGAACAAAGTCAACCAACGCTTTCATGAAATTGCGGTTTAACATATAAGCAACATCCAGTCTTAATCCATCGATCCCTAATTCATCGATCCACATTCCGACAGATTCTAATAAATAATTTCTAACCTGTTCATTGTCAAGATTTAATTTGACCAGTTCAAAATGTCCTTCCCATCCTTCGTACCAGAATCCATCATCATAGCAGCTATTCCCATCAAAATTAATATAAAACCAGTCTTTGTATGGAGAATCCCATTTCTTTTCTCTCACATCTTCAAATGCAAAGAACTCTCTTCCGACATGATTAAATACCCCATCTAAGATCACCTGGATTTCTTCTTCATGCATGGCATCACACATCTTTTTAAAGTCTTCATTGGTTCCAAGTCTCTCATCGATCTTCTGATAATCTTTTGTATCATACCCATGATCACTGGATGAAAATACAGGTGAAAAATATACTGCATTCATTCCTAATTTTTTAATATGTGGAATCCAGTCTATCATCTCCAGAATTCCATGAGATAGCTGCCCATCTGTTAATGCTCTTAGTGGAAACACTTGATAAATCATTAATTCGTTTATTTTCATAGTCTCTTTTCCTTTCTGTCACTCTGTGCTTTTTAACGATTCAACCATATCGATCTTCTTCAATTGGAAATACACGAAGACATTTACAAGAATCGAAAAAGCGATTGTTAGTAAAATACTGTAAACATAGCTTTGCAGATAAATCTGCCTTCCAAACATGATCAAGTCAACTTCTGTTGTGAAGATTACGTATTTGTGTAAAATGATTCCTAAAATAATTCCTGCGATCGTTCCAAGGATTGTTAAAAGGATATTCTCTCGATACACATACGCTCCGACTTCACCGTCATAGAATCCAAGAACTTTGATCGTTGCAAGTTCCGTTCTACGCTCGGAAATGTTAATGTTATTTAAGTTATATAATACCACAAATGCAAGAAGTCCTGCAGATACGATCAGAACAACGACCACAATATTTAAGTTATTGACCATATCTGACATCGTCTTCTCATCGTCAGCACAAAAATGCAGTGTTGAGGCTTCATCTCTTGCAAGAATCCGTTTTCCATTTTCCTGCATCTTTTTCTTAGATATATTCTTTTCAATACAATATATACCTGTCGTTTGTGCTTTTTTATGATACAGTTTTTCATAAAGTTTTGGTGTCATATAGACTTTATGCTGCATGTAATTTTCTGTGATCTGACTTACTTTTGCTGTGATCTGTTTATCCCCAGACCGTTGGATCTTGATCGAATCTCCTTTTTTCACACCAAGCAGGGATGCTGCTTTTTCTGTTAAGATGATCCCATCATCATCTAACTGATACTTTGTTTTACTCTTTCGATCCTGAAGGCTGATATGGCCATTCAGATCTTTTTTGGACATTGGCTGGATCATCGTTGCATTCTGTTTTTTCCCATTGGCATGGATCGTCACTGCAGATTCGCTTACTTCTATCAGATCTGTCATATGTTCTTGTTTCTTTGCATACTGGATCAGATCTTCTTTCTTTGTCTCGCTGATTCCGTCTTTGTATGTGATTGAAAAATCATAAGTAATGATCTCCCCATACTGCTTTTCTGAGATTGCTGAAATCGAATCTTTGATTCCAAATCCTAAGAGTAATAATGCCATACATCCGCCGATCCCAAAGATCGTCATAAAGAATCTCTTCTTGTAGCGGAAGAGGTTTCGCATCGTTGCTTTCCAGATAAAACTTAATCGTTTCCAGATAAATGGAATCCGCTCTAACAAAATCCTTTTTCCTTCTTTTGGAGCAACTGGACGCATCAGCTGTGCAGTTTTTTCTCTTAATTCTTTATAACATGCAGATAATACTGCTAAAACAACAACTCCAACCGCCAGCCCACCTGCCATCACAGAATATTCGATCTCTAATGGCGTATAGACATCTCCCAGTCCTGTATACATCATTTTATAAGCGTTAATGATGATCCATGGAAGCAGTTTTTCACCGATCACTGCCCCGAGAATACTTCCACTAAACGTTGCTGCGAGGGCATAGGTCACATATTTCATTGCAATATGAACTCCACTGTATCCCAATGCTTTCATCATACCGATCTGTGTTCTCTGCTCTTCGACCATACGTGTCATAGCTGTTAAGCTTACCAGTGCTGCAACTAAGAAAAAGATGACTGGTACCACTCGTCCTAACGCTGCAATTCTGTCTGCTTCCTGTCCGTATTCTACATAAGACTGCATCTTCTCACGGTTTAAGACATACCATTTCCCTTTCTTGATCTCCTTGACATCCTGTCTGGCATCTGCGATCTTCTGCTCGGCTTCCTTGAATTTCTTTTCTGCTTTTCTTCTTGATTTCTTTAATTTTTTCTCACCAGATAAAAGTTTTGATTCTGCTTTTGCAATCTTTTTTTCTCCGGAAGTGATCTGTTTTCTTGCTGATACTAATTTTGCTTCATTTGTTTTGATCGTTTGCTTTGCTTTCTTTAACTGGCTGCTTTTTTGATCCAAGGTTGTTTCAGCCTTTGTAATCTTGGTCTTTGCCCTGCTGATCTGTTTTTTTCCTGCATTGATCTTGCTTCTTGCTGTCTTGATCTGTTCTTTTCCTGCGTTAATCTGTGCTAAGGAAGCTTTCGCTTCTTCCTGTGAGATCATTCCAGCCTGCATGGCTCCCTGAATCTGCTGTTCTTTTGTCTGTAAGTTCTTCTCCTGTGTCTTTAGCTTTGCCTCCTGTGTTTTTAATTCTCTGCTTTTTGACCGAATCGTTTGTTTCTGTGTCTTTAACTGTTTTCTGGCATTCTGAATCTGTCTGATCCCTGACTGATACTGAGCTTTTGCATTCTTGATCTGCTGCTCTCCATTCACGATCTCTTTCTTGCTTTTCGCTAATTTTGCTTTGGAATCTTTGATCTTTTGTCTGGACTTTTTTAGCTTTTTCTCGGCCTGATCCAGCTTCTTATATGCTTTTTTACGTTCTTTTTTGAATTTCTTTTCTTTCTTGTCGATCTTCTCTTCGGCTTCTTTCTGAACAGATCTCAACCGTTTCTCATTTTCTATTTTGGAAATATCTTTGATCTCTTCTTCCAGCTGTTTTACTTTGTTTTTGTAAGCATCACTGTAAGCTCTCTCTTGCTTTGCTCCCTTCGCAGTCAGATAAACTTCTGTATAGATATCTGAGGAAAATTCTGATGGTTGCACTACAATAAAGCCTGACAACGTTCCCGTTCCAATGCCAGTGCTTCCTCTGGATCTTGAAAGATATTCTGATGAACTTCCGATTCCTGTGATCTTATAGGTTGTATCTTTCAGAATGTCCTTAAGATCATCTTCATTTCCAGAAGATAAATTTAAAACATCCCCTGTTTTCAGATCATTTTGCTGGGCATACCATTCATCTACCAGACATTCTCCCGATGCTTGTGGAAGTTTTCCATCTATGGTCGTTATCTGGTTTAATTTATCAGTCTTCCCCATAACTTTAATCGCATGTTCTTCGTCACTTCCCTGCTTCCTTGCGATCACATCTACAGAATGTCCTCCTTCGACCGACTGCACATTTTTTAACTTCCGAATGGCTGTCAGATTCTCTTCTGAAATTCCAAGTGTTCCCATGACTTTGACATCCATCAGCTGACTTCCATCAAACTGGTGGTCTGCCGTGATATGCATATCTTTTTGTGTCACACGGATTCCTGAATAGAATGCAACTCCCAGTACAACGATAAAAAAGATTGATAAAAATCTCGGAAGGGTTCCTGTGATCGTTCTGTATATATCTTTATGTAATGCCGTTTTCTTCATACGCATTTCCTACCATTCAATCGTCTCCACCGGCTGAGGGTGTTCGTTTATCGTAATATTGCTGATCTTTCCGTTCTTCATCTCGATCACACGGTCTGCCATCGGTGCGATCGCAAGGTTATGTGTGATCACAACCACTGTTTTTCCTTTCTTGTGACAGGTATCCTGCAATAATTTTAAGATAGATTTTCCTGTCTGATAATCCAATGCCCCAGTTGGCTCATCACAGAGCAGGATCTTTGGATTCTTTGCTAATGCACGGGCAATAGAAACTCTCTGCTGTTCCCCACCGGATAACTGTGCAGGAAAATTATTCAGACGGTGTCCAAGTCCCACATCTTTTAATACTTCTTCTGCTTTCAGAGGATTCTTACTGATCTGAAGCGCCAATTCTACATTCTCTGTTGCAGTAAGATTTGGCACCAGATTGTAAAACTGAAATACAAATCCTATGTCATCTCTTCGATATCCTGTCAGTTGTTTTTTATTCCATTTGGAGATATCTTCCCCATCAATATAAACAGCGCCACTGGTCGCAGTATCCATACCTCCTAAAATGTTCAAAACGGTAGTTTTTCCTGCACCACTGGCGCCAATGATCAAGGCGAACTCACCCTGATTCACCGTAAAATCGATCCCATCTACGGCTTTGGTGATCACCTCTCCTGTCTGATATATTTTCTTTACATTTTCTAACCGAATCAACTCCATAAATATGTTCTCCTTTACGTACAATTTTAACATATTTTCATTAATTCGACTAGTCTGCTACTTAAACTGATTTAATGATTCATCATATTCGTATCCGATCATGGAAAGCTTTTGTTTTACTTCATTTTGATCAAGATCGAGTGACTTACAAAGGTCTTCGTATGAATCATAAAAATCTCGTAATTGTGTATTGATGTAGCTTAATAGCATCACTGGGTCTTTTGGTATCATGTCTGTCTCCTAATATCTTTGTCTTTATACTTTTGACACTTACATCATGTTATTTAAAAAATTGGTTGTGGACCCGCCATTGTTAATCAGTGATGATAAAACAAACTCTTTCAAAACAAAATATGATATGAATGTTGCAACCAATATAGCGATCAACACAACATACGCGATCATATCTTTCTTCGTATTCGGATAGCTCATCATTGCAACGATCATATAGATCATCCCAAGGACTCCTCCAACTACAATGATCAGAATCGCGAACTGATACATTCCTAAAAACAATCCTAAAATTCCAAGGATCCATCCTAGACTTAATCCCAAAGATCTCATTCCCGCGATCTGACAGCTTTGAAACCAATTGATATCCGCTTCTTCCATCGCTTTCATTAATCCCATGACAAGTGCTGCGATCACAAGTGATACGATGATTGCGATAATGATCCCATATCCAAAGAATCCTCCAAGTGAAGGTGTCTGTGCTGCCGTTCTTGATGTTCCGAAAACACTGTTGATCCCGCTCATTGTTGCGGATACGATCTCCTGTAACAGAACATATAGGTATAAACCTGTTAAGACTGCTTCAATTCCCATCAGGATCAATCCGTTTTTGCTGTCCTTGTCTGATACAGCTTCCACAAATCCTGTACTTGGATGTTTGATCATCTCTAGTGCCTGTGTAAAGAAATTGTTTACTTTATCTTTTGCTTCTTTCTGTACAGATTCCTGCATATCATGCACTGGCTGCTGTGTCTGTGTACAGCTGCATGGCTGACCATCGATCAGTCTTTTTCCACATTTGGTACAAAACTTTGCCATAAATATATTCTCCTCTTCTTCTCTCATCATAACATCATAGCATCTAATAATAATAGTATGAAACGCTGTCGATCACCCATTTTCCATTCTTCTTGAGCATCTTGGCTACACCATTGATCGTACAGGTTTGTTTCTCATAGGATCCTGTCCAGCCATTTTTATATTTGTAGTCTCTTGTTCCCTGAACTGCTACTGGAATTCCATCTGCAACTGTATAGTAAGATGATGTTGCATCAACAGCCTGACATTTTGTTAATTTTACATTGCCTAACGCTTTCGCATCCTGTCCATAATAATAAATATATCTGCACAGACTTGTTCCATAAGAGTTTGCTTTCTGATCCGATGTAAAATAAGATGTCAGTCCTGAATTCCCAAGATTTCTGATCTTTGCTTCTGTGATCTTTGGAAGATAATTTTTTAGTTCTTTCGCTGCCTCTGCTTTGGCTGAATCAGAATATTTGATCTTGCTTAATGGATTTTCTTCTCCTGTTTTAAAGGTGTAACTTGTCTGATCAAACAAACCGTCTGCTCCATGAAATGTGATCTTATGTGTTCCTTCAAACATCCTTGTATAATATGTATTCCCTGAAATATCTTCTGGAACTTTCGCTGCGATTCCGTCAACTTTCACTGTCACTCCTGGCATTGTAAATAATTTCACGGTCTTGATCGTTGCTGAAGTATCTGTGATACTTGTCACTTCATATTTATCAAAGAATAAGAAATTCTTCTTTGCTGATTTTGCTACATGAATCGTTATCGTATCTGAACCTTTTTTCGTCTGGTAGACATACTGTCCTGCATAAGTTCCATATTCCGTATATCCTCCAGTTGGTGCAGATAATGTCTTTGTCTCGCTTTGTTCCATGGTCTGCTCATAGGCTTCTTCATTAATAAATGTATCTTCTTCAAAATTGTATAGATCATAGATCTTTGACCATCTTTGACTGTTATAATCTTTGACAAATTGATTCGCTGCTGATTCTGGACTACTTTTTTTATTTCCAAGATAGAAAAATGCTGCGATCAATACGACCAGAACTGCAATCTCTGCTATAATGATCTTCTTTGCTTTATCACTAAATCCTGCTGCTGTTCTTACTGATTCTGACTGTGGAGCCGCTTCTTTTTTTGCAGGCTCTGATTCTGGTACCTCCGTATGCTCGATCTTAGCTCCACATTCTCCGCAAAACAGATCGTCATCTTTTACTTCACTTCCACAATTTGGGCAAAACATACTTCTTCATCTCCCTTCTTTATCTAAGTCCGCGTTTCTTTAATTCTGCTGCCATGGTATCAACATTCTTTTTCTCATATTTGTTCAAAGAAATATCATTCTGATCATCCACGGTTCCAACATACCATTCTTTTTTCTCAAAACGCTCTTTATTCTTCTTCTTTGTGAATTTTAATCCATGTCTTGCATAAACCTCATTCACTGCATATTGAAGTTCTTCATCAGATAATTTCTTTACGGAAGATTTGCTTACGTAAGAAGTGTCTGCATCTGGGAAAATATATCCATCATCCGCATCCATTACATTGCTTGCTGTATTATTTTTTGCAGCTGTTGTTGCTTCTTCTGTAACTTCTTCTGTTGTTGTTTCCTGTGTCGTTGGCTGCTCTGTTGTCATATTGTCTCCTGATTCCCCTGCATCTTCTTCAGATACAGATTCACCCGCATCAGATTCACTGACATCATCACTTCCATTACCGTTTGATTCTTGTTGTACGGCATCTTTTAAAGATGATGACTGCCCATTATCACTGTTTCCACTCGTGATCATCATAGCGATCAGTGCTATGGCTACGACTGCGATCGCCACTCCTAAAGAAATGATAATCTGTTTTTCATTTTTCTTCATTCTTTTCTCCTCTTCTCTCGTAATATCGATCAACACCATCTGCAATTCCTTCTGCAAGCATTGTCTGATAATGACTATCCGATAATTTCTGATCTTCTTCTGGATTGGACATAAATCCCATCTCAACGATCGTCACCGGAATCTTACTCCAGTTGATCCCTGTCATCTCATCTGTCTGCGTTACACCGCGGTTCACTGCCCCGGTCCTTCTGCATAATGTACTTACCACACATTCTGAGAGTTCTTGACTATCTGCCGCGATCGATCTGCAATATGGATTCGATAATGTCGGACTCATTGTCAACGCCCCATTTGCAGACTGAGAATCTGCACTATTGCAGTGAATCCTTAATAAAATATCTGAACCACTTTCATTTGCCATAAGAGCACGCTTTTTATTGCTGAGTGACACATCATTCGTCTCACGGATCATATATACGTCATATCCTCTCGCGATCAATGCACTTTTTAGCTTTAACGAAACTTCCAAATTCACCTGATATTCTGTTCGTTTTGTGACAACACCTTCGGTTCCTGAGGATACCATCGGTTTTGTCTTATCAGAACCAGGTCCGATTGCTTCTTTTTCACTCATCTGTTTCTTTTGGTGTCCTGCATCGATTGCGATCTTTATACGATCTTCCTGTTGTTTTGATTGTTCCTGATCAACCGTTACTTCATTCTTTTTTTGTGTTGTCTTTTGCTTGATGATCTCTGTTCTTTTTTCTATCGTTGGTTTTGGATGATCTTCACTGATCATTTCATCATCATTACTGCATCCAGCACAGAAAAAACAAAGGATCATACATAAGATCATGATCTTCCATATCTTTTTCATACCTTTTATCCCTCTCATTTATAATGCTGCAGTTGTTCTATGGCTCTACAACATGAAGCTCTCCTGTCACAGAATCCATCACATATCCAGATATCTTCACATCTTTTGGGATCAATGGATGTTTTCTCAACATTTCTACAGAATCTTTTACAGAACTTTCCACACAGTCAAATCCTTCCAGCCATGTATCAAAATCAATGCCACAATGACGGATCAACTCAATCTTCTCCTCATCGACTCCTCGATCCATCATATGCTTGATCATCATATCACTATTAATATGCTGTACACCACAGTCGGTATGTCCAATGACCATGACTTCCTCTATTCCAAGTTCAAAGATTCCGACTAAAACACTTCGTACCACGCTTCCGAAAGCATGACTTACAACACCACCTGCATTCTTGATGATCTTCACATCTCCATTCCTGATCCCAAGGGCTGCTGGCAAAAGTTCCGTCAATCTTGTATCCATACAAGTGATGATCGCAATCTTCTTGTCTGGATATTTGCTTGTCTTATATTGTTCATACTTCTTTTCTTCTACAAATTCTTTGTTATATTTTAAGATTTCATCTATCATAGCTTCTACTCCCTACCTCAATGTAATATCTGCCGTTTTCCCCTTGCAGGCTTTTAAATAATCTTCGGTTGTAAGTTCAATCTGAATTCCATTTTTACCACCGCTTACAATGATCTTCTCCTGTGCATTGGCGCTTTCATCAAGTACTGTTGGATAGTCTTTCTTCATTCCGATTGCTGTACATCCACCGCGGATATATCCTGTGATCTTGTTAATATCCTTGACATGGATCATCTCCACAGACTTCTCACCTGCTGCCTTTGCTGCTTTCTTAAGATCTAATTCCTGATCGATCGGAATGACAAATACAAAATACCCTCCGCCTTTTCCTTCCGTCACGAGGGTTTTGAATACTCTTTCATATGGTTCATTTAACATATCTGCGATGGTAATTCCATCAATAAATTCTTTACATTCATAACGATATACTTCAAATGGGATCTTTGCTTTCTCAAGCATCCTCATTGCATTTGTTTTTGGTTCTTTCTTTGCCATCTTATAATGTCCTCCTTACTGATCGTTTTATCTGGCAAAATATCCTTATCTGAAATATTTTATCTTGCAAATACTCCATAGATCAAAGAAACATAACATGCAAAATCTCCGATTCTTTTTCTTTGATATCCAAGTTCTTCTCTCCATTTTGCTTCTTTGCCATGCTCTTTTGTATATGCTGCCAATTCATCTAAAGAATGGATCACGCTATCGTGCATCACTGTCCTGTCATCATTGCTTCTGTCTGTCTTCGGTGTGATCTTCCAATGTGCGCGGAGGCTTCCATAATCGATCATACAATGAAGTGCATGATCCCATAACTTGTCATAAATCTCATCTTCTTCAAGATTCTCTTCTAACAGTTCTTCATAAATCTTCATCGCCTGCTCAAATTCAAGATCATCTGGCATTTTTAGATAATTCTCATATATAAAATCTGTCTGCATAGCGGCCTCCTTTATTTCTTTAGCATACGTTTTTATTTACACTACTTGTGCACATTATATCATATTTTCTCATATAGTGATAGTAAAAGATCTTCCGAGGATATTTTTATGCCAGAAATACAAACTAACAATCTTGTCGATCATGGACAGTTAAAAATACAGGTGACTTCAAGACAGAGAGCCGTCCCGATCCCTAACGCTACGATCGAGATTTCTTATACTGGTGATCCTGATTCTGTTCTTGAGACCGTATCTACTGATGAAAATGGGCAGGCACCTGTCGTTGACCTCCCTGCTCCTCCCGTGGAATACAGCATGTCTCCGAGTGAAAATCAGCCTTATTCTGAATATAATCTAAAAATACATTCTGATGAATATAAACCTGTCACGATCTCAGGTGCACAGATTCTTTCTGGTGTGGAAGGCCTGCAGCCTGTTTCCATGATTCCTGAAGAAACCCACACTCCAACAGAAGAACACCCGATCGTGATCGGTCCGCATACCTTATGGGGTAATTATCCTCCCAAGATTGCGGAATCTGAGATCAAGCCAGTCAACGAAAGCGGTGAGATTGTTTTAAGCAGGGTTGTGATCCCTGAATATATTATTGTTCATGATGGTCCTGTCGGTGATAAAACTGCGCAGAATTATTATGTCCGCTATAAAGATTACATCAAAAATGTTGCCGCCTGTGAGATTTATTCCACTTGGCCAAGGGCAACGCTTGAAGCAAATATTCTTGCGATCATGTCATTTACTTTGAATCGTGTGTATACAGAATGGTATAGAAATAAAGGGCATGATTTTACGATCACATCTTCTACAGCTTATGATCATAAATTCATTCCTGGAAAGACAACTTATAATTCTATTAATACGATCGTTGATGAAATTTTTGCAGATTATCTGTCTCGTCCAAATGTGAGACAGCCGATCCTTACGCAGTATTGTGATGGGAAGAAGGTGTCTTGTCCGGAATGGATGACGCAGTGGGGCTCTAAATACTTAGGCGATCAGGGATATGCTCCGATTGAGATCCTGAGATATTATTATGGAGAGAGTATGTACATCAATACCGCAGAACAGATTTCAGGAATTCCTTCTTCCTGGCCGGGATATGATCTGACGATTGGAAGCCGAGGAGATAAGGTTCGGCAAATACAACAACAGTTGAATCGTATTGCTAAGGATTATCCTTCTCTGCCTACGATCGCTGTGGATGGTGTTTATGGAGAATCTACTGCGAATGCTGTTCGGAAATTCCAGAATATTTTTGGACTGCCACAGACAGGGATTGTTGATTACCCTACTTGGTATAAGATCAGTGAGATCTATGTTGGAGTTAGCCGGATTGCGGAGTTGAATTGAATCTTAGATACAACAAAAGCCCCACAAAGTTCATCCTTGTGGAGCTTTTTTTCATTTCTTATTCTATTTACTCTTCACCAAACACCGCTTTTTATAAAAAGCAATTCCATAACACAATACTTCCTCATAAGCATCTTCAAACTCTTTTGCATACATCTTTGTGTTAATCTGATCTAACGCCTTTTGACAGTCTTTTTCCAAATCTTCTAATTTTCTTGAATACTTTGCTTCAAATACTGCAACTTGTCCTGTTACATCATTGTAGATTACAATATCACTTCGTCCTTCTCCATGCTCTCTATTCGACTCTACACTATAACCTGCTCCTGCAAAGATTCCTGCAAGAAATGCATGATAGAAATTTTCTCGGTAATCATAATAACTGATCGTCATTCTCAGTAATGTGCTGATTTCTTTTGTTACCTTGTCCGCATCTTTATTCCATACTGCATCAAATAAATCTTTCCGATTCGTAACTCTTGCACTGTCTTCAAACCATTTTCTTACAGTTGATTCGAAAATTTCTTTTACTTCTTTGTTTGGAATTCTTAATTCTATCTGTCCATCCTTATCACGTTCTCCAACTTTTGTAAGATATCCCGTAAGATAGAGAATACTCCATAGATTATCTTCTGATGAATGTAGATAATCATACGTGAGGTCTTCTTCTATTTTCTGGCAGATGCTTCCACCTGCGATCAACACTTCCAGTTTTTTTCGTATGACAGCTCCCGTATAATCAATAAATGAACGAATGATCGCATTATCACTGGTATTCTTCCAATAGCTGACTGGTCTTGCATTCAGATCATTTTGAAGATCTCTTAGATAATTCATGACATCCCATGGACAATAAACTTCAAACTCTCCAAAATTATACCCATCGTACCATTCTTTAATCAGCTCCGCTTTCTCTTCAATCTCTGCATCTGTTAAAAGCTTATCTACATCGTGTTGTGTAAATCCATAATATTCATTGTATCTTGTGGATGAAATCGTATCTGATACAAAGTTATTTGTTCCAGTGAAAATACTTTCTTTGGCAATCTTTAGGCATCCTGTGATCACTGCAAACTTTAATGAGGAATTGTCTTTTAAGGCTGTACTTAACATGCCTTTTATAACTTCTAACATTTCTTTGTAGTACCCATTATTACTTGCCTTCGCAATCGGCACATCATATTCATCGCCATCGTCTTTCCAAAACGTCTAGGCCGCGTGATCAACGTCACCTGATCCATCTCACCCTGTAACAACGTCTTGATCAATCCGGTCTTATCCACATAATAATAATTCAACTCTCGAATTCTCTCAAAATCTGAAATACCAACAGGAATATTTAGATTCTTCATCTCTGCCTGCTGCCTCCTTTCTTTTATTAATTATATGATGTAAGTGTCAAAAGTATAAATTGCGTTTGTGCTTGCACAAATAAGCAATTTATACTTATTGACACGCCGAACAACGAGAACGGAATAAAATGGTGTGAACGCGCCATTTTATGGGAGTTCGAGGTGTTCGAGGATTGTGGAATTGCGTAGCAATGGAACAATCCGGGTACATCAGAGAGTGGCAAAATTTACTTTTGACACTCTCATCATTATATCACGTTTCGATTCTCCATTGTTACATTTTGTCAAAGATTTTCTTAAGAGATTTCGAAATTTTTGTGAATAAAAAAGATATCGCTTCCTTTCATTTATTTCAAATTAGTTTGTAACGTACGGATCAATTCCTCAATAACAATTGGTTTGGATAAAAATCCATCCATACCACATTCCAGTGCTTTCTTTCTATCTTCATCAAAAGCATTGGCAGTCATAGCGAGAATCGTAATTCCTGCCAGTGCTGGATCATCCAGTGCACGGATCTGCTTTGCAGCCTCATATCCATTCATTACAGGCATCTGAATATCCATAAGTACAAGCTCATAATCGCCTGGTGCTGAATTCCTGATCTTCTCCACTGCCTCTTCTCCATTTTCTGCTGTATCAACCTGAAATCCATATTCATTAAGAATCGCCAGTGCAATCTCACTGTTTAATTCATTGTCTTCCACAAGCAGGATACTTCTGCCTCTGAAATCTGAACTTGCTGTCGGAAGAATATTATCATCCGTGCTCGCCTGCTTCTGACCGATCGCTGTCATCAAAGTATCTCTGATATCTGACATAAATATTGGTTTCGCACAAAATGCATTGACTCCTGCTGCTCTTGCTTCCGCTTCGATCTCTGACCAGTCATACGCAGTTAAGATAATGATTGGTGTATCATCACCAAGACTACGGATCTGTCGGGTAACTTCTATACCATTCATATCTGGCAGCCGCCAATCAATGATATAGGCATGAAATGCATCGCCCAGCTCTATAGAATGCCTTGCACGGAGAACCGCCTCCTTACCAGAAAGTGTCCATTCCGAACGCATTCCAACCTTTGCAAGCATCTTTGTCACGCTGTCACAGGTGTTAAAATCATCATCTATCACCAATGCCTTAAGGCCTTCCAACGCTGCGATCTTCTCTACACGATGATGCTTAGACTGGATCCGCAATGGCAGTCGTACAATAAATTCTGTACCTTTGCCCTGTTCTGTCTGGATCTCAATATTTCCGCCCATCATATCCACGATATTCTTGGTAATGGCCATACCAAGCCCTGTACCCTGAGTCCTGCTGACTGTAGAACTTCTCTCCCGCTCAAAAGGAGAAAAAAGTTTCTGTACAAATTCCTCACTCATACCGATTCCATTATCCTTTACCCGGATCTCATATAGCTGACGCTCTCGCTGTGTTCCCGGATATTGTTTCAACCGAACAGAAACCATTCCGCCTGCAGGGGTAAACTTGATCGCATTGGATAAAAGATTCAGCAATATCTGGTTTAGCCGTGTCTTATCGCAATACACATCCTCATTCATAACATCCATGGCATCCATATAAAGTTCCAGCTGCTTCGCGTGAATCTGCCCACTGATGATCGTCTTCAGGTCATGAAGTACATCCGACAAACTAACCTCTGTTTCTTCCAGATGGATCTTGCCACTCTCAATACGACTCATATCCAGTATATCATTGATCAGTGAAAGCAGATGATTGCTGGACGAAAGAATCTTACCAAGATAATCTCTGACTCTTTTCTTATTATCAATGTTGCTCACAGCCAGTGTCGTAAACCCAATGATAGCGTTCATTGGCGTCCGGATATCGTGAGACATGTTAGAAAGGAAGGTACTCTTTGCCTGATTGGCATTCTCCGCAGCATGGACTGCATCAGAAAGTGCCTGATTCATCTTCTTGTCAGCAGTACGATCAGACATAACCAGTATATATTTCTTATTCCCATTTACCTCACTACCCATTGCAACACTATGAAACCAGCGTCGTTCTCCTGTTTTCTGATGAACATACTCAAAATCCCATTCCTGCTGTTCATGAACCTGAATCTCCTTTAGATAATCCTTCTTCGGATCTTGCGTATCCTCAGAATGCAGTTCTCCTAAAACAGAAATATCTTTCCGGATCTGTCCTACGGTAATCCCCAACAGTTTTTCTACATTCGGACTGACATAATCTGCCTGATACGTTTTTGCATCCAACATTAAGAATACGTCATCTACATTCATTGACAACTTTTGAAACATCTCATCCCTGTACAAGATCTCTGTGTCTTTATTCTTCAGTCTTACACTGTTTTTTCGTAAAATAAATCCAATAAGGACTGCTGTAATACAAAGCACGACTGCACCCACAAGAAGCATCGTACTAAGTTGCAAAGTGTTCATACTGGCATTGACGATATCTGCCTGGACAAGTCCTAGAAATACCCAGTCCTGAATGCCTGATTTTTCATAAACAAGATAATAATCCTTTCCATCCAGATTTAGTAACATCGCACCTGTATGTTCCTCTTTAAATTTCTTCGAAATTTCAAGGATCTCTTTTTCGGAGATATCTGTATGTTCTCTCAAAATGCCAAAAAAGTTATACACGTTTCCCCATGACTCCAAAGAATGATCGATCACAACACGACCATCTGGATGAAGAACATAACTCTTTGCTTTTCCATTAAACGCAGAGATATCGAATACATTTACTATATCAGCATTTTCATAGGCAATAGCAATTGCATCATATTTAAATCCCTGATAACTTCCATGAGCCTTCGGGCTGGCAAAAACAAGCATCTGAGATTTCCCGGGAACTGCTGCATTGGTTATGATATCATTGCCTTTTTGAATCTGATCTTCAATATTTTCCTGCAATCCAAGATATCCCGTTTCTCCTGTTGCCATCTTATAATTACCATCCGCTGATAGAAAATAGAAATATAAAAAGCCTGCATCTTTCTGTGCTTTATCTATATAATCACGAATTTTGCTTTCACTTGGAGCATCCTGCAGATACTCACCCCACATATGAAGATACGTCAGATTCTTATTTGTGAGTTCACTTAACATATTATCTGACTGATGAAAAACTTCTGTCAGATGAGAAACACTTTCCTCATAAACTGTTTTCGATACAAACTCAAAATATTGAGAAACAGCCAAAATAATTCCAAGAATGAATGCAAGAAAGGCAATGATCCTTAATCGTTTTCTCTTGACGCTTTTCTCTTTGTTTATATTATGATTCTTAACATCCATTCTTCTCACCTCAGAGTCATATAGTCTTCAGGCTTCGCGAGAACGGCATCACCCTTCAAAACACATTTTGTCCAGGTATCTTTCACCTCTCCATCAAATACAATGTTTTTACCCGCTGGATACGTTTCCATATGTTGTGGTGTCGCAAGACAGATTACAGTAAAGGTATCCTTATCCTGAACTGGTTTTCCATTCTTTGTAACTTTACTTAATGTATAACCATCATCCGTTTCCTTGACCTCTACAGAAATACCACTGACCACAGGCAGAGAACCTCTGTTAAATGGATTGAAACCTCCCTGATAGCCTTCTACAAAATTTCTGACCGTCTTTTTCAGCTCCGCTCCGCTCATCTTCCGTTTGTAAGCTGAAAGACCATTTGGCATGATCATATTACCAGCCATTTTTTCCGTATATCCTGCCTTCCGTACACTTCCTGTAAAGCTGTTTCCTGTTGCGATCAACACATCCGTACCATAGATGTCACGCAAAGTATGTGCCATAACAGAGTATGCTTCATTCCCTCCATTGGTATGAAAATGATCAGAATAAGCTTTCTTTGAATCTAACACAATCTTCTCAGAAGCAGATTTGTCTTTCAGGAGCTTTGTATTAAATGACCGGTAAGCCTCTTTGGCATCGTATTTTCCTGAAATCATCTTAGAGACTACATCTTGGGATACACTGAAAAAGTCATTGGATGCAATTCGGATATACATATGATTTTCTTCGATCACAGGTCTGACATCTTTGAGATATTCTGTAAGATGTGTATCTACATCCTGACTATAGCTTAATATATCCTGACCATCATAAACGATCCGGTTCTGTGCATCTTCTGACAGCATTACATTCAGCACTTTCATTGCTTTCTGCCGGCGTGTTTCATCCTTTGTCAGATTACGGTTCAGTGCCACCTGAAAATATGGTGTCGTCATCAGCCATTTTTCGCCATTTTGTTGAAAGAATGGAAGAAATGTTGTATCAATGCCCTGATCCTGAAATATTTTTACACCAGAAGAGGTGCCAAAGTACATAGCAAGCTTACCACTTTTATACATCTCCATCACTTTATCATAATCCATATTCAGATCATCTTTGCTCAACCCTGTATCCTGAATGAATTGCTCCATACGTTCAAAAGCCTCTGGCCAGACTTTACTGTCCAGACCCTCTCTCTTTGTATTATCAGGGTCACTATAAGCAGTACGCCATTTACGTCCAGCCGCTGTAGACAGCTCTGATGCAGATAGTCCCTGCAGTGTTTCCATGCAAGTATAATCATAAAAATAATCTGCCGTAAATCCTCGGATCCCCACCTTATTGAATGCCTTGCAGGCAGAAACAAAACTTTTGTAATCTGTTGGCAGAGGAATATGATACTTTTTAAAAAGGTCTTTGTTAACTACAAACCCATGCGCATCTGCACACACTGGAAGCCAGTTTACACTGCCATCCTTGTTCATAAAATTGTTGAGGTATGTATTATAGACAGCACCTGCTACATTGGTTGTGGAAAGATCCATCAGGCTGTCTTTCAGAGGATTTGCATCATGTAGTGAAAAACGACAGCAAGTTATGATATCTGGCAATCCGCCATTTTCCTTAAGAAACCGATAGAAATCCAGATCATTGTTGCCTACTACAAATTCAATATTAATATCTGGAAGCTGTTTCTGAATATATGGTGCATATTTTTCATATAGCTTTGTGCTCCATAAATATACTGTGATCGTATCTTTCTCTTCATTTTTCGCGCTCTTCCTGCCACATCCTGACATAAGTGATATGACGGCCACCATCACCAAAAGTACAGAAAGAACTCTATTCCATTTTCTCTTTTTCATTACGAATCCTCCTCTCTTTATTTTCCACGAATTCACTGATCACTTTTACTAATAATTTTGCATCTATAGGTTTCGCGATATGTTCATTCATTCCCGATTCTTTTGACTTTAATCTATCCTCGGTGAACGCATTCGCCGTCATTGCTATGATCGGAACCGTTTTTGCATCATCTCTGTCCAGTGTGCGGATCATCTTTGCTGCTTCATAACCGTTCATGACTGGCATCATGATATCCATCAGGATGACATCAAATTCATCTGGTCTGCTTTTTTTGAATATCTCAACAGCTTCTTGGCCATTCCATGCTTTCGTCACAGATGCACCTTCATTCTGAATCACAAATTCTGCGATTTCCATATTCAGCTCATTATCTTCCACCAGAAGGATCTCCAGATCTTTTATTGATTTTTCTGCTATATTCTTCTGTTTTTATCTTTATCAGCATTCTGATCTATTTTAAATGGAATTCTGATCACAAAGGTTGTGCCTTCTCCCTTCTTACTTTCAAACGTGATCGTTCCTCCCATTTTTTCGATCAGTTTTTTTGTGATTGGCATTCCAAGCCCTGTTCCGGAAAATTTTGTACGACTTCCAGTATGCTCCTGTGCAAACGGTTCAAAAAGGCGTTTCTGGAAATCCTTTGTCATACCAATTCCTGTATCCCGGCAGATAAATTCAATCGTCACTCTTCCATTCTTCTCCGATGTAAATTCCTGACAGCTGATGTAGATATATCCGTTTTCTTTATTATATTTTACCGCATTTGACAAAATATTCATCATGATCCGTTTTACATACCCGGGACTTCCGATGAGATTCCAGTGTGTGACTTCTTTTTTCTCCCATACGACCCGGATATTTTGTTCTGCAGCTATTTGTTCGATCACAACAAAGATTTCCTTGGAAATATTGCTTAGATTAAATGGAATTTCTTCCAGAACTACTTCGTCCGATTCCAGCTTACTCATATCCAAAATTTCATTGATCAATTCCAGTAACAGATGAGATGTTTCTTTGATCTTTGCCCTGCATTCTGTCTGTTTTTCCATATCATCTGCATAATGCTCCGCCACATCGATCATACTGCATATTCCATTGATCGGTGTCCGGATATCATGGCTCATCCTCTGGAGAAACTCAGTTTTCGCCTCGTTCGCTGCCTCTGCTTTTTTTGCCGATTTCAGAAGTTCTGCTTTATATTTCTCATCTTTTTCCTGTTCCTGTTTCTGATGTGCCAGATTGGTTGTATATATCCAGAACCATAAAAAACTAAGAATGATAAGATAAAGGAATACAACACCTGTTACACTGAGTGGCAGATTACTGAATACCTCTTTATCTGGTAAATACATGTAGATATAATAATCCCTTTGTTTCAGCATGATACCATAGCATCCAGTTCCTTTATTCTTCAGATGAAAGATATGCCGACTATCTGTATGCTTCTTCATTTTCTGAACAACCTCATTGTTAGCGACATCCTGTGTCAATAATTTTTCATCATTACTGGCAATAATCTTCCCTTTGTCTGCAACGATAATGGTCCCGTCTTTCTCGATATTGTACCCCTTTAAAAGATTCTGGATCGTCAAAGTATAATTTCTGATAAATCTCGGAGATGTGTAATAGTAAACTGCAACGATCCCTGGGGCATCTTTTCTGGCGCAGGCTGCGATATCGATACGTGATCCATCTCCTCTGACAATCCGTTCTGAATAAGATCTTTCTTTATATCCTGTGTAATCCATGATGATATCTTTTTGCAGATAATCAATCATCTCATCCATCAAACCTTCATCCATACTGTATTCACAGACTTTCTTTCCTTCTTCATCCAATACAAGAATACCATCCACCCAGAGTGACTGCAGATTCTCTTTCAGAAACTTTCGGTCTAACTGCTTTCTATTCTTTACTTCCATATCAATATTTGTACTCATCTGTCTGGCACTTTCGATCGCACGAAGGAGACTTTTTGATTCTGAAGATTCATTATAATGAGTATAGGTTGAGCACTGTACTTTGACATAGTTTACAATCTCCACCATTCTTTTCTCAGCTTCGTTTTTTTCCGTATGAAAAAAACAAAAAATTGCAGTGACAAACATACAGATGCCAAGCAAACTAGCAACTATCCAGAATCGTTTTGCTTTTTCTCTTCCATTAATATCCAAGATCATCCACCTCCAAATATTTCTCTGGATCATCCATATATTTTTTTATGATCTTCAGGGAGGTACCATCCTTGTGCATTTCTTCCAGCTTCTGGTTCATCTGCTCGCAGATCCCTCTGTCATCATTCTTTGCAAAAGCAGTTCCTATCCCGACGACCATCAATGGTTCCTTCAGAATGCGGAAGCTTGTATCATAATCTTTCATATACTGGATGATGGATTCCTCATGCACAGCCACAGCATCCACATACCCTTTTGCCAGAAATGTATAGATCAATTCCCTGTGTCCAAGACTGATCAGATTGCCAAGTTTTGGAATTCTCTTATCTGTCCGCTTCAGAAAGATACCTTCCGGTTTGGTTGTAGACTGGACTGCAAGATTCTTTCCTTTCAGATCACTCAGTTTATGAATGTCACTGTTCTCATTTACAGCAACCACCTGACGGCTTGCTATGTATGGTCCGGCCCAACGATAATCGTTAAGTCGTCCTTCCATTGAAAAACATCCCATGATACAATCAATTTTTCCACTTTCTACCAGCTCTTTTTTCTTTTCCCAATTGATCTGAACAATCTCCGTCTTATACCCCATCCTTCTAAATGCTTCCGTTGCCAGTTCAACATCTATACCTGTCGGGATACCATCCTCATTCAGGAAATTATAAGGCGGATAATTGTCACTTCCGATTTTTATAACAGGTTTTTTTGTTGTGTCAGACACTTTATCTGCCTTATCACATCCTGCCAAAGTTGCCATTAATATAGAAAATATCAATACAACAGTAAAAATTTTTCTTTTTTTCATTTTATAACCTCATTTTTATATCTCATCCTTATCATTCAGTAACCTGCGCTTCAACCCCTAATCCACAGAAATTTCATACAATTTCCCTATGAAATCTCTATGAAATAAAACAGCACTGCCAAACAGACAGTGCCTATCATTTTCTACAACTGGCTGCCATTTTACAGGCCCTTTAGCTTTGCGTCACAGACTTTCGTCTGTTTTGCCTAAAATCTTTTTTAATTATACCATGATAATGTCAGTATCAAAAGTAAAAAATATAAATCTAACTCCAATAATCCGTCTCGTATTCCAATCCAATATTCCCAGTCTTAAACACTGGATTCTCTCCATTTTTCTTCTGCTTTTCATAATCCTCCAATGCTTTCAGTGCTGTATTTGACAAAATCAAGATCACTGGAATATTGATCAGTGCCATAACTCCCATCAAAACATCTGAAATATTCCAAAGCATAGAAACTTCCATTCCTGCACCAATGAACACAACCAGTGCAGATACTATACGAAATCCTTTCATGAATGTCTTTGATGGCTGTCCTTTGTGGATATAATTTAACAAGTTATCACAATAAAAACAATTCCCAAGAAGTGTTGTAAATGCAAACAATACCATCGCTACTGTGATAAAGAGTGGTCCGAAGTTTCCTAAGGATTCATGCAGTGCTGCCTGTACCCATGGTGCCCCCTGTAATTCTTGCGCAGGGGCGATTCCTGATGACAAACACATCATGGCTGTTGCTGTGCATAAAAGCAGGGTATCAATGAATACGGATAACATCTGTACTAAGCCCTGTTTGATCGGATGACTTACTTGTGCGGATGCAGAAGCATTTGGTGCTGATCCAATACCTGCTTCATTGGAGTACAGACCTCTTCTGATTCCCTGCATCATAGCTGATCCTGCAAATGCACCAAAAATTGCTTTGAAATCAAATGCTTCGCTGATGATCTTTGAAAATACAACTGGCAGATATGCACGGTTGATGATCATAACGATCACAGAGATCAGAATATATGCAACCCCCATAGCTGGCACTAATGTAGATGTTACTTTTACAATTCTTGATCCCCCGCCTAAGAGACACCATCCTGTGATCACTGCAAGAATTCCTCCGATGATCCATGGCGTCCATTTTACATCATAAAATGAGAATCCTGAAAATGTAGATTGTAAATTATAAGATGCGAGCATATTAAATCCAAATGCATACGTTGCGATCATGGAAATACAGAATATGATCGCTAATGGTCTGCAGTGAAGTGCTGCTTCAATGTAATATGCCGGTCCTCCGTAACATTCTCCATCTTTTCCTTTTCTCTTATAAATCTGTGCCAGCGTACTTTCGATCAGTGCGGATGCACTTCCGATGATCGCAATGATCCACATCCAGAATACAGAGCCAAATCCTCCAATGCAGATAGCGGACGATACTCCAATGATATTTCCTGTTCCAACTCGTGATGCGGTAGATACCATTAATGCCTGAAACGATGATACTCCATTTTCATCTTCTGGCTTTTCTACAACGGCTTTGCAGGCATCTTTAAATAATCTCATCTGTGGCAGTTTTGTACGGATCGTAAAATAGATTCCCGCTCCGATCAACAGTATTACTAGCAATTTACTGTACATAAAAGTACTGATGCTGTCAATGATGATTCCTAACATAAATTCTCTCCTTGTACGATATTCTCGTATAATAATCTGGATCAATAGTTACAATTTTTATTGCAGCTACTTTAATTCAACAGAAAAATAGACAGTCCCTGCCTAAGGGACTGCCCATTCATTTTAAAAGTATGCGATTTTACTGTCTGCGTCGTTTTTGTATCTTATGATATAATCGCGATTTTCAGAATTCTGATAAATGATGAATATCCCGTTTTCCTGCCGTCTGTCGGCAGAAAGGTCCGTTGAACCTTCTTCGTATGGCTTCAGAAGCTTTCGCTGCTAGTTTAAAAACCTATCTGTTATTATAATAACTCATTCGTATTGATTACGCAATTACAATTATCACTTGGCCATGATTTTCTGAGTGCCCCATAGGAGATCAGAAAGTTGGCAAACCAGCCAGCTGGTACAGCGAGCCAGACAAATGCAATACCCAAACGTGGTGCAAAAGTCAAAGCAACTGACAAGCGGATCGCAAGATTTACCATATTAGCAACAAGAAATGGCCGCATGATTCCAAGACCGCGAAGGACTCCATCTGTTGCCATCTTGATTCCCATGAAGGTGAAGAAATAACCGAGCCATCTCATATAATTTCCAGACACCTGATATGCTAAAGCAGTTCCATCTTTCCCAAGAAACAGTGAAGAGATCTGGGTGTGCAATGATTCGATGATCATGAAAGCAAGGATTGCGAAACATATATCTAACACCAATGCAGCATGGTATCCCTTTTTGATACGTTCGATCTTCTTTGCACCAAGATTCTGAGAAACATACGGCGAAACCGCATTACCAATGGATACAAATATCAATGAAAAAACATTTTCCACTCTCATCGTTGCTGAATATCCTGCAAGTGCCTGTGTACCGAATGGATTCACAACTGCCTGTACGATCATCATGCCAATCGACACTGTGGACTGCTGAAGAACTGACGGTACAGCAATTTGAAGCATAGAATGTAACTCCTGTCTGTCAAACCAGTCAAAGTGGCTTTCATATCGACGCATCCGGCACAAAAAGATCAAAAGTGACAACACTGCGGAAATCCCCTGTGCAATGAGAGTTGCAAGGGCTGCACCGAACACACCGAGTCCAAGTCCAGCTACCATCCAAAGATCCATCAATATATTTAACATCGATGAGAATATTAAAAGAGCCAACGGTATTTTCGATTCACCGATCGAAGTAAACATCGTTGAAAGAATATTGTACATAAACAGAAATGGAAATCCTACAAAATAAACTCTTAGATACAATACCGCTTCATCCAGTATATCAGCAGGTGTTTGTAATACACTCATCATCGAATGAGAAAAACAAAAACCAAAGACACCCAAAAATATACTTAAGACCAGAAAACTGATCAATGATGTTGACACGATCGTTTTCATTTTGCTGTAATCTCTGGCTCCAAAATAGCGGCTCACAAGTACACCTGCGCCTACACCCGCACCTAATGCTACACAGATGAAGACATTCGTAAGGGCGGCACAAGCACCAACAGCTGCAAGTGCAGAAGAACCCACAAACTGACCGACTATAATCGAATCAGCCATATTATACACTTGTTGAAAGAAGCTGCCGAGGATCATGGGCATTGCAAAAACAGTCAGCGCTTTAAGGGGCGCATCTGTGATCAAATATTCATCTTTTGACATTATCATATTCCGTTACTGAAAACTTATAAAAAGTTATAAACCTTTATGTTTCATTCCTACTTCAACGAGTATGCTTTTGTAACGAATC
>OGRS01000070.1_pt1 | contig 104094 bp, 90 predicted proteins | sample 1553561 | NCBI WGS metagenome assembly OGRS01 (sample SAMEA2580103, study PRJEB22360) | human gut metagenome | biome: human gut; feature: human-associated habitat; material: faeces | place: Denmark | collected 2008/2010
TAGGGCTTACTCGGGACTTGCACCCGTTAGACAATGCTCGTGCCGAGCATACAAACAAAACACATAAATCTCCTTTCGCAGAAAATTCATGTGTTTTGCGATACAAAACCTTCGTTCTCCTCAGAAGAGAAAGGAGCACGGGCAATGACACAAAGTTATTATTTTGCCAGTTCTATCAAAGCTTTTACCCCTTTAATCTTTTCACCTTGTATGAGTTTTAACGTTTGTTTAGCTTTTAAGCGAGAAATCGCCACATACGCATAATGATCTTTCACATCAATCCGTCCCACATCTTCACGGCTCAGATTACCTTTCTTTGACAGAAAGCCTACAATATCAATTTTGTTAATCTTGTCTTTCTTTCCTTTGCCCATATATAATGTAACATAATTAGGCAATGTCGGTGATGGAGTCTTTTCCGGTAAAGAAAACGCTTCAAGTTCCTTATCCAGATAATCCGGTATCTTCTCTTCGGGATGCAAGATAAGATACGCACTCCCCTCGCTCTCCCACCGCGCTGTACGCCCGTTCCGGTGAACAAAACCATCTTTGGCTACAGGCAAATGATAATGTACTACGTGCTTGATATCTGCTATATCCAAGCCACGCGCTGCCAAATCGGTTGAAATGAGAATGGAACAGCTTCCGTTGCGGAATTTATACAAGGCTCTTTCCCGTTTATCCTGCTCCATGCCGCCATGAAAGACTTCACAATACACTTTCATTGAATGCAGATAGTTGCCTACCCGCTCTACACTTTCCCGATGATTGCAAAACACCAAGGTTGACTCGCTACCCAAAGAACAAAGCAACTTGTACAAGGTCTCCAACTTATCTTTAACTGGTGAAAGCACCTTATATAGTTGCAGCCGCTGCTCCTGTTCATCTTCAGTCAGAAAATTCAATTTAATGACCCGGTTCAAGCCAGTAAAACGAGGTATTTCCTCTGCATCAGTGGCCGACAGCAGAAAACGCCGTTTCAGGCTGGGGAACTTAGTTATTACCTCGGCCATTTCTTCCTGAAAACCAAACTCCAAGCACTTGTCGAACTCATCAATAACCAACGTACCTACCGCTGAAGCCTCAAAGTTCTGCTTATTCAGGTGGTCATTCATACGCCCCGGGGTGGCTATAATCACTGAAGGACGAATATTCTTCATCGTCCGGTGCTCTTCCATCGCCGGACGCCCGCCATAACAGCTCATCACACTGAAAGCCGTGCCCATGGATTTGAACACCTGCTCTATTTGCAGAGCCAACTCACGTGAAGGCACCAGCACAACTGCCTGCACTCCCTCAACACCCGGTTTCAGAATCTGGACCAGAGGAAGCAGATAAGCCAATGTTTTTCCCGTACCGGTAGGCGACAGAAGAATCACATCCTTGCCTTCTCCAGCTGCACTCAGAGAAGCCTGCTGCATCGCATTCAACTGCTCTATTTTCAAATTAGAAAGTATCTCCTGGATATTCATAAATTACTGTATTTTAGATTACGCTTATACAAAGATAGAGTTTTTTTCGTACATTTGCCCACCATTCATAAATGAATACGTTATGGCAGATAACTATATCGAAAGACAATACGAACAGTACCAGGCGCGTAAAGCTGCTTGGGAAAAAAGCCGGAAACATAAAGCAAGCAAGAAAACTGCTACACGCCGACCCGAAGTACTCTCACAGAGTCAGGTAAAAAAAGTGGTTGCCGTTCATGACTTATCGGGGGTGGGACGTGTCTCGTTAATGGCAGTCATACCCGTGCTCTCATCCATGGGGTTTCAAGTATGCCCTCTACCTACCGCCATCCTTTCCAATCACACCCAATATGCCAACTATTCTTTCCTCGACCTCACAGATGAGATGAAGCATATTATTGAGAATTGGGAAAAGCAGAACATCCACTTCGACACATTTTATACGGGCTATTTAGGCTCAGCACAGCAGGCGCAGATTGTAGAGGACTTTATTTGCAAATTCCGCCGCCCCACCGATTTAGTAGTCGTCGACCCGGTATTAGGCGATAACGGAAAACTATATAAAGGAATATCCGATGAAATGGTTACAGAGATGCGCAAGCTGATTTGCCATGCAGATATCATCACACCGAATCTGACTGAGTTGTTTTTCCTTTCAGAAAAGCCCTTCCAGGACATGGTCTCTGATGAAGAACTGAAACCCATTTTAAAAGCACTTTCCGACAAAGGTCCGGAGATTGTCATTGTAACCAGTGTACCCGTTGCCGGAAATCCGCATATGACTTCGGTTTATGCCTATAACCGCATCGGCAACCGTTATTGGAAAGTGACCTGCCCTTACCTTCCGGCACACTATCCGGGAACAGGTGATACTTTTACAAGCGTGATAACGGGTGCACTCATGCAGGGCGACAGTCTCCCTATTGCCTTAGACCGCGCTGTTCAGTTTATCCTTCAAGGAATACGGGCTACGTTCGGCTATGAATATAATAACTTGGAAGGAATCATGCTGGAGAAGATTTTACATAACTTAGACATGCCTATCCAGATAAGCAGCTACGAACTGGTTGAATAGACGGAGGGAAAAATTACCTTAAAGGCATGATAGCACTACAGTCTATTTCTATTTCTCCAAAATCGATCATGGCATTAAACAGACGGATTTTCTGGAAACGAGACAAATCATCTGCATGAATATCCAAAGGGCGAATCATTCCTGCATCCAGCAGGCAAGCCCTCTGGGTCCCCTCAAGCAGAGGAGATGCTGGCGTATACCAGCCCGTACCATCCCCTAATGCGATATTGGCGATGGAAGTATCCGTAAGCAATCCGCCGCGCACTATCAGCACATCGTCAGCCTCTCCACGGCAAGCAAAAAGAGCATTTAGCTCCGAACGGTCTGCCCGCTTCCTCCGATATTCAATCTGCCCACCCCGCACCAACTGCAACGAGTGTACCGGACGTATTTGATAAGGGAAAAATTCCACCGACTCTACGTCACGGCCATACGTCACCCGGCAGCGGGTTCGCTCTTCATAAGGAGAAGCATCTATATAAGTTTCAAGAGAAACAGACCGGTCAACTCCCCACACTTCACGGCGCGCCTCATTCATCCTACGGTCATGGTAAGCGATATTACGCAACCGCCCTTTCTCTATCCGGATCGTTTCAATATATCGGTACATATACTTTCTTTTTCATTTCATCGTATTCATCGTTCACGTCACTCTGAAACGTAATTCCTCCCCCACTTTTAAAAATCATGCGGTTATCCTCTCCTTGCTCAAGAAAACGAATCAGCACCCCGCTATCTAAGTTATTTCCGTCGAAATACCCCATCACTCCGGTATAAAAACCGCGGCGATACGTTTCCGCCTCTCTGATAATCTCCACCGTTTTCTTCTTCGGAGCACCGGTGATAGAACCCGCAGGAAGCAAACGGAAAAACAAGGTTCCCAATTCCTCCCTATAGTTTTCCGGAAGCTTTCCCCGTATTTCCGAACTCATCTGAAGCAGCCGTCCCTTATGCGTACGCAACTCGTCCAGATAGCGGTAACGGGTTACGGTCACCTCGGTTGCTATCTGGCTCAAGTCATTCCGTATCAAATCCGTAATCGTAGCATGTTCAGCAGCCTCTTTCTCATCGTTGAGCAGAAGTTCACGCGCATTGGGAAGTGAGGCGTCTATCGTGCCCTTCATCGGATGCGAGTATATAAATCCGCCGATAATCCGCACAAATATTTCAGGAGAAAACACCGTAAAGCAATCTTTTACCCAAAGCTTGTATTTTGCCTGAGCATGTTCAAAAAGCTGAAGCAGTGACAAGTCGGTCTCCACCGGTGTAGCACAGGTCAGATTGGTCAGAAAAGAGTTTCCGGCATACAAATTGCGGTATACTACATCAAACGACTGGGCATACGCATCGAACGACTGCGGATAAGACCTCCATTTGAAGTGAGTCGGATAAGGGGTATGAAGCCTATCATCATTAGTCTTTCCCGAAAAGTCAAACCGGATTTCATCGGCAGATACATCCTCAATCCGCTCTATCAGGCAATGCTCCATATCAAAATCAATCAGGAAGAAGAATGGAGTTTGTGTCTTCCCCCACAGGTTCATACGCTGTATAGCCTCTCCCTTTTTATAAAATGTCATTTTTTTCATGCATGCTTCGTTTTAAATGATAAAATATAGCAAGTCACTCCTACCGCCACTGCAAGCATCAATATCCTTAATCCCCAGTGGGTAAAGATAAATACGGAACAGTTAACCGCTGTAAGCCATAACAACAACAAGATAATGATTTTTGCATGAAGAGGTATGGACTTATCTTCACGGAAATTACGGATATAGACTCCCAGATATTTATGGTTGAGCAACCATGCATAAGCCCTTGGGGAGCTCCGGAAAAACAAGGCCGCAGCAAGCAACAGGAAAGGAGTTGTAGGCAGAACGGGCAAAAATATCCCCAAAACGCCTAAAGCCAAAGAGACTGAACCGATGAGCAGATAAATATATTTCATGATGCAAATATACAATGAAAAGGCTTAGGAAACTGCATTTATGCTGGCATATTAAAAAGAATCTGTGCCTTGCGGTAAGCCGAAGGGGGTCTGCGGTCTATGTATGCCCCTAGTACTTTCACGGAAGCACTGGAATACTTCGGAGGAAGTACAAAAACGCTTCCGCATTTCACCGCGCCAACAGCACCACAAAAAAGACCCGGCTTCTCATAAAAAAAACTAAAAATAAGCCTTTAAAACAGCACTTCTTTCTTTCGGAACATTTTTACTGAAATTCAGAGGGCTGATATTTCCCGTTTTATGCCGTTCTTTGTATGCCAAAAAGAAAGAAATATGAAAAAGACTTATGTACTCCCGTTTTTAATGGGACTATTTTTGCTTTTAGGGTGTGACATGATAGAATATCATCCCTACGATTTGGATATTCACGGAGAAACTGATATCAATGCTAAAAACATCCGGCTGATTGAAGAGAAATTAAACAGAAAAGAAAAGATTTCTTTTGCTGTAATCAGTGATACGCAGCGATGGTACGATGAAACGCAAGAAGTGGTTGATTTGATTAACCGACGCAATGATATTGATTTTGTGGTGCATACCGGAGATATTTCCGACTTCGGAATGAAGCTGGAATTTGAGAAACAACGCGATATATTAAATGTGCTCCGTGTTCCTTATGTATGCCTACTGGGTAACCATGACTGTCTGGCTACCGGACAAGAGGTATTCAACCGGATTTTCGGACCGGAAAACTTTTCATTCACGGCTGGCAACACGCATTTCATTTGTCTGAACACCAATGCGCTTGAGTTTGATTACAGTGCTGCAATTCCTGACTTCACCTTTCTGAAAGACGAATTGAAAAAACTTCCAGACCATGTTACCAAGACTGTAGTAGCCATGCATGCCGGACCTTTCTCGGAACAGTTCAACAACAATGTGGCAGATGTTTTCCATCACTATCTTAAGCAGTTCCCCGGTTTGCAGTTCTGCATCTACGGACATGGACACAGCATTCAGGCCGATGATTTCTTCAACGATGGAATCATGTACTACGAATGTACCTGCATCCATAAGCGCGCTTACCTCTATTTCACCATTAACGAAAATGAATACACCTATGAAGTTGTTGATTTTTAATTTGATATTTCTACTTATATCCTGCATTCCTTCTTATGGAGCACAGCCTGAATCTGCCGCAGCAAACGATTCTTCCTTTACCCAAACACGCCGCTGGGACAAAAGGGTTCATCTGAAATACAAGGGATGGCAGCAGTTAAAGCCAACGCATATTAAATGGCAATATGCCGGAGGGATGGGCGTATCCTCTTTGGGGATAGGATGGGATTACGGAAAGCGGAGACAGTGGGAAACTGATTTTCTGATAGGATATCTTCCCTCCAGATATGCCGACGAGTTCAAGCTGACTTTTACTGTCAAGCAGAACTACATCCCATGGAGCATCACGCTGAAAGACCGGTGGGTCATCGAACCTTTCTACACCGGACTTTATCTGACCACCATAACCGGTGAGGAATTCTGGAAGAAAGAGCCGGGAAGATACCCGAACTCCTATTATAATATATCCACCAAGGTGCGTCCGTATATTTTCATAGGTCAGCGTGTAGGCTTTGACCTTCCCCATCCGGTATTGCGAAATATTTCTGCCTTCTATGAAATCAGTACGTGCGAGATGTACCTCATCAGCAAGGTGACTAACAAAGCGTTGACCATGAAAGATATCCTTCGTTTTTCATTCGGGCTGAAATTGTATTTATTCCGCGAGCCAAAATAAGCATAAATGATTTATACCTCAGCTCGCTGGTTCGCTTTCAAGGTTACAAGATAACAAGGTAACGAATTGAAATTTTGCGGAACTTGCGAGCTGAGATTTTGCGGAAACTAAATGATGGATAAAAGAAAGAAGCAAATCAAGATTCAATTACACGATGCGGTTTACCGTCAACTCCGGAAAATCATGGAGAAGCATCAGCAACACCCCTTCCCCATTCATACGCCTGGCTTTGACGATCATCGTTACCCGATAGCATCCCTGAGCTTCCTCGTTCATTTCGTAGGAGGTAATCTGATAATTCGCTGAAGCAAACTTCGATGAAACTGCCTTTAATACGTTCCCATCCTTGGTAGAAAACTCTATAATCATATTCCGCATGCCGATACTCTTGAAACAATGGCTCAGCGTTTCAAGTCCCACCAGCACCAGAACCGTTGCGGTTATTCCGATGGCATACATCCCCGCTCCTACTGCCAGTCCGATGCCCGATGTAGCCCATACACCAGCTGCAGTAGTCAGCCCTCGTACCACCTGCTTCTGCAATAAGATAATCGTACCCGCACCGATAAAGCCTATTCCGCTCACCACCTGTGCAGCCAAACGGCTAGGGTCTAACCGGACCAGATCTTTTTCCAGTACATCCATAAATCCATACTGCGAAACAATCATCATCAGTGCACTCCCTAGAGCCACCAGAAAATGAGTGCGATACCCTGCCTCTTTGGCACGGTATTCACGCTCCAGCCCTATCAATACCCCCATCAGTCCCGCCACAAATAACCTCAAACTAAAGTCGATGTAAATATTCATTTCAAGTCTTATTTTATAATCCATTTTAAAGATAGAAAAAACTTAGAATATTTGCTATCTTTGCGAATGAAAAAAGTTCGATAATTGCTTATGAAATACAAATTGCTCGTCCTGGATTTGGACGGAACACTTACCAACAAAAAAAAGGAAATAACAGAACACACACGCCAGACCCTGATTCAGGCACAAGAAAAAGGGCTGAAAATAGTCCTCGCTTCAGGACGCCCCACCTATGGGATAGCACCACTGGCTGAGAAACTGGAACTGCAGAAATATGAAGGCTACATTCTTTCATATAACGGCGGAGAAATCATCGACTGGAAAACAGGGGAATTAATGTATAAAAACCTGCTTGACCACGATGTTCTCCCCTATCTTTACCAATGTGCCAAACAGAATGATTTTGCCATTGTAACCTATGATGGAGAATATGTGCTGACAGAACACCCCGATGATGAATATGTACAAAAAGAAGCCATTCTGAATGTCATGAAGACCAAAAAGGTGGCTAATTTCTTAGATGCAGTTAAACACCCCATTGCCAAATGCCTGATTGTGGGTGAACCCACCCGTCTGGCCGTACTCGAAAAAGAGATGTATGAACATCTGAAAGACCGCATGGGAGTTTTCCGCTCAGAACCTTACTTCCTTGAACTGGTACCTAAGGGAATAGACAAGGCACAGTCGCTCTCTGTCCTGCTGAAAGAAATTGGGATGACCAAAGACGAAATGATTGCCATCGGCGACGGTTTCAATGACTTATCTATGATTAAATATGCCGGTCTGGGTATTGCCATGGAAAACGCACAAGACATTGTAAAAGAAAATGCCGATTTCATTACCCTCTCCAACGAAGAAGACGGAGTGGCTTATGCTGTAGAAAAATTCTTCTTGGCAAACGCATAACAATCCTACCTACCCTACTGAAACGATACGTTCTTTAAGGAATGACATAAAAAGTAGAACCCCCGGATGATTCACCAGGGGTTCTACTTTTTTATTATATAAACAACGGTGGGCGCACTTCAACATATCCTCACCGCAACATGAAAAACTTCGGTTATTTCAAAAGATCCAACTGCTTGAAACATTTAATCAGCTTCTCAATAGCAAAGTCAACCTGCTCTTTCGTGTGAGTTGCCATCAAAGCAAAACGAACCAAAGTGTCCTGAGGAGCACAAGCGGGAGGAATTACCGGATTGATGAATACGCCTTCATCAAAAGCCAATTTAGTAACTTCGAAGGTCTTGTCTGTATCGCGCACGTAAAGCGGAATAATCGGACTTTCGGTTTCACCGATTTCGAATCCGGCATCACGGAAAGTCTTCAACGCATAGTTTGTAATCGTCCACAAGTTTTTCTGGCGTTCCGGCTCAGTCTTGAAGATACGGATAGCCTCTCTGGCTGCAGCTGTAGCTGCCGGCGTATTACTTGCCTGGAATATATAAGAACGGGCATTATGACGTAACCAGTTAATGGTATCTTTATCACCAGCCACGAAACCTCCGATTGAGGCCAGCGACTTACTGAAGGTACCCATAATCAAATCCACATCTTCAGTCACTCCAAAATGATCACATACACCACGGCCTTCACGTCCGAATACACCCAAACCATGAGCTTCATCTACATAAACACTCGCATTGTATTTCTTCTTTAAGCGGATAATCTCCGGAAGATTAGCCAAATCTCCTTCCATAGAGAATACGCTGTCCACCACAATCAGCTTAATGGCATCAGGCTCGCATTTCTGCAATTCCTTTTCCAAAGCCTCCATGTCGTTATGTTTATATTTCAACTGAGTGGCAAAAGAAAGACGGCGACCATCTACGATAGAAGCATGGTCACGGTCATCACAGATGATATAATCTCCACGTCCCACTAATTGAGGAATAACACCTTCATTTACAGTAAAGCCTGTTGAAAAACAAAGAGCCTCATCCTTGCCCACAAACTCAGCAAGTTCTTTCTCCAGTTCAACATGAATATCAAGCGTTCCGTTCAGCAAACGTGATCCGGCACAACCTGTACCGTATTTGCGGGTTGCCGCAATAGCCGCCTCTATAATTCTGTCATCATGAGTCAGCCCCATATATGAGTTCGAGCCGAACATTAACACTTTCTTTCCGTCCATGAATACCTCTGTATCCTGGGCACTATCTATCTCACGGAAATAAGGATAAACGCCTCTCTCCATATACATTTGAGGCACCCTGAATTTACTTAATTTATCTTGTAACAATCCCATATTATAATAATATAACTTTTTCTCCCAAAATTGAAAAATCGTGCAAAGATAATAATTTTATCCCAAAACCGACGCTAACAGAACGAAAAAACTCAATATTCAAGCAAATATCTGCAAAAAATGTGGACTTTTATTTTAAGAATATTAATTTTGCGCTTCAAAGTTTCAGGAGAAAACCAAAAATATGGAGCAAAAAAAACGTATCATATTCGTTGTCAACCCCATTTCGGGAACAAATGGCAAAGAGGCTATTCTTCAATTAATAGAAAATGTATTAGACCATTCACGGTATGAATATACCATCCGTAAGACTCAATATGCCGGACATGCTACCGAAATCGCTGCCCAAGCTGTAAACGAACAGGCAGACATGGTGGTGGCCATCGGGGGAGACGGAACAATCAACGAAATAGGAAAAGCACTGATTCAGTCTCAAACTGCACTGGGAATCATTCCCTGTGGGTCAGGGAATGGATTGGCACGACATCTGCGCATTCCCCTCGACCCTAAAAAAGCAATTCATATTTTAAATACAGGCATCACTAAAAACATCGACTACGGAATCATTGACGGCCATCCGTTCTTTTGCACGTGCGGTGTGGGATTTGATGCCTTTGTCAGCCTGAAGTTTGCTGATTCGGGCCGACGCGGACTGCTTACTTATCTGGAAAATACGCTCCATGAAAGCCTGACTTACCGTCCTGAAACGTATGAAATAGAAAACTCTGCCGGGACCGTACGCTACAAGGCTTTTCTCATAGCTTGCGCCAATGCGTCACAGTATGGAAACAATGCCTATATTGCTCCGCAAGCCTCACTTACCGACGGCATGATGGATATTACAATTCTCGAACCTTTTACGGTACTTGATGTCCCCTCGCTTTCTTTCCAGCTCTTCAACAAGACAATCGACCAGAACAGCCGTATCAAGACCATGCGCGATGACCGTATTGTTATCCACCGCACCGCAGAGGGAGTATTCCACTTTGACGGTGACCCGGCTATGGGAGGAAAAGACTTGGAGGTGAAAATCGTACATCAAGGTCTGAAAGTCATTGCCCCGCTGAACCCGAAGCTGATGTGCGGACAGCCCACCAGCATCCTGCAACATGTCACCGATTTTATCGGACGAAGACCGATTTCATCGAGCATTGCAGAAAAACACCGGCAACTTCTTACGCTCAACCAGAATCTGCTAAGAAAACTTTCTAAAAAATAAAACAACAGAAGTCAGGTGCGGAAAATCAATTCCGTTCCGTGCCTGACACTGTTTTACAGATACAGGTAATAATCTTTGACCAGAGCTAAAAACTCAGGGGCATAAACATGACGCTCCAGCTCGATGGTGAGATGCCCCACCTCTGCCGAAGCAATTTCTTCTTTTTTGAAAGTCATCAACACCCGCTTGGGCTCGGCGCCGGGTTTCGTATGCACCCATACCTGGCAATGAAGATACAGCCCCTGCCGAGTGGCTTCCGCAATAAAATCAGGAGCTGCCGCCGAAGGAAGGATGACGGAAAAACGCCCTTGCCCAGCCAATAAAACCGACACCGCCGCTATCAGTTCAGAGAAAGCGAGCCCCTCGGTGTGGCGTGCAGCATTCCGGCGCTGTTCCGGACACATTACCTTTTCTGTAAAGTAAGGAGGATTAGACACTATTAAATCAAACCTTCTGCCACATTCTTCTGCAAACTTCCGCACATCTCCCTGCTGCACTGCAATCTGCTCCGGCCAAGGTGAGTTTCGCACATTCTCGCAGGCTTGAATCACCGCATCCTTATCAATGTCAATCGCCTGAATATCTGCATCACACCGCTGCGATAGCATCAAGGCTATCAACCCTGTACCTGTACCTACATCCAAAACCGAACGTACTCCTGCCACATCAGCCCAAGCACCCAGCAAAACTCCGTCTGTGCCCACTTTCATCGCACAGCGGTCATGGTAAACCGTAAAACGTTTAAACTTAAAAAAAGGATTCGACATTTATTTACTCATCTCTGTTTTATCAAGAGCAAAAATATACAAATCTCAAAATACAGCCAACTATCAGACCGATATTCACGAATATTAAAGGTTTGAGTCGTTACTTTTTTTTCTGTTTCCGTCAAAATCACTAACTTTGTACCCGTTTCAATCTAAATGAAACCTATTTTAAAAGAACAAGACACGAGAATAGTTATGATAAAGAAAACCAGAAAAAGAAACATATCGACAGGTCGGGAAGGCGAAGATATATCCATGCTGACCGAAATAGTTACTACCCCTGAAGAAGTTATGCCGGAAGAACTGAACGAGGAAATCCCTGTCATGACGTTACGAAACATGATTATATTTCCTTCAGTGGTAATGCCGGTTACCGTAGGGCGGCAAAGCACTTTGAAATTGGTCAACTCGGCATTCAACAACAAGCGCTCCATCGTAATTGCTACCCAGCGACTGGTTGAAGTTGAAAACCCCGGATTCAAAGACCTGTACCCCGTTGCTGTGGTAGGAAAGGTTCTCCGCATATTTGAAATGTCAGGAGGAAACACCACGGTTATCCTTCAGGCGAATGGACCTAAAGTGCACATCGACGAAATCACTTCAACCCGCTCTTTCCTCAAAGGAAAAGTCAGCGTCATTGAAGAAAATAACATGCTCGAAAAAAATGAAGAAACCAAAGCTTTGATTGATTCATGCCGCGAGCTGAGTACCAAGCTCTTGGAATTATCAGACCAAATGAGTCCGGACACTTCTTTCGCCTTGAAAAACATTGATGCCGTAGATGTATTTGTCAACTTTATTTGTGCCAACTTCCCCTTCAGCCTTGAAGACAAGTTCTCGCTACTTGAGCAAGATTCGCTGAAGGAACGTATGTACCGTTTAATCCAAGTGCTCAACAAGGAGGTACAGCTGGCTACTCTGAAACAAAACATCCAGATGCGTACCCGTGAGGAGCTCGACCGCCAGCAGCGTGAATATTTTCTCCAGCAGCAAATCAAGAACATACAAGATGAACTGGGAAATGGTCAGAATGACGAAATAGAAGAGTTACGCAAAAAAGGGAAAGGCAAAAAATGGAGAAAAGAGGTTGCTGAAATCTACGAACGCGAAGTAACCAAACTGGAACGCATCAATCCGCAGTCGCCCGACTATAATGTTCAGATAACTTATCTGCAGACTTTGCTGGCTTTGCCGTGGGATGTTTACACCAATGATGTCATCAACATCCCTAATGCCGAAAAAATTTTGAATAAAGACCATTATGGACTTGAAAAAGTAAAAGAGCGTATCCTGGAACACCTTGCCGTATTAAAGCTGAAAGGCGACCTGAAGTCACCCATCATCTGCCTTTATGGTCCTCCAGGAGTCGGTAAAACCTCTTTAGGACGCTCCATTGCTGCTTCACTGAAACGCAAATACGTGCGTATGTCCTTGGGAGGTGTACACGATGAGGCTGAAATCAGAGGTCACCGCAAAACATACATAGGAGCCATGCCGGGACGTATCATCAAAAGTCTGATCAAAGCCGAAAGTTCCAATCCGGTCATCATTTTAGATGAAATAGACAAGCTGAGTAGTGACCGCCAGGGCGACCCGAGCTCCGCTATGCTTGAAGTGCTTGACCCGGAACAAAACAATACGTTCCATGACAACTATATTGACATTGATTACGATTTATCGAACGTCATGTTCATTGCCACAGCCAATAACTTGGGCGCCATTCCTCTTCCTCTGCTCGACCGTATGGAGCTGATTGAGGTAAGCGGTTACATTACCGAAGAAAAGATAGAAATCGCACGCCGCCACCTCATTCCTAAGGAAATGGAAGCGAACGGACTGAAAAAAGAGCATGTCAAGTTCAGCAAAGCGGCTATCGAATATATCGTTGAGAACTACACCCGTGAAAGTGGGGTTCGTGAGCTTGAAAAGAAAATCAGCAAGGTCATGCGGAAAATCGCATTAGAAATAGCCAGCGATAAGTTCATCGGACAGCATGACTTGAAGCCAGCCGACATTAAAACGTATCTGGGTACTCCTGAATACTCACGCGACAAATACCAGGGCAATGACTATGCCGGTGTGGTAACCGGACTGGCATGGACTGCCGTAGGTGGTGAGATTCTGTTTGTTGAAACCAGTTTGAGCAAAGGAAAAGGAGCTCCCCTTACTCTGACCGGAAACTTGGGGGATGTCATGAAAGAATCGGCTATGCTTGCCTTGGAATACATCAAAGCCCACAGCCACCTTCTGAACTTGCCGGAAGGCATCTTTGACAACTGGAACATCCACATCCACGTACCCGAAGGAGCTATTCCGAAAGACGGACCTTCTGCCGGTATCACCATGGTTACTTCACTTGCTTCGGCTCTGACCCAGCGGAAAGTAAAACCAAACCTCGCCATGACCGGAGAAATCACCCTGAGAGGAAAGGTACTGCCGGTGGGTGGAATCAAAGAGAAAATTCTGGCAGCAAAACGGGCTGGCATCAAAGACATTATCTTGTGTGAGGAAAACCGGAAAGATATTGAAGAAATCCAGCCGATATATCTGCAGGGAGTAACCTTCCATTATGTGAAAGACATTAAAGATGTGCTTGACTTGGCTTTAACCGATGAGAAAGTTGCTGATGCGATAGACTTTACACTAACCGACGATAAGAAAGAGAAAAAACAATGAAATTTGAATTACAATATACAGACCCGCGCTCCAATGCACGTGCGGGTCTGATTACCACCGACCACGGACAGATAGAAACACCGATTTTCATGCCCGTAGGAACATTGGGTTCTGTTAAAGGAGTACATCTGCATGAGATAAAAGAGGATATCAAAGCCCAGATTATCTTGGGAAACACCTATCATCTTTATCTGCGCCCAGGACTGGATGTTATTGAAGGAGCCGGAGGATTGCATAAGTTCAACGGATTCGACCGCCCTATGCTGACCGACAGCGGAGGCTTTCAAGTATTTTCTCTTTCCGGCATACGCAAGATGAGAGAGGAAGGCGTAGAGTTCCGCTCCCACATCGACGGCTCCAAGCATCTGTTTACTCCAGAGCGTGTCATGGACATCGAGCGTACCATCGGAGCGGATATCATGATGGCTTTCGATGAATGTGCTCCGGGAACTTCCGATTATAACTATGCCAAGAACTCTATGGAACTGACCCACCGCTGGCTGGACCGCTGTATCACCCGGTTCAATGAAACCGAACCGAAATATGGCTATAACCAGTCGCTCTTCCCCATCGTACAAGGCTGTGTTTATCCCGATCTCCGACGCCGCTCTGCCGAGTACATCGCCTCCAAGGGAGCCGACGGCAATGCCATCGGAGGACTTGCTGTAGGAGAACCTACCGAGAAGATGTACGAAATGATTGAAGTGGTCAATGAAATTCTTCCCAAGGATAAACCCCGATACCTCATGGGAGTGGGTACTCCCGTAAATATCCTTGAAGGAATAGAACGCGGAGTAGATATGTTCGACTGTGTAATGCCTACCCGTAACGGACGAAACGGCATGATTTTCACGAAAGACGGTATCATGAACATGCGAAACAAAAAATGGGAAAAAGATTATGCCCCCATTGAAGCCGACGGAGCCTCTTACGTGGATACCATGTATAGCCGTGCTTACCTGCGTCATCTGTTCCACGCACAAGAACTCCTTGCCATGCAAATAGCCTCTATCCACAACCTTGCCTTCTACCTCTGGCTGGTGGGTGAAGCCCGCAAACATATCATTGCCGGCGATTTTGCAATATGGAAACCCATGATGGTAAAACGTCTTTCTACGAGACTATAAAAAGAATATCTGAACACTCATGAAGGAAAACCTTTTTAAGAAAAAGTGGCTGAAAAGGCTTGACCGGTACATCATCGTCAAGTTCCTGGGTACCTACTTCTTTGCCATAGCTCTGATTATTTCAATCGCCGTGGTTTTTGACATCAATGAAAACATTGATGACTTCATCAAAAACAAAGCTCCTATCAGTGCCATCGCATTCGATTATTACCTGAACTTCATCCCCTATTACACCAACCTGTTCAGTCCCTTGTTTGTGTTTATCGCGGTTATCTTCTTCACGTCAAAGTTAGCGGAAAATTCGGAGATTATCGCCATGTTCTCTACAGGAATGAGCTTTAAGCGACTCATGGTACCTTACATGATTTCGGCTGCCATCATCGCTGCGGTGACTTATGTGCTGGGCACTGAAATTATTCCTACCGGAAGCGTAACCCGACTTGAGTTTGAACGGATTTACAAAAACAAGCGTTCATCTGATTACGCACGAAATATCCAGCTTGAAGTCGATTCTGGTACAGTGGCATACATGGAACGCTACGAAGGTTACAATAAAACCGGATACCGCTTCTCACTGGACAAGTTTGAAAACCACCAGCTGGTTTCTCACTTGACAGCACGACGTATTACCTACGATACCACAGGCGTACACCGGTGGATTATCAAAGACTACATGATACGTGAAATGAAAGGCATGCGCGAAATCATCACAAAAGGGGAACGTATCGACTCTACCATCAATATGGAACCGCAAGACTTCCTCATTAAGCGCGGACAGCAGGAAACCATGACCAGCCGCCAGCTTCGTGAATACATCGACAAGCAGAAAAAACGCGGATTCGCAAACATCAAGGTCTTCGAAGTGGAATATTACCGCCGCATTGCCATGTCGTTTGCTGCGTTCATCCTGACGGTTATCGGGCTATCCTTGTCTTCCCAAAAGCGCAAAGGAGGAATGGGACTCCACTTGGGTATCGGAATCGGACTCAGTTTTTCATACATCCTTTTCCAGACCATCTCATCTACCTTTGCCATCAATGGGAATATGCACCCGAATCTTGCTGTATGGATACCCAATATCCTCTATTTAGGCATTGCCGTTTACTTATACCGGAAAGCTCCCAAATAAGAGAGAAGCATACAGAACCCCTCGTTCTTCTAAAAAGTTCCTTATCAGTCACAGAGATAAGGAACTTTTTTTGTACTTTTGCCTCTCAACTAAATTCGAAACAAAAAAATGAAACTTATTCATACCATCTGCCTGTCGCTGGCATTGTCTTTTGGCAGCATCATCACCGCACAGGCACAAAGCGGATATTTCCTGCATACCGTAACAAAAGGGCAAAGCCTCTATTCCATTTCTACCATGTATAACGTTACCATGGAAGACCTTATACGGCTGAACCCCGGCTGTGAAAAACAGATCCGCGCAGGCGAATCATTGAAAATTCCTCAAGCCAACAGCGGATCGAATCAGGGGAAACCTACCTTCCATACCATTCAGGCAGGCGAAACCTTATATCAGCTCACCTTAAAATATAACGTAACGGTACAAGCTATCTGTACGGCAAATCCCGGATTAAGCGCCAGCAATTTCCGGATAGGACAAGTCATTTCCATCCCGGCACAGACTGCCATTCAACCTGCCAAAGAGAATTTATCAGAAACAGCTGCTCAAACCTCTTCTGGAAAAAAGACAGACTGGCGTGACATGCATAAAGTGGAACGGAAAGAAACCATCTTCAGCATCAGCCGGCAGTATGGCATCAGTGAAGAAGAACTCATTGCTGCCAATCCCGAATTAAAGAAGGGAAAACTGAAACGTGGAAGTTTCTTGTTCATCCCCTATCCGGCTTCCAAACAACCGGTTAAAGAAGCCGAGAAAACTCCGGCACGCATACCGTCAAATGAAGAGCTGTTTGCCCAGAACAAGCAGTCGTTCAAGAAAATACAAAACATAAAAGCCGCCGTATTGCTCCCGTTTACCGAAGGAAAAAACCGGGATGAGCAAATGCGCATGGTGGAATATTACGAGGGATTTCTGATGGCTGTCGACAGCTTGAAACGGCAAGGAGTTTCAGTCAACCTCTACACGTACGACACGAAAGGAAAGTCTGACGTAACTCAGTCTATCCTCGCCAAAGAAGAGATGAAGAATATGGATATCATCTTTGGTCCGGCTCATGCCGCTAATGTAAAAACACTTGCTGAGTTTGCTGAAAAAAACCAGACACGCGTGGTGGTTCCCTTCTCGCCCGAAGTGGAACAGGTATTTAAAAACCCTTATATTTATCAGGTCAATACGCCCCAGTCGTATCTGTACTCCGAGGTATATGAGCATTTCCTCCGCAAATTCAGCAAGGCAAATATCGTGTTCCTTGATGCCGGTACCGGACAAAATGAGAAAGCCGAATTTATCAAAGGGATGAAAAACGAACTGAAAACGAATCAGGTAGCCTATAAACATATCAGCAACTCTGATACGCTGAAAATCCTGGCAGCCATCGACTCCACACGCGAAAACATCTTTATCCCTACCTCGGGAAAAGACTTGTCACTGACCCGCCTGATTCCTCAGCTTACTCAGATTCGCCGGAGCTATCCGAATGTCGACCTTCACCTGTTCGGCTACCCCGAATGGCAAACCTATACTCAAGACTATCTGGCCAGCTTCTACGAACTGGATACTTACTTCTATTCCTCTTTCTATACCAACAACCTGTTCCCGGCAGCCGTACGCTTCACACAGGAATACCGCCGTTGGTACAGCAAAGACATGGCAAACATATTCCCCAAATATGGCATGCTCGGATTCGACACCGGATACTTCTTCCTGAAGGGGCTGGCACAAGAAGGCAGCCAGCTGGAAAATAACCTGAACAGGGTGCAAGTAACCCCCATCCAGACCGGATTCAAGTTTGAGCGCGTCAACAACTGGGGAGGGTTCATTAACCGTAAAGTATTTTTCGTTCATCTCACTAAAGACTTTGAACTCATAAAACTCGACTTCGAATAACGAAATGAAAAAATATCCTATCATTGCCGCAGCAGCATTGCTATGCCTGTGTACCCAGCCGATAAAAGCTCAGCTCCAAGACGAGCGACATAACTTTGCCGTCGGTATCAACGGAGGAGTAAACTTAAGCAATGTCAGCTTTGAGCCACGCATCAAGCAAGGCAAACTCATCGGTCCCTCAGTAGGTTTAACCGCCCGCTATATCTCTGAAAAATACTTCAAGATGATTTGCGGTATCCAGGCTGAAATCAATTACTCACAGCGAGGCTGGAAAGAGCGTATTGAAGACGGGAGTGGAGACACCTACAAACGTACGATGAGTTATATTGAAATCCCTCTTCTCGCCCATCTGGCTTTCGGAAAAGACCAGGGTAATGGGGCACGTTTCTTCATTAACCTGGGTCCGCAAATTGCTTTCCTGATTGGAGAAAAAGAAGCCCAAAGTAGCTCATGGCATCCCGAACAGCGTCCGAACGGCATCACCGAACAATATGGTAAGTTGGCCGATAACAAATTTGATTATGGCATCGTAGGCGGAGGAGGCGTAGAAATACGCACCGGTATCGGTCACTTCCTACTTGAAGGACGATACTATTTCGGGTTGAGCGACTTCTATAACAGCACCAAAAAGGATTTCTTTTCGCGCTCGGCACATTCGTATATAGGAGGACGCCTGACGTATCTTTTCGACTTGAAAAAGTAACAAGACTTCAAGTGGCAAGGTAACAGAGCTTGAGATGAAAAGCTCAGAAACTCAGAAACAAAAAACTAAAAAACTAAAACATATGCTCAAACTGATTTCATGGAACGTAAACGGGATACGCGCATGCTGCGACAAAGGATTCCGCGATGCATTCAAGGCACTCGATGCCGACTTCTTCTGTCTGCAAGAAACCAAGATGCAAGCCGGACAGCTTGACTTATCCTTCGACGGATACACGTCTTATTGGAACTATGCCGAAAAGAAAGGTTATTCAGGAACTGCCATCTTCACCCGCCATCAGCCACTGGGAGTAACTTATGGATTAGGAATTGATGAGCACGACCATGAAGGACGCGTCATCACACTCGAAATGGAAAACTTCTATCTCGTTACCGTATATACCCCCAATTCACAAGACGGACTGAAGCGTCTGGATTACCGCATGACCTGGGATGATGATTTCCGCGCCTATCTGCAGCGGCTGGATGAGAAAAAGCCGGTACTGGTATGCGGCGACTTAAACGTAGCTCATAAAGAAATCGACTTGAAAAATCCAAAGACCAACCGCATGAATGCCGGATTTACCGATCAAGAACGCGAGAAATTCCAGCTCCTGCTCGATGCCGGATTTATCGATACATTCCGCCACTTCTATCCTGATCAGGCAAACATCTATTCGTGGTGGTCTTACCGCTTTAAAGCTCGTGAGAAAAACGCAGGGTGGCGTATCGACTACTTCCTTGCTTCGTCACGCTTAAGCAACCAGCTCGAAGGAGCCAAAATCCACACCGACATCTTTGGCTCCGACCACTGCCCTGTCGAAGTCACCCTAAACTGGTAAGCCGATGAAAAACGATGGATTCACCCTCCGGAAACGACTGAAAAGCTTTCGTTTTGCCTTCAATGGCATACGCTTACTGATTACCCGTGAACATAACGCATGGATTCATTGCTTTGCCGCTGTTTGTGTCATCACTGCAGGATACATCGTAGGTCTCACTGCCACCGAATGGATAGCCATTACCATAACCATAGGTGTGGTGCTGGCAGCCGAAGCCGTCAACTCCTCCATCGAGGCACTTGCCGACCTCGTATCACCGGGATATAACGAAGCCATCAAACGCACAAAAGATCTGGCAGCAGGAGCCGTATTGATTTTAGCTATTGCTGCCGCCATCGTCGGACTGATTATTTTTACCCCTAAACTATTTTGAAAACGAACATGAAACCAATCATCTTACTGCTCACCCTTTCCTGCCTCAGTCTTTCCCTGAATGCCCAACAGATAGAGGTGACAGGAAGCCGCAAAGCCGTCCGTACTTCCGGCGATGTAGGGGCCATTCTGATCCCCGTGGCCGGACTGACCGCCATATTAATCAATAAAGACTGGCAAGGACTTAAACAAGGGGTTTTCGCAGGAGCTACTACCCTCGGTGTAACCTATGCACTCAAATACATTGTAAAGAAAGACCGCCCCGACCATAGCGACCGGCATTCCTTTCCCTCTATGCATACCTCTGTATCATTTACCGCCGCTTCATTTATACAGCGCCGTTATGGATGGAAATGGGGCATACCGGCATACGTCGTTTCAAGTTATGTGGGATGGAGCCGTGTATATGGCAAGAAACACGATTGGTGGGATGTAGCAGCCGGAGCCGCCATCGGTATCGGAAGTTCATATATATTCACCCGTCCGTTTGCCAAGAAACACAATCTGACCCTAAGTCCCGTAGCCGGCGACGGTCATTGCGGTTTCTACGCATCCATGCAGTTTTAAAACCATAGCCCACTTCCTTTAAGAGTGAATCATGAAGCCTCACTTATGATTCACTCCATAGCCAAACAAGGCAAAATCACCCATACAAGGATCTCCGGGAAACAACTCCGCCAGTGAATCAGTTATCCGGCGAGCATTGGCAAGTGAAAACGAAGGCTTATCCGTAAGTCCCAGCTGAAAAGCCACCCTGCATACATGCGTATCAAGAGGAATCAGCAGTTCAGACTCGCTCATCCGAGTCCATATTCCGAAGTCCACCTCCGAGTTTTTCCGGACCATCCATCTTAAAAACATATTCAGCTTTTTCTGCGGACTGCGGTCGGATACTCCCATAAACGCACACAAGCGATGCATCGGAGTTCCCTGATAATCCAGCAAAACATCCTCCAGCGTTTTTCCGTGTACATACACCGCATGCAGCTTCTCAAAATACCCGCGGAAATCCGAAAAGCTCAGCATACGGTAAAAACTGCGTTTGTCATCTTCGCCAAAATCCACCTTCCATTTTTCAGATAGAACATAACGCAACGGAGCATGTTTCATCCGGCGGTCAAGCTCCTCTGCCTTTTTCAGAATCTGTACACGGTTTCCAAAACTCAGCAAAGCGGTAAGCAAACCACTGATTTCTATGTCACACACATCGGTATAGCGATGCGGAAACTGTACCGGGTCGGAGATGATAAACGAAGATACATGATACATCTTAGCCCATTCACGCAGCTGCTCTGCCTGATGTTGTGTCATATAAAATATAAGTTTTGAAGTAATAAGATAACGAAACTCAGATACTAGGCAAAAAGGTGACGAGGTTTAAACACCAAAGCATTTCAAAACCTTGTCAACTCGTCACCTGAAACATTTTCAATTAAAAGCAGAAGCCTAATCTGCTCAATTAAAATAATACAAGAAAGTAGCAATACCTTCAAGTGCTTTCTTGCGTTGCCCTTCTATTTCGATGGCAAATTTGATTTCAGCCTTTGCCACCCCACGCAGATTAACCAGTGAATGTAAATCAGCAACCAGACGGACACGCTGACCCGACAAAACAGCCTGACCAAACTTCATTTTGTCCATACCATAGTTTACCATCATTTTCAGGTTATTCACCTCGATAATCTGATTCCACATATAAGGCAACAGTGAAAGCGTCAGATAACCATGTACAATCGTACTCTTATACGGACTTTCCACCTTGGCGCGTTCCACATCCACATGAATCCACTGATGGTCTAATGTAGCGTCAGCAAACTGATTGATGCGTTCCTGAGACACTTCCAACCATTCTGAAACTCCAATCTGCTGTCCTACTAATTTTTCAAAATCTTCATACGAATTAATAATCACTTTCTCCATATTCTTCATTTTTAAAGCATAAAATTGAAACAAAGATACAAATATCCGCCGAGTTTCACTTCTTTTTTTCATTGAAATCTCTATAAAAAGAAAAACCTTCCTCTCGCAGTCATGCTGTTCCAATAAATTTTAGTACATTTGCACAAATGCATTTCACTTTGTGCAATTTTATTTAATAAAACAAGATATGGATAAAAGTTTCATTTCAATTATAGAAACAAGCATCAAGCAAAACTGGGACTTAGATGCGCTGACAGATTACAAGGGAGCTACCCTGCAGTATAAAGACTTGGCACGGAAGATAGAAAAACTCCACATCCTGCTTGCCGAAAGCGGAGTAAAACCCGGCGACAAAGTTGCCCTATGCGGGCGAAACAGCTCCCATTGGGGAGTTGCCTTCCTTGCCATCATAACCTACGGAGCCGTGGCTGTACCCATTCTGCATGAATTTAAGGCCGACAACGTGCATAACATTGTCAACCATTCTGATGCCCGCCTGCTTTTTGTAGGAGACGTCGTATGGGAAGCACTGAATGAAGCCGAGATGCCCAACCTCGAAGGAATCATTCTGATGACCGACTTTACCCTGTTGGTTTGCCGCAGTGAGAAACTGGAATATGCCCGCGAACACTTGAATGAGATGTTCGGCAAAAAATTCCCGCGCAATTTCCGCCGCGAGCACGTAAGTTACCGCCGCGACCTGGCAGAAGAACTCGCTATCATCAACTACACGTCGGGCACCACCAGCTTCTCCAAAGGGGTCATGATTCCTTACCGCGCCTTATGGTCGAACACCCGGTTTGCCTTCGAAGTGATGAACCTCAAGCCCGGAAACCGGGTCATATCCATCTTGCCGATGGCACATATGTATGGTTTGGCTTTTGAATTCCTCTACGAAGTATGTGCGGGATGTCATGTGTATTTCCTCACCCGCATGCCCAGCCCGAAAATCATTTTCCAGGCATTCTCCGACGTAAAACCACACATCGTCATTGCCGTACCCCTCATCATTGAGAAAATCATCAAGAAAAACATCCTGCCCAAGCTGGAAACACTCAAGATGAAAATCTTGCTGAAAGTTCCTCTGATTAACGACAAAATCAAAGCAACCGTACGCGAGCACATGATACAGGCTTTCGGAGGAAACTTTTATGAGCTGATTATCGGAGGTGCGGCTTTCAACCAGGACATTGAGAAGCTCTTGCGCAGCATTGACTTCCCTTACACCGTAGGCTACGGCATGACCGAGTGCGCCCCCATTATCTGCTATGAAGACTGGCTCCGCTTCAAGCCCGGCTCATGCGGAAAGGCGGCTCCACGCATGGAGGTAAAAATAGACAGCAGCGACCCTGAAAATATCGTAGGCGAAATCCTTGCACGAGGTGAAAATGTCATGCTGGGATATTATAAGAACCCGGAATCGACCGCACAGGTCATCGATAAAGAAGGATGGCTGCATACGGGCGACCTCGGTATCATGGATGCCGAAGGCAATGTAACCATCAAGGGACGCAGCAAGAACATGCTCCTCGGTCCGTCCGGACAAAACATCTACCCGGAAGAAATAGAAGACAAGCTGAATAACCTTCCGCTGGTAAGCGAAAGCATTGTCATCCAGCAAAGCGACAACAAGCTGGCTGCTTTAATCTACCCGGACTTTGATGACGCTTATGCGCAGGGCATGAATGATGCAGATATTGAAAAAGCAATGGAGGAAAATCGCGTGGCTCTCAACGCCGATCTGCCGGCTTACTCTCAGATAGCCCGTGTGAAAATCTATCCGGAAGAGTTTGAAAAGACTCCGAAAAAGAGTATCAAGCGATTCCTTTATCAAGACGTTAAATAAAAACAATGAAAATAAAGTCCCTCATCATGACTTGGCTCCTGCTGGCTTCACTGCCAGTAGGAGCGACTTCTCTTTCAGGTCAAAAAACAAAAGGACTGAAAAAAGGAGCCAACGTGTCACTCAATGTGACCAACAAAAAAAAGAACCCTCACCAAACCTACTTCAACTTCGGTCTGCTTAGCAATTTCAGCAGTCTGAACGGAGCAGGCATCAATGTGATTTCCAGCATCGTACATCAAAACGTGAAAGGCGTACAGCTGTCGGGATTCTTGAATATCAGCGGGCTCAATGCCTCCGGACTCCAGTTGGCTGGCGTCGCCAATCTCGCAGGGAAAGACGCAAACGGCATGTCGCTTGCCGGACTGATGAACATCAGCGGAAAATCAACCCGAGGCATCCAAATTTCCGGACTGGGAAACATCACCGGCCAGAACCTGAATGGAGTAGCTGTCAGCGGACTGGTAAATATCACCGGAGACAACAGCAACGGCATGCAGGTGGCAGGATTGGCCAACATCACAAGTGAAAACCATAACGGACTTGCCATAGGCGGACTGATGAATGCTGCCGCTAAGAACAGCAACGGACTGCAACTCACTGCCCTGCTGAACATAGCTGGGAATGAAAACCGGGGGGTACAGCTGGCTGGATTAGGCAATGTGAACGTGAAAAACAAAGGAGTGCAGTTCAGCTTTTTAAACTATAGTGCACAGAATAACGGACTGCAGCTTGGTATAGGCAATATTGCCAATCAGGGAGACAGAGGAGTACAACTGGGATTGGTCAATGTCAGTGCCGACAAGAAAACGCATCAGATAGGCTGCATCAATATCAAACCCGGCACCCGTACCCAAATGATTCTCTCGGGCGGAAACTCCAGCAAGTTCAACCTGGCCGTACGCTTCAAGAACCGCTTTGCCTACACCCAGCTGGGAACAGGAGTCTACCATTTAGGTCTTGACCGCGATTTCTCGCTCAGCGGATTCTATCGTGCCGGAGTTTATTATCCCCTCACCTCACGCCTCGATGTCAGTGCCGATTTGGGCTACTACCATATTGAGAGTTTCGATAACAAACACCAGGGATACCCTGCCCGTCTGTATGCCATCCAGCCCCGCATCAACTTAGAATATGCCATCACTCCCCGTTTTGGGCTCACCGCATCGGGAGGTTATGAATGGCTGCGCGGTTACAAAGGTGCAGGGAAAATAGACAACAAAGCTGTGTTCGAAATCGGCATCGTCTTGTTTTAATTAATAAACATTAAAAGAATACTCTTCTTGCTTTGCTGTACAAACAATCGGGCCTTACCGCTTGTTTATCTGGCAGAACAAAACTAAAACCATAACAATCATGGCAAAGACAGCATTTAACGGAAGTCCGGTAACTTTAGCCGGCAACTTTGTAGAAGCAGGAGTACAAGCTCCGGAGTTTTCATTGGTAAAAGGCGACTTGAGCAACTTTACCTTAGCCGATGTAAAAGGGAAATATGCCTTGCTCAACATCTTCCCCAGCATGGATACAGGCGTATGTGCTGCTTCAGTACGCAAGTTCAATAAGCTGGCAGCTGAAATGCCCAATACCGTAGTACTGGCCATTTCAAAAGACCTTCCTTTTGCACAAGGCCGTTTCTGCACAGCCGAAGGCATAGAAAACGTGGTTTCTTTATCTGATTACCGCTACACTTCTCACTTTGGAGAACAATATGGTGTATTGATTACCGACGGTCCTTTATGTGGCTTGCTTACCCGTGCAGTGGTAGTTATCAACCCTGAAGGAAAAGTGGTGTATACCGAACTGGTTCCTGAAATCACGCAAGAACCGAACTATGAAGCAGCCTTGGCTGCCATCAAGTAAAGCGAAAAATTCATCAAGGCTACTGTAAAATAATTCAAGTGCAGTAGAATTCAGATTACTCTTCCCGCCGGATATGCTTACTGAAAGGCATATCCGGCGGTTTTTTTCTTTCCTTCACCCACAAAAACAGAATAAATCAAGCAAAAATGCACAAGAAGATTGTTACCTTTGCCATATCAACATTCAGAACCGGGGCATACAGTCCCCAAACAAGAAACAGAAACCAATGATTACAGGCGAAATTAAAAATCAGATAGACCAGATTTGGGATACCTTCTTCGTGGCAGGCATCACCAACCCCATTACCGTACTTGAGCAGATGACGTATATCTTCTTCATGAAAATGCTCGACGACAAGCAGCTGCAGGAAGAACAAAATGCCGAGCTCTGGGGAGGCACACTCTTAAATCCCACCTTCCTGAAAGGAGAACGATGGGTGAACCCCGATGCAGTGAGCGAAGAAGAAAAGCAGGGAGTGCCTTATGAGAACCTGCGCTGGCATGTATTCAAAAACCTGGGAGCCGACAACATGTTCAAGCTGGTACGGCAGAGTGTATTCGAGTTTATCAAACACATCGGAACCGGAGAAGAAAGTGCCTACAGCCGCTACATGAAATCTGCCATTTTCCTCATCCCAAACGCACGCACCTTGGTGAAAGTGGTAGAAGGAGTCAATGCCCTCGATATGAACAACCGCGATGCCATGGGCGATGTATATGAGTATATCTTGGGCAAGATGGCTGCCTCGGGCACCAACGGACAGTTTCGTACGCCCCGTCATATCATCCGCATGATTGTAGAGATGATGGAACCCAAGGCTCAGGATTACATCTGCGACCCTGCCATGGGGTCGGCAGGCTTTCTGGTGGAGGCCGTGAAGTATATCAAAGAACAGGGAGAGATGGCACAATATGCAGCGAAAGAAATTCAGCATATCAAAACCAGCATGATTAACGGGTATGATACCGACCAGACCATGCTACGCATCGGGGCGATGAACTTGCTGCTGCATGACATCACCGCTCCCGAACTGGCTTGGCGTGACTCGCTCTCTGAGCAGAACGACGACGAACGGTGTTACAGCCTCATCATGGCTAATCCGCCCTTTGCCGGAAGCTTGGACAAGGGAAATGTGAACAAGAAAATCCTGGCGTATGCAAACACCAGCAAGACCGAACTGCTCTTTCTTGCCCAATTTGTACGCTCATTGGAAATCGGGGGTCGTTGCGCCAGCATTGTACCCGATGGCGTACTCTTCGGCTCCAGCAAAGCCCACTTGGCTATCCGCAAGGAAATTGTAGACCATCAGCAGCTGCGTGCGGTGATTTCCATGCCGAGCGGTGTGTTCAAGCCCTATGCCGGTGTGTCGACTGCTGTATTGGTATTTACCAAGACCAACAGTGGTGGCACAGGCAAGGTATGGTTTTACGATATGAAAGCCGACGGCTATTCATTGGATGACAAGCGTTCGCCCATCAGCGACAATGATATTCCCGATGTGGTGGCTCGCTTCCGTCACCTGGAGGCTGAATCCGGACGGAGCCGCAAGGAGCAGAGCTTCCTTGTTCCGGTAGAGGAAATCCGGAAGAATGACTACGACCTTTCCATCAACAAATACAAGGAGGTGGAACGTGAAAAGGTGGAATATGAACCGGTAGCCGACATCCTGGCTCGTCTGGAAAAGACAGAAAGCGAGTATCTGAAAAGCTACAGTGAATTGTATAAGATGCTGGAGGAGAGATGATACTGTTAGCCAAGGTACTAGCATTTGGAAATCGTGATTTCCAAATGCTTAAATTGCAACATGAATTAAAGATGGAGGGAAAGGTATGAGAAAGGATTGGGAATATAAGAAGTTGGGGGAAGTATGCACTATCGAACGTGGAGGATCACCTAGACCTATAACCGATTTTATAACAAATGACTCAAATGGTATCAATTGGATTAAAATTGGCGACACAAAAGAAGGATCAAAATATATAACTTCAACAAAAGAAAAAATAAAACCAGAAGGTGTAAAAAAATCTCGTTTTGTACATAAAGGTGATTTCATTTTATCAAATTCTATGAGTTTTGGCCGCCCATATATTTTGGACATAGATGGTTGTATTCATGACGGCTGGCTAGTAATACATGATGGAAAAAAGTTTTTTTCAAAAGACTACCTTTACTACCTACTAGCAAGTCCTATCATGTATAGTCGATTTTCCCAACTTGCTGTAGGAGGGGTAGTAAACAACCTAAATTCTGCATTAGTCAGGAAGGTTATTGTTCCTATTCCGCCAATATCTATTCAACTTTCTATAGCAAATGAACTCGACAAGATAAACGAGTTGATTCAGCTGAAGAAGCAGCAACTGGAAGACTATGACCAATTAGCTCAAAGCATCTTCTATGAGATGTTTGGTGACCCCGTGGAGAATGAAAAGGGATGGGAGGTGAAAAAGTATGGCGATTTATTTACTATAGGTTCTGGAGGAACTCCTTCGAAAGCGAAAGAAGAATATTGGAATAATGGTGATATTCCATGGATTGGGTCTAACATGTGCCAGAATCGCATTATTTACAAGACAGATGGTAAATACATTACCAAAGAAGGGCTTAATAATTCAAGTGCCAAATTACTTATGCCTGGAACTATTCTTGTAGCCTTAGTAGGTGCTACAATCGGAAAAGTTGCTCTACTAAAAACAGAAACAACCACCAATCAAAATATAGCATTTATAAAAGTAAATGAAACAAAGGAGTTTATGCCAGAATATGTTTACTATTTTTTAATGAATCAATATAATGAATTTCTAAACATCGGCAATGGTAATTTTAAAATGGCCAATTTAAGTTTTATAAAAGGATTGTTTATTACCAAGGCTCCCCTCCCCTTGCAGCAACAATTTGCCGCCCGCATCGAAGCCATCGAACGGCAGAAGCAGCAAGTCAGTGAAACCATTAAAGACCTCGAAACCTTACTCGCCTCACGGATGCAGTACTGGTTCGACTAATACATACTTACCACTATGCAGAAAATATTTGAAACAACCTTACCAAACAATTACGCTGTCTGCATACATCACAACTGCAAACAGGCAGACACATGCCTCCATCAGTTGGCCTACCGCCTGCTGGTGGATAAAGAAAACTTCATGCGACTCATTAACCCCACCCGATGCACAAAAGAAGCATCGTGCCCGTATTACAGAAACAGCCAGCCGGTTACCTTTGCACGCGGATTTACCGGATTCAAGAAACAGCTCTCGATGGAACAATATCAGAAGTTCATGAACATACGGACTGCCCTGCTGGGACGAAACGTCTACTTCAAACAGAGAAAAGGAGCCGTGGCTCTCTCGCCCGAAGAACAAAACGATATTAAAGAAACACTTCACCAACTGGGCGTATGCACCGAGGTGACTTTTGATAACTACGAAGAAACTCCACGCTGGTAACCATGCACGCATCCCACCCTTACAGCCGTCTCAGTTTCCCGTGAGAAAACTCCGGTTTTCCCGTAAAGAAACTCCGGTTTCTCGGTGGAAAAACTCCGGTTTCTCCGTGAGAAACTGAACGGGACTTTACTACGACAACTGCAAGCCATAGGAAGAACTTCCATAAACCCTTTACATGAATGATGAAAAACTTCGACTATATCAAACCGCTGACTGAGGAAATTCCCAGTTTCAGCCAACTGCATGCTTACTGCGACAAGGCGGAAATCTTTCAGAAGGCTTTCCCCGAAGAAAGCGCCAACAATGCACGCAAAGCCTTGGAATGGCTCGTAAAAAACCATCTCACCATGGCAAACGTGACACTCGACCCGCATGAAACCTTAAACGCCATGCTGAAACGTCCGGAAATCGATGCATTCATTGACGATGACTGGCAGTTTGAAAAAGACATCTATACAGTAAAGAAAATTGGCAACTTCGCCTCACATGCCGGTGAACAGTGCGTACTGCGAAACAATGCCTTCGTCTGCCTGCGTTCGCTCTATTATGTGGTAAGCGGCTTTCTCTACCGCTGGCGTGCCATCCAGCGCATCTCAGCCTTCGATGCTACCTTGATTCCGGATGTCTTCCCCGGCTTGCACATCACTGCCGGAGACGAACCCGGCGTTGCGCCCGATGTGGTGAAAAGCGTACCGCAAGAGGCTATCGAGCATCCTGTAGCACCCGCTGACCGACCCAAGGAATCGCTTGCCAGTGAAGCTATTACCCGCCGGTGCCTCATCGACTATATGCTCAATGAAGCCGGATGGGAAGTGATGACCGGCAAAGGGGTGGCTCAAGGAGGAAAGGCAGGCATCGAAATCAAGGTAACAGGTATGCCTACCGATTCGGGAACGGGCTATTGCGATTATGTGTTGTTCAGCAAAGGAGGTCTGCCGCTGGCAGTAATTGAAGCCAAAAGCACCCTCCACAGCAAGGCGGAGGGACGCAAGCAAGCCCTCTTATATGCCGACTGTCTGGAGCGTCAATACGGTGTACGTCCGGTAATTTATTATACCAACGGCTACAGCACCATGGTTATCGACGGAATGGGATACCCCGACCGTGAAGTCATTTCATTTCACAGCCACGACGACTTGGAATACCTGATTCAGAAACGGGGACGGGCGAAAATAAAAGACCTCACCATCGATGAGTCAATTACCGACCGCCCGTATCAGAAAACCGCCATCAAGAGTCTGGTGGAATGGCTGAATGCCAATCACCGCAGAGGCTTGCTGGTACTTGCCACAGGTACGGGAAAGACCCGTGTCAGCATCTCGCTCTGCAAGTTGCTGAGCAACAATAACTGGATAAAGAAAGTATTGTTTCTTGCCGACCGTACGGAGTTGGTAAACCAGGCTCGGGGAAATTTTGAACGGCTCTTGCCCAGCGAGTCGATGGCATGCCTTTCGGAGGAAGATAAACCCGACCTGACGGCGCGTTTCATCTTCTCTACCTATCAGACGATGATTAACTACATCAATGCCATCCCACTGCAGTTCTCGGTGGGACATTTCGACTTGATTATCATTGATGAGGCTCACCGCAGTGTCTTCGGCAAGTATGGGGCTATCTTCCAGTATTTCGACTCATTGCTTATCGGACTTACGGCTACTCCGCGCGATGAGATAGACCGTAATACGTTTAAACTGCTGGAGCTGGAAGATGAACCTAACTTTGAATATACCCTTGATGAGGCGGTCAGAGACGGGTATCTGGTTCCTTACAAGGTGAAAAACTGCACCTCGAAATTCATGAACCGGGGCATCCGCTATGATGAGCTGACTCCCGAACAGCAACAGCAACTGGAAAAGGTATGGGCGTATGAAAAGGTGCAGAAGGGCATTCCTTCTACCGAAGAATATCACCGCGACATTCAGGGGAACGAGTTGTTCCGCTATCTCATCAACGATGATACCATCGATCATGTGCTGGCTGAACTGATGACCGACGGACTGAAGATTCACAGCGGGGAAGACATCGGCAAGACCATTCTCTTTGCCTACAATCATCTGCATGCCGAACGCATCGTAGAGCGGTTTCATGCGCTTTATCCGGAGCGGGGAGCAGACTACTGTCAGCTTATCGATAATCAGGTGAAACATCATGACAGGCTGATACGTGAATTCAAAACTCCGGAAAAGTACCCCCAGATAGCAGTTTCGGTGGATATGCTCGATACGGGTATCGATGTGCCCGAGGTGCTTAACTTGGTTTTCTTCAAGATTGTGAAATCGAAAATCAAGTTTGAGCAGATGATTGGCAGGGGTACGCGCCTCTGTCCCGATGTATTCGGACCGGGAAAGAAGAAGGAACATTTCTATATCTTCGACTGGTGCGGCAATTTCGATTATTTTTCCAAGCCGGTCACCGGCATTACGTCTATGGCTGTGCAGTCGCTTACGGAACGTCTGTTCTGCCTGCGTCTTGACATTGCCTACATACTCCAGCATGCCGACCATCAAGCCATTGCTTTCGACAAACAGCTGCACGACGACCTCAAGCAGCTGCTCCACCGGCAGGTAGACCGCATCGGCAAGGAGCGGAAAGAGGCGCGTCCGTACTTGAACATCATCGAACCTTTCCGGCAGAAAGAGAAATGGACCTGTCTCTCGGAAGTGGATGTGCTTCAGCTGAAGGAGATAGGCAAGCTGATTCCGCAAGATGCCGACAACGAGGCTGCAAAGAAGTTTGATGTGATTATGCTTCAAATCATGCTGGCTCACATAGACGGCACGGTGCGCGTAGGACAATGCCGCCAAGTGGTGGTGAATATCGCTCAGGCACTGGAAAAGAAAGCCACACTGCCTGCCGTAACGGCTCATCTGGATACCATCAGACAGGTGCAGTCTCCTCTATTCTGGGAGCACGAAACACTGGATGCGCTGGAGCAGGTACGCACCGAGCTGAGGGAGCTGGTCAAACTGCTGGAAGGGGGAAAGAAGCAGAAGTTTATCATCGATATTGAAGATACGTATGAGTCGGTGGAAAGTGGAGAGGATGTGATCATACAGACTTCGTATAAGCAGCGGGTAACCGACTATCTGGCAAGGAATATACAGAACGCTACGCTGCAGAAAATCCAGAATCTGGAGCAGCTTACGTCTGCCGATTTTGCCGAGCTGGAGCGCATTTTCTTTGAAGAACTGGGTACGCGCGAAGAGTATGATGAACTGGCTCAAGGTCAGCCTTACAGGAATAACATCGCTGCCTTTATCCGGGTAATCAACGGAATAGACCGGCAACGGGCTCTCCGCATTTATAAGCAGTTTGTCGACGGGTATGACTTGACTTCAGAACAAGAACGGTATCTGAAGAATATCCTTGACTATGTGTGTACCAACGGGGATATCGAAACGAAAAACTTCCTTGAGTATCCGCTGAAGAGCATGAACTGGCAGGCTACATTTGGCGAGCAGTTCACCAGTCTGAGAGATTTTGTCATCCGCATTCATCGGGTGATTTCGACAACGGCGTAAGGCTGCGGCTGATTGCCGCAGCCAGTAAGCAGCAATATTCTTTCACGTTCTGTGTCTTGATTTTATGCCTTTAACCGGAGTGTGAAGCAGCTGCCTTTCCCCAATTCACTATCTATGGTCAGAGTGCCCCCATGCGCTTCGACAAAGTCCTTGGAAATGGATAGTCCCAGTCCACTACCCTGTACCTTGGTGCCCGGAACTCGGAAATAATGTTCGAAGATGCTCTGGTGATAACGGGGATCGATGCCTTTTCCAAAATCACGTACGAACATTTCTATCCAGTTGTCCTTTGTTTTCCGCGCACCGATGATAATACGCCCGTTTTCTGCTGAATACCGGATAGCGTTGGAAAGTAGGTTCGTCAGCACCCAAGCTATCTTTTCACTATCAACAAACAGTTTGCCCATCTTCTCTTCCGGATATTGCACTTCTATCTGAATGTTGAACTTCTCGGCCTGTATCCGGTTTGCCTTGATGGCATATTCAATCAATTCGATAGGCTTGGTGATGCGCGGTTTCAGTTGTAACTTACCGGATTCCACCTGGGTCATGTTGAGTAATTCACTGGTGATACTCAGCAACCGGTCGCTGTTATCCTGAATGCTTTGAGCCAGTTCCTTTTGTTCCTCATTCAGAGAGCCCACTCGGCAGTCTTCCAGCAGTTGCAGGCTCATCAGAATGGCCGAAATCGGTGTTTTTAGTTCGTGAGAGATGGTAGAGATGAAGGTGGTCTTGGCGGAATCCAGTTCTTTAAACTCAGTGATGTTTTTTAAGAGAATCACATATCCTTCCTTTTGCGAGGTACCTTCTCTGCCTGTCTTCATACACTTCATTTGGAAATAGCTTTCCTTATTGTCGGCATAGATTTTAAGCGGCTCGTTTTTAGCGGCGCTCTTTTCATCGAATGCATCCTGCAATCCCCGGAGCAGACGGCGAAGGAGGTCGTTTCGCAGGGCTATCTCTTGAGCCGATTTCCATAACACCTCTTCCCGTTGCAGGTTGAGGATGCTGAGGGCTTCATCGTTGATGAAAAGGATGGTCATCGCATTGTCAAGTCCGATGATAGGTTCCTTTACGCTGTTGATGATGGTTTCCATGTAATTCTTGGCTGCCTTTATTTCAGCCAGTGTGCTAGAGTGGTAGTCAGCCAGCCGTTTAGCCATCCGATTGAAGTTTTTGGACACCTCTTCAAACTCCTTGCTTTCGAGGTTCAACCGCTGTTCGTAATTGTGATTGGCAATTTCCTTGATACCGTCTGTAATTTCTTTGACGGGCTTGTTGATGGAGGACGGCAACTGTTTCAACATCCAAAGGCCGCAGACAATGCAGATACCTCCGATGATGGAGACCCATACCAATGCCCGTTGCAGACCGGGACCAGCTGCCGGGCTAGTCGGTTCGGTAGCGGTCAGAATTTGCAGGTTGACAATAGAGAGTGAAACCAGCAGCACAATCATGGCTACCAGCACACCGATATTCAACGTCAGTTTTGTCTTGATATTCATAAAACAATCTATTTAGGTTTATTACTGCGGAAAGATAATCAATTTTATGTTCTCATCCGAGAGAAATCTCAAAAAAGACCGGTATCGTTTCAGGTGAATCAGGGTCGAAACATAGGTGAAAGCCGGTTGTCCGATGCACAGCGTCGTGACCTGACGCTCTTTGCACACCGTTTGAATAGTATCTATGACATCCGGTGAAGCCCGCTGTATCAGTTCACCGCCCAGCTCCGCCGCCAGTTTAAAGTGATTCAGCAGATGGCGCTGGGTAGCCAATGGAATGCGGTCCGGATGTTCGGCAGGGGTCTGTACATAAAGAACCAAAAAATCCGTATCATATCGAGAGGCTAACCTGGCAGTGCGGCGAATGAGCCTTTTGGGAGTTATTTCATTGCTGCTGATGCATACCAGAAAAAGTTCGCGATGTACACCTTTCTCTCCGCTGATAATTTCGTTCTCCACTTTCCGTTCCACACGAAAGGCTACCTCTTTTAAAGCCAGTTCCCTAAGCTGAAGGATGTTTTCCGTCTTAAAGAAATGGTTCAGGGCAGTCTGGACCTTTTCTTTGCGATATATTTTTCCGGCTTTCAAACGATTGATTAGTTCTTCCGCTGTCAGGTCGATATTCACCACTTCATCCGCTTCTTCGAGCACCTTGTCCGGAATCCGTTCCTTCACCTCGATGCCGGCAATCCCCTTGACCTCTTCATTGAGACTTTCGATGTGCTGGATGTTGACAGCCGTGATGACATTGATGCCGGCCTCAAGCAGTTCCATGACATCCTGCCATCGTTTTTCATGCCTGCTTCCTTCTACATTGGTGTGCGCAAGTTCATCTACCACTACCAATTCTGGGTGTAACAGCAAGATGGCATCCAAATCCATTTCTTCCAATTCCTTTCCTTTATAATAGATTTTCCTCCGTGATATAATCGGCAGTCCGGCTAGCAGCTCTTCCGTTCCAGCACGTCCATGCGTCTCGACATATCCTATTTGCACATCAATGCCGTTGTTTAACATTTCATGTGCTTCCTGAAGCATACGGTAAGTTTTTCCCACACCGGCTATCATGCCGATATAGACCTTGAATACCCCCCGCTGTGAACGCCGTATCAGCTGGAGGAAATGCTGTGCGCTTTCTTCTCTATCATTTCTATCCTTCATACTACTATGTTTTTTTCTGTTGATATTCTTGCAATCTGCCCGAGTTGACGATTAGGGAAGAGTAGCAAGATACCGAAAATCTCCAAACGCCCGATGAGCATCAACGCAGAAAGTATCCATTTGGCTGCATCGGGTAGAGCCGCCCAGGAGAAAGCCGGTCCGAAAGTTCCCAGTCCGGGGCCCACATTGCCTATGGCGGATATCACTGTACTCATGGATTCGGTCAGTCCCACTCCACAGCACATCAATAATATCCACCCTATAAAAATACATATCTTTCCACTGTCCTTAAGAGTACAAGGTAGTGGACATGTTAAAACCCGATGCCGATCCCTGCTACCAGGTAAGTTCGGTCATATACCGGTGATACGATAGCTTGAACAAATAAGGGGATTGCTAAATGGTTTGACAACGATACTTCCTTGGAAACTTTCAGAGATACGTCTGTAAAAGCAGCTTTATGGTGATACATTCCCTTCCAAGGAGTAAAACCAACAGCTGGAGTCATCACTATGTCAGCAGGCAGCCGGAATACATAGGAGGCCGAAAGATAAGTGGATGCCTGCAGATTACCCTTCTCATTCTTGTCTGCCCCGGCAAACATGGTACTCCATGAAAGGGATAGCGGAAAAGTATCGCCAAAGCAGTAAGCCAGAGTGCCCTCGAAATAATGGCTGTTTTTGTAATGGCCATAAGGCTGGTTGATACCGCTCCACCAGTAGTCGGATAGGGTGACTGTAAAATTCCGGTAGGTATATCCGAGGTTGATATCCCATTCTTTGGCACCTCCTTCTTCCCATTTGGTGAGTGACTGGCTGCCCCAAATATTGAGAGAAAAACCAGCATAACCCAGCGTGAGAGAAGGCTGTACCGAACAGCCGGACTGCTGATCGGCTCCGCGCCAGATATAGTCAGATACGAAATCCGCCTTGGCATGGACGGATAGTTTGTTTTGTGCAGAAACTTGTAAAGGATATAAACAAGCCACTACTCCTATGAGCAGCAGATTTTTTTTGATAAAAGCATACATGGTACAAACGGATTAAAAAGTTATTTCTTATGTTCATCTAAAGCAACATTCAGTTTCAACACATTGATTTTGGAAGGCCCGAAAATGCCGAAAAGCGGTCTTTCAATATGGCTTTCCACCAGTGCTTTCACTTCTTCTTCGCTCCATCCTCTGGCAGTAGCCACCCGTTTTATCTGCACATAGGCACAGGCCGGTGTGATGTCAGGATCCAATCCGGAGGCACTGGCCGTTACCATTTCTGCAGGCACCTCCGCACGTTTCAGGTACGGATGGTGCAGTAAAAAGGTGTCTATCCGGGCTTCGACTTCTTTCAGGTAGCTTTCATTGGTTACCCCTTTGTTGCTGCCTGCCGAGCTGGTGCCGTCGTAACCGTCACCGGCACAGGAAGGTCGTCCCCAAAAATAAATATCTTGGGTAAACCGCTGTCCGACGTTGGCTACCCCCACTACTTTACCGTTTAGCGTGACAGTTTCGGCATTGCCACCCTCACCCGGAGCGGCGAACTGGGCATACGCCCACAGGACCAGCACATAACATACGGACAAAAACACACAGAAAACAAGGGTAAGTTTGATGGATTTTATCAGATTCTTCATAATGAATAATTTTTGAGTCAATTTAAAAGGATTTGAATAAGTTATCATGAAAGATGGGTTAGACAAACAGACCAACGAGCAGGTCAATCAGTTTGATGCCTACAAAGGGAGCTATCAGACCGCCTACCCCATAGATAAGCAGGTTTCGACGAAGCAGAGCACTGGCACCGATCGGCTTGTAGGCAACTCCTTTCAGCGCCAGGGGTATCAGCGCAGGAATGATGAGCGCATTGAAGATGACGGCAGACAGGATGGCACTTTCCGGACTGTGAAGCCCCATGATGTTAAGGGCACCCAATTGAGGAACAGAAACCATGAACAAGGCCGGAATGATAGCAAAGTATTTTGCCACATCGTTAGCGATGGAAAAGGTGGTCAGTGTACCTCGGGTCATCAACAGCTGCTTTCCTATCTCTACGATTTCGATCAGTTTAGTCGGGTCATTATCCAGGTCAACCATGTTACCGGCCTCTTTTGCCGCCTGTGTACCGCTGTTCATGGCTACCCCTACGTTGGCCTGTGCCAAAGCCGGAGCATCGTTTGTACCGTCACCCATCATGGCCACCAGCTTGCCGGCCGCCTGTTCCCGACGGATGTAATTCATCTTGTCTTCCGGCTTAGCTTCGGCGATGAAGTCATCCACACCCGCTTTTTTTGCAATGTATTGTGCCGTCAAGGGATTGTCTCCCGTTACCATCACCGTTTTGACACCCATTTTTCGTAAGCGTTCAAATCGCTCTTCTATACCTGGTTTGATAATGTCCTGCAATTCAATGACACCGGCCACTTTCTGATTGACACAGACCACCAAAGGAGTACCTCCGTTGCCTGATATGTTTCGGATAGCATCTTCCGTTTCACGGGGAAAGTCATGACCAGCTGCCTGCGTCAGGCTGCGGATGGCATCAAAAGCCCCTTTACGAATTTGGGTACCGTCTTTCAGATCTATGCCGGAGCATTTGGTTTCCGCCGTAAACTGGATCATGTGGGCCCCTTCCGTCTGGAGTGTATGCATGCGGATGCCTTGTTCGCGTCCCAATTCGATGATGGATTTACCTTCCGGAGTGTCATCGGCTACGGAAGAGAGCATGCATATTTCCACAAAACGGTGCAGAGGAATCTCTTTGACCGGATGAAAGGCTGTAGCCTTACGGTTTCCGATAGTGATGGTACCCGTCTTGTCCAGTAAAAGTGTATCCACATCTCCTGCTGTCTCAACGGCTTTTCCGGATTTGGTGATGACATTGGCACGCAGTGCGCGGTCCATACCCGCAATTCCGATGGCGGAAAGCAGTCCACCGATGGTGGTAGGAATCAGACAGACAAAGAGAGACAAGAAAGCAGCTATCGTAATGGTAGTGCCGGAATAGTCGGCCATCGGCTTCAGCGTAATGCACACCACCAGAAAGACAAGTGTGAATACAGCCAGCAGGATAGTCAGTGCAATCTCATTCGGCGTTTTCTGCCGGCTAGCCCCTTCGACCAATGCAATCATCTTGTCGAGGAAACTCTCTCCGGGCTGTGTGGTAACCACCACCCGAATCCGATCTGAGAGCACTTTTGTACCTCCAGTTACCGAACTTTTATCTCCGCCGGCTTCACGGATCACCGGAGCGGATTCTCCCGTAATCGCACTTTCATCGATGGAGGCCAGACCTTCTATGATTTCACCGTCTGCAGGAATGACATCCCCTGCTTCACACTCAAAGACATCGCCTTTCTTCAGTTGGGAACTGCTTACAGACTCCAGCTTTCCATCTGTGACCCGCTTGGCAGGTGTTTCCTCACGAGTCTTGCGCAGGCTGTCAGCCTGAGCCTTGCCCCGTGCTTCGGCGATGGCTTCCGCAAAGTTGGCAAAAAGCAAGGTCAGAAAAAGAATGACGAAAACGCTGAAGTTATAGATTACTGAGCCCTGTGCATCGCTTACCGCTGAATAGACGGTCACCGGCAGCATGAAAAAGGTGGCAATTTCCACTGTGAACATAATAGGGTTTTTCACCATCAGTCGTGGATTCAGTTTGACGAAAGACTGTTTGAGACTGGCTTTCAGCTGGTCTTTCTGAAATAAGGAGTTGTTTGTATTTTTAGTATTCATATTTTCTTGCTATTAATCAGTTGTAATTAGAGAGAAAAATGTTCCGTCAGGGTGGTCAGGGCCTGTGCCGGGAAGAAAGACAAGGCTGCTACGATAAAGATGACAGCAAAAGTCATGACAGCAAAGGTCACCGTATCGGTTTTCAGCGTACCAGCACTTTCAGGAATGTATCTTTTCTGAGCCAGCAGTCCGGCCAAAGCTACCTGACCGATAATCGGAATGAAACGGCTCAGGATCAGCACAATACCACAGGAAAAATTCCAGAACCAGGTATTGTCACCCAAGCCTTCGAATCCAGATCCGTTATTGGCTGCACAAGAGGTAAACTCATAAAGGATTTCTCCCAATCCATGGGAACCTGGATTGTTGAGCCATCCGCCTTCACTCGCCACAAAAGCCGGGGCATGAACATACAGATAGGCAGCCAGAGCCGTTCCGACCAGGATGACAAACGGATGCAGCAGCGCTACGATAGAAGCGATTTTCATTTCGCGAGCTTCCACCTTGTGGCCCATGAATTCAGGAGTCCGGCCTACCATCAACCCGCTTATAAATACAGCGATGATGAGGAACGTAAAGTAATTCATCCAGCCTACGCCGACACCACCGAACCACGTATTAATCTGCATGTTCAGCATTTCTATCATCCCCGACAGAGGCAGAGTAGAGTCATGCATGCCGTTGACAGACCCATTGGAGGTTACGGTGGTCACAACACTCCACAATCCGGTGGCACCAGACCCCAAACGTATTTCTTTTCCTTCCATTGAGCCATTATCTTGTGTAATTCCCATGGCATCAATACGTGGATTACCTCCCATCTCTTGTGATACATTGACACAGACTCCAATCAAAAAGGCTACCAGCATAACTCCATAGATGCTGTATCCCAATTTTTTCCGATTCACATAAAATCCGAATGCAAAAGCCATAGCCATAGGAATAATCAAGATGGACCAGCATTCTATCATATTGGATAAATAGGTCGGATTTTCCAAGGGATGGGAAGAGTTAACTCCGAAATAGCCTCCGCCGTTGGTACCCAACTGTTTGATGGGGATAATGGCAGCTGCCGGACCTTGTGATACATATTGGGTTTCACCTTCCAGGGTGGTTACTTCCATTTTTCCGTCAAATCCCATGGGAATACCTTGCGTAATTAGAATAAAGCCGACAATTAAAGACAACGGAAGAAGAATACGGGTACAGCTAAGTACCAAAAAATTCCAGAAATTGCCGATAGTTTGTGTGGTCTTTTCTCCCAAAGCTTTCATGACTCCTGCCATGGCAGCCATACCGGTAGCAGCAGTTAGGAACTGGAACAGCATAATAACGAAGAGCTGAGTAAAATAGGTTAAGTTGCTTTCTCCACTATAGTGCTGTTCGTTGCAGTTTACCATAAACGAAATGCAGGTGTTGAAAGCCTGGTGAGCACTTTGTGCCAAATTGCCATCCGGATTCAGAGGCAACCAACCTTGCAAGGTAAGCAACACCATACCCCAAATGAACCAAAACAGATTCACGGTGAGTAGTGTTCTCAAGAATTGCTTCCAGTTCATTTCTTCATCGGGATGGATGCCCGAAAGACGGAAAATCCATCCTTCTATCGGCTTCATAAAATCTGTCCAAACCTTTTTTCCTTGATATACACGAGCGATGTATTTCCCCAGCGGATAGCTGAGAACAACCATCAATACCACTTGGGCTACTATACCTATTATTTCTGTATTCATAATTTCTACTTTTTAGAATTTTTCCGGCTTAACCAAGACATAAGCAAGATAGCCGAACAAGATAATACCTACGATAAACAATGCTGTATACATACCTTTCTCTTTTTATAAGTTGTCGAACCAATCAATACACTTCATAAACAGTTTAAAACAGGCCAATCCGCTAGCTACACAGATGGCGATTCCAATCATTTCGTTCATTTTCTTTTCATTTTAGTTATTACAATTATTATGAGTTATACATGATGGCATTATATAGGCAAAGGATGTGCCAAGAAAATAAATCAAGAGCAAACAGACTGTGTATCAGTTATAAAAAGAAATTCAACTGACTATAAAGCAAGAGAGCGGCCCTCTCAGAATGAGAAGGTCGCTCTCTTGAAATGAAATGGTAAAGAAACCGGATGTTTTATGTCATTGAATGCCGTAAGAGTCTATTTTTCGGTATAAAGTGGCAAGACCGATTTTCAGTAGACGAGCTGTTCCAGTCAGTTTTATTCGGTAACCTGCCTTGAACCATAATCAGTTCTCCCAAAACTTTAGTATAAGTAAAGCTAAAAAAGATGAATTTTCAGTTAGAAAAGTATTCTTCCATGGAAACTTTTCTATACCTTTGCAGAGTGATTATTTGAACCAAATGAATGAACGAAAAGTAAAAATAGCATTTATGAACACCGCGAGGGAGTTCGTATCTTCTTTACCGGAAAAGGTGCAAAAGAAAATAACCTATAATCTTCTTAAAGTGGAGGGCGGTGAAATGGATAAGGAACTCTTTAAGAAATTGGAGAACTCCGAAATATGGGAATTTAGAACGCTTTTTAATGGAATATGCTATCGCTTGTTTGCTTTTTGGGATACGGAAATAGAGGCACTGATAGTGGCCACTCACGGAATGGTGAAAAAGACGCAGAAAACGCCTAAAAGCGAAATAGAAAAAGCGGAGAAATTGAGAAAAGAGTACTTCAACGATAAAAAATAAATAGTTATGGCAAAGATGAACTTAACTCCACTTAGTGTAGTAGTAGACGATGTTTGGGGAGAAAAAGGTACTCCTGAGAGGGATGCAATGGAAACCCAGCTCAAAGAAGATTTGCAGGCTTATTATATTGGAGAGGCTATCAAAGCAGAAAGGCTAAGACAAAATCTCACACAGGAAGAGCTAGGAGCCAAAGTAGGTGTAAAGAAGTCGCAAATATCTAAACTTGAAAGCGGCAAATGTATAATAACGCTTCCTACTATGAGTAAAATTTTCAAGGCTTTGGGGTTTCGCTCTGCTTCTCTTGACTTAGGAATAGGTGGGAAGGTTGCTTTGTGGTGAGAGCGTAAACAGGACTTACAATGGAGAGGGCATAATAATGCCCTCTTTTTTTCTGTATTGTTCTTTTGCAATCTTTTAAACCGTATTCAAGTTTGAGCATAAAAAAAGGCTCTGAAAACAAAACGTTTTCAGAGCCTTACCGTTTAGCTTCACAGCTTCGTACACCCTCAGGGATTCGAACCCTGGACCCACTGATTAAGAGTCAGTTGCTCTACCAACTGAGCTAAGAGTGCATCCACTATAAATTGTCAAACTTCCCGAATAGTACACCCTCAGGGATTCGAACCCTGGACCCACTGATTAAGAGTCAGTTGCTCTACCAACTGAGCTAAGAGTGCATGTATCTTCTTTCGAGGTTCCTGGCGGATTCGAACCGCCGTACACGGTTTTGCAGACCGCTGACTAAGCCACTCATCCAAGGAACCGGATTCCATCATTTCAACTTTAAGCGAGGTTCCTGGCGGATTCGAACCGCCGTACACGGTTTTGCAGACCGCTGACTAAGCCACTCATCCAAGGAACCAGACTTTTTTACATTGGCGTTTCTCTCAAACGCGATGCAAAGGTACAACTATTTTCTAATTCTGCAATAGATTTGGTGAAAAAAATTACATTTTTCTTCATTTTTTTTCTTCCCGTCAGACTTAAGGCAAAGGCTTCCGAGAGCTACTTTTTTGAATTATAAGACTTTACTTCATTTCTCCACAATTTCTCTTTCCGGGTCTCCGAAACTCTTTTTTCGCCATACTGCAACCCGAGCAGTTACATCCACAGCCGGAAGATTTCTTTTTCCCTCCTGAAAGCTTCTTGAAAAAGTTTCTTGCCGCATACCCTATGCAGCAAGAAACAATCACCCATACGATAATATCTTGCATTGTCATCTTTTATTTAAAACAGACTTCCTATCCGATAAACAAGGAACGAAACAACCCATGCCAGTGCCGTGGTATAGAAAGCGGCAAAGGCTGCCCACTTCCAGCTTCCCGACTCCTGCCTGATGGCTACGAGGGTTGCGATGCAGGGGAAATAGATAAGCACAAACAGCATATAGCCGAAAGCCACCAGCGGGGTAATGGGAATGCGATGAGCAAGGTTTACCTCTTCGATGTCGCCCTCATTCGTATAAAGTACCCCCAGTGTACTTACCACCAGCTCCTTCGCTCCTACTCCCGAAAGAATGCCGATACCCATTTTCCAGTCGAATCCCAGCGGCTCAATCACCGGTTCGATTACCTTGCCTATCTGTCCGATATACGAATTTTCCTGCTGCTCAGCCTGAGTGGCATAGGCATCGTGATTCGGATAATACCCCAAAAACCAGATAATGATGGAAGCCACCATGATGATTCCTCCCATCTTCTTGAGATATTGCACACCTTTTTCCCACGTATGGCGCGCCACTGCTTTAGCCGTAGGCATACGGTAAGGAGGGAGCTCCATCACAAACGGAGTATCGTCGCCTTTCACCAGAAACTTGGAAAAGACACGCGCCATCAGTACAGCCAGCAAGATGCCGGAAGCATAGATAGACAGCAAGACCACACTGGCTTGACTGGGAAAGAACGCACCAATCAGCACCAGATAGATAGGCAGACGGGCGCTGCAGGATATCAGCGGATTGACCAAGATGGTTACCAGACGCGATTTACGGCTCTCTATGATGCGCGAAGACATAATGGCAGGTACGTTACACCCGAACCCCATAATCAGCGGAATAAACGACTTGCCATGCAGTCCCATCTTGTGCATAATTTTATCCATGATGAAAGCAGCCCGCGCCATATAGCCGGAATCTTCCATCAATGAGATAAACAGGTAAAGTAGCAAAATATTAGGAAGGAAGACGATAACCCCTCCCACTCCTCCGATAATTCCATCGATGACCAAGTCTTTCAGCGGTCCGGCAGGCATGACCGCCTCAACCAGCAAGCTGAAACGTTCCACCAGCCACTCTATTCCCATCTTGGGGTATTCGCCCAACACGAAAGTAGCCTCAAACATGATATACAGAAAGATGAAGAAGATGGGATAGCCCCATACCCGATGGGTCACAATGCTGTCTACGATACGCGTAAACATCTCCGTGTTTTGATTGGTATCGGTAAAGGTCTCGGTCAATGCCCCCGAAATGAATCCGTACTTGGCATCAGTAATGGCCTGCTCGCTGTCGTTGTTGAGCACCTGCTGCAAGCGCTGGGCTTCCTTATCACGCAGACTGATAATCTCTCCGGCATTGGGCAGTGTCGACACCACCCGCTGCTCTATTTCCTTATCGTTTTCCAGCAACTTGATGGCAAGAAAACGGGTGGAATATTTATAGCGGATATGTTCGTTTTTACTGATTTCTTTCTTTATCACCTCAATGCTGCGTTCCAGCTCCGGACCGTGATTGATGTGGATATGGCGGATATAGCTCTTCGAAGTAAAGTCATTTCCCTCAGCCTCGCTGTCGTAAGTATGGTCTACCACATAGGCATCGTGCCACTCACGGAACTCGCGCAGAGCCTCATTCTGTATTTCTTTCTCCTGCCCCATGAAGTCGGCTCCTTCATAGAGTCCGATAATCACATGAAACAAGTCTTCCACTCCTTCGCCGGTACGGCTGATGGTAGGCACCATCGGTACACCCAGCAGCTGCGACAGCTTTTTTATATCCAACTTGTTCCCGCTGCTTTCCAGTGCGTCATACATGTTCAGCGCCACCACCATGCGCACGTTCATATCAATCAGCTGTGTGGTCAGGTAAAGGTTACGCTCCAGATTACCTGCATCCACCACATTAATAATCACATCGGGAGTTTCTTCAATGATATGCTTGCGCACGTACAGTTCTTCGGGACTATAAGCCGACAGGGAATAGGTTCCCGGCAAATCAACCAGACGGAAGCGGTAGCCTTGATATTCAAAATAACCTTCTTTGGCATCCACCGTCACTCCGCTGTAGTTACCTACATGTTCATGCGAGCCGGAAGCCACGTTAAACAGTGAAGTCTTTCCGCAGTTAGGATTTCCCACCAGTGCCACATTGATTACACGACGCTTGTCGCGGGCGATGGCTTTCATCTCATCCGATACCGGAATCGCCTCCGATATGGGAGCATGGTAACCCATGCTGCTTTCCACAGTCCGGGTTTCTGCCTCGCCCACCACTTCAATCATGGAAGCTTCCTGGCGGCGGAGGGAAATTTCATACCCCATTATCTTATACTTAATCGGATCTTTCAGCGGCGCATTCAGCAGCACTTCTACTGTCTTTCCCTTGATAAATCCCATTTCTATGATGCGCCGGCGGAATCCTCCGTGTCCTAACACTTTAATGATGATTCCCTTTTCTCCTGTCTTTAATTCCGATAATCTCATTTTATTCCATTTCTATTTTGGATGCAAATATAATTGATTACCCAAACGCAAACAAACAATTTAGATTGTTTTTAAATAGTATGCCAAAAAAGAAATAAAAGAAAACCGTATTTTTCTTTTGTTTTTCCAGAAGAATATGTAACTTACTCAAGTTTTGGGAAATGAAGAAATGAAGAATGATAAGCCAACTGCTATCTGAAGCCTACTAATGATCTGAAAACTCAAGAACTTAAAAACTTAAAAACTCAACCCAAATGGACATGCGCATCTTTCAAGTAACCTCAAACCAAACAGCTCCCCTCCATGAAGGAAGCATCCTGATAGCTTCTCCGCTACTGAATGACTATCACTTCGTACGGTCGGTTATTCTGATGATTTCACACGATACGGAAGGGAGTCTGGGACTCGTCATGAACAAGCGGTTTAAAGGACCTCTCACGCTGAATCAGATGATTCCGGAATTAAAAGATGCTCCTGAGGTTCCCGTCTTTCTGGGAGGTCCGGTAGATAGAGAAACCCTGTTCTTCATCCACACCTTCCAAGAACTGGACGGAGCATTTCCCTTAGGAGGCGGAGTTTATCTGAACGGCGATTTTGAATATATAAAAAACTACATACGCAGCGAAAAGCCCACAGAGGGACGCATCCGCTTTTTTACCGGATATGCCGGATGGTCGTATAACCAGCTTCAGAAAGAAATAGATAACAATGCCTGGATTATAGGCAACAGCCATCCGATGAGGTTTCTGCAGAATCATTTCCACAATTTCTGGACCGACTGCATGAACGATTTGGGACATCCTTACTCCTTTTGGGCAAAGTATCCGGTGATTCCTTCGCTCAACTAACGGTTTGCATTCAGTTTCTGAAACAGACACACCGCGTGATAGGTATTGCCGATACGTACCCACTCATGAAGGGTGCCGCAGGGTATATAGCCCATGGAGCGAAACAAGCGCATGGAGGTTTCATTGGCCTCGCATACGTAGGCATACAGCTGGCGGATTCCCAGAAAGCCGAAACAGTGTGATTCAAGCAAAGCCAGCGCCTGACTTCCCATCCCCTGCCTGCGATGCTTCCGGTCTATGATGATGCCTACTTCTGCCCGGTTATGACGGGGGTCGAATGAACAGAGATCGAGCATACCCACCACTCCTTTCTCCCGGTGAACAATCATCAGACGCAGCTGGCGGTCGGTGTAAAGGTCGTTTTGCGACTCTTCCAGAAAGCACTTCAACTGATAGCGCGAATAAGGTCCTGTAGAAGTACTCACTTCCCAAGGCTCCATCCCGTTTTCCAGTTCCATCATCACATCTAAATCTTCGGGCTCAGGTGCACGCAGGCGCAACAGGGTAGCATTCTCACTCATAAGCTTTTATTTTTCCAGATTCAACTCACTCAGCAGGCGTTCACGTCCCGGCACACAAAACAGAGATGCCACAAGTACCATTCCTCCGCAAAGCAGTCCGGTGGTATTCAGCGTGCAGTAATAAGCCGAGAAATTAAACAACGCCGTAGCAAACAGCAGTGCCAGACGCACTTCGCTCCAGCGGCGATAACTTTTCAAGGCGCCAGGCAGTGACAGATGCTGCACATAGCGCGTCAACGAAAGACTGAACAGACGCAATGAAATGGGAATCATACTTACAGCCAGCAAGATGCCGGCAACCTGCATTGCATAATCGGCTTGAGCATCTTCTATCAAAACGCCCTGCGGCAAGCAGTCGGTTTCATAGAGAAGCACCAGCAAGCCTACTCCTATCCATAACAATGCGTATTCCATACGTAAGCAACGCAGCAAACGGTTCAGTTCTTTTTCCATATTTTTCTTTCTTTTTTAGTTGATGAAGTGTCAGGCGACGAGCAGACTGTGTTTTATTTACATCGTTCCGGTAAAAGCGATACGGTTCACGATAGACCGTCCCAGCGTGACTTCATCCGTATACTGCAGTTCATCACCGATAGAAATTCCCCGGGCAATCACTGTGAGCTTCACATCAAAACTGCACAGCTTCCTGAAGATATAAAAATTGGTGGTATCTCCCTCCATGGTTGAGCTCAATGCCAGAATCACCTCTTTCACTACCCCGCTTTTCACCCGCTCCACCAAGCTCTCAATTTCCAGATCAGAAGGACCGATGCCGTCCATAGGCGAAATCACTCCGCCCAATACATGATAGAGTCCCTTAAACTGCTGGGTATTTTCTACCGCCATCACATCGCGGATATTCTCGACCACACACACGGTCGATGCGTCACGTCCCGGATTGGAGCAGATACGGCATACATCTGTATCCGATATATTATGACATACCTTGCAGTATTTCACTTCATGCTTCAGAGTTATCATCGCATGGCCAAACGCCTCTACTGCATCTGTATTCTGCCGCAGCAGATGCAACACCAGACGCATGGCTGTTTTACGTCCGATACCGGGAAGTTTGGCAAACTCGCCCACTGCCTTTTCCAGCAAAACCGATGGATATTGTTGATTCATTTTTACCTGTTAATGTTTCCTGTTATTGTTTCCAGCGTGCAAAGATAACGTTTTTATTGGTATCTCTACCCCACAGATGGTTCCCATTCGGCAAAAAAGCCGTATCTTTACCGCTCTGAATTTTGAAACCAACGTAAGAAAAAACATGAACGGTATTTTTATTCTCCTCACCATAGTCCTTTACTTCGGATTGCTACTTTTTATTTCACGCCTTACTGCCAGCCATCATACCGACAATGATGCGTTCTTCCGGGGCAACCGCCAGTCGCCCTGGTTCATCGTTGCCTTCGGCATGATAGGTGCCTCACTCTCAGGTGTGACCTTTGTCTCGGTGCCGGGTATGGTAAAATCGATTGATATGACGTATATGCAGACCTGTATGGGCTTCTTTGTAGGTTATCTGATTATCGCTCACATATTGCTTCCGCTCTATTACCGGCTGAACCTCACTTCTATCTACACCTATCTGGAACAGCGTTTCGGCAAAGAGGCTTATAAAACGGGGGCTTCTTTTTTCTTCCTCTCCAAGCTGCTGGGAGCTGCCGCCCGCCTGTATCTGGTTTGCCTCATTCTCCAGCATTATGTATTCGATGCTTATCATGTTCCCTTTGCCGTAACAGCCATCGGCACAGTGGTCTTAATCTGGCTGTACACGCGGAAGAGCGGCATCCGCACCATTGTGTGGACCGACAGCCTGCAGACGCTCTGCCTGCTGGGGGCACTGGGAATCATCATCGTACAGGTGGCTTCGCTGCTGGGAACCGACCTTACAGGGGCTGCCCGCATGGTGAGCGAGAGTGAATACAGCCGTATCTTTGTATTCGATGACTGGCAGTCGAAACAGAACTTCTTCAAGCAGTTTTTCAGCGGAATCTTTATCACCATTGTCATGACAGGACTTGATCAGGACATGATGCAGAAGAATCTTTCTTGCCGCAACCTGCGTGCTGCCCAGAAAAACATGTATGTCTACGGATTTTCATTCGTCCCGGTTAATCTGCTGTTTCTTTCGCTTGGAATCTTATTGCTCATTGCCGCCCCGCAAATCGGCCTGACACTTCCTGCCAAAGGCGATGACATGCTTCCGCTCTTTGCTGCCGGAGGTCATTTAGGATATGTGGTACTGATACTTTTCACCATCGGTATCATTGCGGCTGCCTTTTCGAGTGCCGACTCTGCCCTCGCAGCCTTGACCACCAGCTGCTGCATCGACTTGCTGAACATCGGCCGGTATGGCGAAGAGCAGGCACAACGCATCCGTAAATGGGTTCATCTGGGCATCTCAGCCTTATTCATCAGCTGCATGCTGGTGTTTGAAGCCATTGGCAGTTCAAGCGTCATTGATACGATTTATGTGCTTGCCTCTTATACGTACGGTCCGCTTCTGGGACTGTTTGCATTCGGTCTGTTTACCCGGCGCATTCCCCGCGGACGCTATGTGCCGTATGTAGCCATAGCCTCACCGGTCATCTGCTATCTCACCGATTCTTTCGTATCCGCCACCACCGGCTATCGCTTTGGCTATGAGATGCTGATGGTGAACGGACTGCTTACTTTCGGGGGACTGATGTTGCTCAGCCTGCGGCATCATCCGGTGCTGGAAAATCAGCACATGCGGTCGCGGTAATCTTCGTAACCGAAGGTGCGGTACACCTCCACCTCGCCATCGGCATGAAGCAAGGCTACCGACGGGTGATGAATGCCGTTGAACATATTGGTTTTGACCATGGTGTAATGAATCATGTCTTCAAAGACGATGCGTTCACCCACCTGCAGTTCATGATCGAAGCGCCAGCTTCCCATATAATCACCGCTCAAGCAGCTGTTTCCTCCCAGACGATAGATAAAGTCGCCTGCCTGAGCCGTCTTGACGGCTTCTGCCGGAAGTGACTCAGCTCCACGCACACGGGGCTGGTATGGCATCTCCAGACAGTCGGGCATATGGCAGGTAAAGCTCACATCAAGAATCGCAGTGCGTATACCGCGGCTCTCCACTACATCCACCACCGATGACACCAGTGTACCGGTCTGCCAGGTAAATGCCGAACCGGGTTCAAGTATGATTTGCAGATGCGGATAGCGTGCTTTCAGTCCTTTCAGCAAATGAATCAGGTGATTGACATCGTAATCGGCACGGGTCATGAGGTGACCTCCCCCCAGATTCAGCCACTTCAGCTGAGGGAACCAGCGTGAGAAACGCGCCTCAATATGTTGCAGGGTACGTTCCAGTTCATACGATGACGATTCGCAGTGACAATGGCAGTGAAAGCCTTCCAGTCCTTCAGGCAATACCTCCGGCAGCAAGTCGGCTGTAACTCCGAAACGGGTTCCCGGAGCGCAGGGGTTATAGAGCTCCACTTCTACTTCCGAGTATTCAGGATTCACACGCAAACCGCATGAAACAGGTTCGTCTGCGCTTTTCGTCATCGGATAGAAACGATGAAACTGTGAGAGCGAGTTAAACGTAATGTGGCTGCTGTAGCGCATAAAAGCCGGAAAGTTAGCCTCCGTATAAGCCGGTGAATAGGTATGTGCCTTACTGCCGAACTCCTCGAAAGCGAGGCGTGCCTCATATTCCGAACTGGCTGTGGTGTAACGGATGTATTCACGAAATATGGGAAACGACTTCCACATGGCAAAAGCCTTGAAGGCTAATATGATTTCTACTCCGGCAGTGTCTGCCACGTGTTTAATCAAGCTCAGGTTTTTTCTGAGCAGTTCTTCTTCCATGACGTAGCATGGTGTGGGTACTTGGTTGGGGATTAGCATTATTTTTTGAGTTCTTGAGTTTTTGGATTTTTAAGTTCTTGAGTTTTTGGGTTCTCAGATAACTAGGCTTCAGAAAACAGTTGACTTATCACTTATCATTCTTCATCCATCATTCTTCATTCATCATTCTTCATTTCAAGCCTAGTCGGCTGAAAAACAGCACCGCTTATTCCACTACCTTAAAGCGAGCAAACTTCAGCAAGAGTTGCTTCTCGCCTGCATGCTGGAAACGCACGGTAGCCTTACAGTTGTCTCCCGTACCTTCCACGCGGATAATCTCTCCACGTCCGAAGCGTTCATGCTCTATCAACTGACCTGCCGATACAGGAGCACTTCCTCCCGTAGCCGATGAGGCCGATACAGCAGAAGAAACCTTACGCAAGGTACGCTGAGGAGCCGGTTTCACAAAGCGATGAGGCTCTTGAGGAATTTCTCCTCCATCAAACATCGACGGTCCTTCCTCACGCACCGGACGCTCATAAGTGCGTTCATACGTCCGTCCGTGCGCAGAAGAAGAAGAAACGGCAGTTCCATACCCTCCCGATGAGTCACGGCGGAAACGGTTCACTCCCTCTTCTATCTGCCGTGTCAGCACCTCTCCCTGAGGCAAGCTGAGGTAACGGCTATCAATGTCTTTCAGGAAGCAGCTGGGGCGACCAAATTCCATCTTTCCAAACTTGAAGCGACTCTTGGCATACGAAAGGAAACAATGCTCTTCGGCACGGGTAAGTGCCACATAAAACAAACGGCGTTCTTCCTCAAGCGCACGGGGAGAGTCGGACATCAGGCTGGGGAATAACCCCTCTTCCATGCCCACCACAAATACATTCTTAAACTCCAGTCCCTTGGCAGAGTGAATGGTCATCAGCGTAATCTTAGGCTGGTTTTCATCCTCCTTGCTGTCTTGGTCGGTCAGCAGAGCCACCTCCGACAGATAATCGGTGAGATAAATATGGGTATTTCCTTCTTCCTTCCGCGAGTCGCAAAACACGTTCATACCGTTAATCAACTCTTCAATGTTCTCCTGCCGGCTCAGATTCTCCGGCGAACGGTCTTGGGTAATATCTGCCATGATGCCCGAACGTCGCACAATATCCTGTCCGAGTTCATACGCATCTTTCTGTTCGGCAGCTTCCACAAAGCCCTGAACCAGCGAACGGAAATTCTGCAGTTTGGTATGCGTCCCTTTATTAATGGCAACTCCGTAAGTCAAGGGGTCATTCAGCACCTCCCACAAGCTTACCTTTGCCTGCGAAGCAGCTGCAACCAACTTGCCCAGTGTGGTATCTCCGATTCCTCTTGCCGGATAATTCAACACACGCTTGAACGCCTCCTCATCGTTGGGGTTTACAGCCAGACGGAAATAAGCAATCACATCCTTTACTTCCTTGCGCTGGTAAAACGACAATCCCCCGTAAATGCGGTAAGGCAACATACGCTTGCGGAGTGCCTCCTCAAAGATACGGCTCTGTGCATTGGTGCGATAAAGAATGGCGAAATCATCGTAAGCATAACCTTCGCGCACGTGAAGCTGCACCAGCTTATTGGCGACAATCTCTCCTTCTTCCACATCACTGTAAGCATTCAGCACCTGAATGGGGTCGCCCACCTTTTTCTCTGAAAACACCTCCTTGCGGATTTGCTCCCGGTTTTTGGCAATCAAGCTATTGGCAGCCTTTACAATGGTCTGCGTAGAGCGGTAGTTCTGTTCCAGCTTAAAAAGCCGGGCATCTTTATAGAGTTGCGTAAACTTCAGTATATTATCGATGTTTGCCCCGCGGAACGAATAGATACTCTGCGCATCATCGCCCACCACACACACCCGGCGATGCAGTCCGGTAAGCTGCAACACGATGCTATGCTGGGCAAAGTTGGTATCCTGATACTCATCCACCAGGATGTATTTGAAACGCTCGGCATACCGGGCACACACATCCGGATGCTGCTTAAACAGCTGATACGTATAAACCAGCAAATCATCAAAATCCATCGCCCCGCTCTGCCGGCAACGTTCCCAGTAACGGGTATAGATTTCCCTTACCAGCGGCATCTTGGCAGCCTGATCATTCTCCACCATCTCACGGCAAGAAGCATAAGCCTCCGGACTCACCAGATGGTTCTTGGCATTGCTGATACGGCTCTGCACCGAACCCGGCTTATACGTCTTCTCATCCAGCCCCATCTCCTTGATAATCGCCTTGATGAGACTCTTCGAATCGGAAGCATCATAAATGGTGAAGTGAGGCGGAAAACCGATCGTCTCTGCCTCGGTACGCAAAATCCGCGAAAACACCGAGTGGAAGGTTCCCATCCACAACGAACGAGCCCGCTCTGCTCCCACCTGCCGGGCAATACGCTCTTTCATTTCACGCGCTGCCTTATTGGTAAATGTCAGTGCCAGCACCGACCAGGGTTCGTATCCCTGATCGAGCAAATAAGCTATTTTATAGGTCAGCACACGGGTCTTTCCCGATCCGGCCCCGGCAATCACCAGTGAAGGTCCGTCACAATAAAGCACCGCTGCACGCTGACTTTCGTTCAGTTCATCTAAATAATTTGTCATCATAAAAATCGTATATCGTTCAGTTTCGCCAAAGACAACCTGCATCCATGGCTCAGGCAAATTTAGAGATTAATCAGCACTTACCACCCCTTATGGGGCAGAAAAATCATCATCCGGGTCATTTTCTTGCGAATACAGATGCAAAGATAGAAGGTTCCGCCAGATTTCCGGAGTTTTGCAGGACAGCAACGCCAGAACTTCTTGAAAGCAGAAGTTCTGGCGTTTCTCTTTTTATATTCCTATCACGGTAATCAGTTCTTGAAACTATGTATCGGAGCCGGAATACGTCCGCCACGCGTTACGAAAGCCTCACAGCTGAAACGGTTCACCGGCATCACCGGAGCATAGCCCAGCAGTCCGCCGAACTCTACCGTATCGCCAGCCTCCTTGCCCACTGCCGGAATGATACGCACCGCCGTAGTCTTCTGGTTAATCATACCGATGGCAGATTCATCGGCAATCATGCCCGAAATCGTAGCAGCCGATGTACTTCCCGGAATGGCAATCATATCGAGTCCCACCGAACATACACAAGTCATCGCCTCCAGTTTCTCCAGTGTCAGTGCACCGGCTTCTACCGCATCAATCATACCCTGGTCTTCACTCACCGGAATAAAGGCACCGCTCAGTCCGCCTACATACGACGAAGCCATCACACCGCCTTTTTTCACCTGATCGTTCAGCAAAGCCAAAGCAGCAGTAGTACCCGGAGCTCCCGGATGTTCCAGCCCGATTTCCTGCAAGATTTCTGCCACACTGTCGCCTACAGCCGGCGTAGGAGCCAGCGAGAGGTCGATAATGCCAAACGGAATTCCCAGCCGGCGTGACGCCTCCTGAGCCACCAGCTGTCCCACACGGGTAATCTTAAACGCCGTACGCTTGATGGTTTCACACAGCACCTCGAAGTTTTCTCCCCGGATCTGTTCCAATGCATATTTCACCACCCCCGGACCGCTTACACCTACATTGATAATAGCATCCGCTTCTGATACGCCATGAAAAGCACCCGCCATAAACGGATTATCATCGGGCGCATTGCAGAGCACCACCAGCTTGGCACATCCCAGCGAATCACGCTCCTTCGTCAGTTCCGCCGTTTCCTTGATGATTTCGCCCATCAGCCGCACCGCATCCATATTGATGCCCGTCTTGGTTGAGCCCACATTTACCGAACTGCAGATGCGTTCCGTGCAAGCCAGTGCCTGCGGAATAGAGCGAATCAGCAACTCGTCACTGCGGCTCATGCCTTTCGATACGATAGCCGAATAACCACCGATGAAGTTCACCCCCAGCTCGGCTGCAGCCCGGTCGAGCGTACGGGCTATCTGCACATAATCTTCAGGAGACTGACAAGCAGTACCTCCCACCAAGGCAACCGGAGTAATAGAGATGCGCTTGTTCACGATAGGAATACCATATTCCTTCGAAATCTCCTCACCCGTCTTGACCAAGTCTTTTGCCAAGGTCGTGATTTTACGGTATATATTCTCACAGAGCACATCCAGCCGGCTGTCTGCACAGTCCAGCAGATTGATTCCCATCGTAATGGTACGCACGTCCAGATTCTCGCGCTCAATCATCTTGTTGGTTTCGATAACCTCAGAAATATGTATCATAGCGTTTGCTTAAATTCGGTGCATTTTATTAAAAATATCTTCACGCTGCCATTTCACCTGCACACCCAGTTCTTCCCCCAGTGCAGTCAGTTCGTTTACCGCCTCCTCAAAAGGCTTGTCAAGTTCAGCAGCATCGGCAATCATCATCATGTTGAAATACCCCTGCACAATGGTCTGCGTAATATCCAGAATGTTCACATGGTTTTCAGCCAGATACGTACACACACGGGCAATGATACCCACCGCATCCTTACCCACTACAGTAATAATTGTCTTGTTCATTTTATTCTTCGTTTAGTGATTGATTATAAAGTAGACTGATTATTTCAGTTTCACATCCAGCCAGTCTTCCAGCAGCGACTTGATTTCGCGCTGTTTCTTCTCGCTGAATGTAGCGATGCGGGTAGAATGACTTCCGCGCGGATGCACAAACACATGAATGTTTTTCTTTCCCTCCAGCCAAGTCACCCCCGATGCCGTCCACGGGTCGTTTTCACCGTAAATATAAATCATCTTCGGGTCTTCGTTTTTCAGGAAATCCACCGTATGGCGATAAAGCGCATCGTCAAAGGTCAAATCATCCAGCTCTTCAGGAAGCATCACCCGCCGCAGATAATCCTTTGCCGTAGCAATGCTGAGATAAGCCTTAAACGGTTCCACATCATAGCCGTAATAGCCCAGTTCCTTGGCAGCCTGCACATTGAAAGAAGGGAAAGGAGACTGCTGTGAAAAATAATCGGGCGCATTGATGGCAATCAGATAATCAAACCATACCTTGTCGGAGTCTTTTTCCGAAGGGATATTTGCCACCGGCGTACCCCACTGCCACAGAGCAAAAGCATACTCCAGCACACAGTAGTCGAACACCTCTTCCAGCGGAACCCGGAAAGTATACCCTTTCTCCTTGCAGTAAGCAGCCAGCATAGGGAGCAAAGCCTGCTTCCGTTTCAGCAGCGTAAGCTGCGCCTCTTCCACCGCCTTGCGCTCCTTAGCCGTACCCACCTTTTCGCTCAGGAACACCTCATGCCGTCCGTCCTCCAGCGACTGGTTCAGCGGAGCTACATAAGGAACCGATACATCCACATCATCCGGATAATACGAACGGTAAAACATCGTAGTCTGTCCGCCCTTGCTGATACCGGTAGCCACCCACTTGCCCGAATAAAGGTTACGGAAGGTGATATTCACCCGATGCAGGTCGGCCAGCGAATTCTTCACCGTCAGATAAGCCCAGTTACAAGGCTGCGGCATCGACTCTCCGAAATAGCGGTATTCCACAAACACCAGATTGGCATTAAGCAACACCGACAGTTCTTCTTTATAGTTCGGATTAACGGCATAATTGGCATCATAGCCTTCCGTCACCAATACCGTAGGACGGTCATAGCCCACATGAGCCAAGATAACCCGCTGCTTAAAGCTCCCCACTTCGGGATGAGCCGGGTCCAACAGCTGGTCGATATACATCACATATTTATTTGCATAGTGCTTGCTGGCAAGCGTATCCACTTGCGTTACTCCCGGCAGCGATTTCAGCTTGTTCAAGACTTCTATATCGGCAGCGCGTGCGGTCATGACACAGAGGGTCAGAACCAGCAGCATAAAAAGTTGTAAAGATCGTTGTTTCATTGTTTAAGTTTTTGAGCTTTTGAGTTTATCCTTCATTCCTCATTCTTCTCCAGCTTCTTCGCCTCATTCCAGATGGCATCCATTTCCTCCAGCGTCATATCCTTCAAGTTACGTCCCTCCTTAATGGTATGCGCCTCCAGGTAATTAAAGCGGCGGATAAACTTCTGGTTCGTACGTTCCAGTGCATTGTCCGGATTAATCTTATACAGGCGGGCAGCATTAATCAAGCTGAACATCACATCCCCGAATTCAGCTTCCGCTTTCTCCTTGTCCATCCGGTCCACTTCCTGCTCAAATTCGGCAATTTCCTCTTTCACCTTCTCCCATACCTGCGTACGCTCTTCCCAGTCGAAGCCCACATTACGCGCCTTATCCTGGATGCGGTAAGCCTTAATCAAGGCAGGCAGTGCATCAGGCACCCCACTCAACACCGATTTGTTCCCGTCCTTTTCCTTCAGCTTAATCTGTTCCCAGTTCTCGGTAACCTGTTCAGCCGTATCAGCCTTCACCTCACCGAACACATGCGGATGGCGGAAAATCAGCTTGTCGCACAACTTGTCGCACACATCTTTTATATCAAAGTCTCCCGTTTCACTTCCTATCTTGGCATAAAACACCACGTGCAGCAACACGTCGCCCAGTTCTTTGCAGATATTCATCCGGTCGTTCTTCATCAGCGCATCGGCCAATTCATACACCTCTTCTATTGTATTGGGGCGCAGACTCTCATTCGTCTGCTTTCTGTCCCAAGGACACTTCACGCGCAATTCATCAAGCACGTCAAGCAACCGCCCGAAGGCTTCCATTTGTTCTTGTCTGGTATGCATGTTTGATTTTTCTTTGTTTTACCCGACAAATTTACATAAAAAAAGCCATCACCATACCTTTTTGACAAATTCTTTTTTATTTTCTCCTTCCCCGATACGCTATTTACCCTCCATCAGCCTCCCCCTGCTTTCCTCTGACATAATCATACATACCATATAATTGTTTCAAACAGCAAACACATGTTAATACCATCACACTAAAAAATCATACACCCCTCTTTTTGTTCCTTTTTGTTATTTAAAACAGGCATAAATATTCATTTTATTATATCAAGCCCCGTCCGTTCATTGATTTATATCTATAAAAACGATAGCGAATCACTATTTTTATTGAATTTTTGTTTGTTTTTAGAAGATATAGTTACCTTTGCGATAAAGAAAGAGAAAAGATGCTTAGAAAATCTAATGATTGTTATTGTATAATTAAAAAAGAGTCTTTATGAAAGAGAGAATGTTAATGCTGTTAGCCAGTTTCTTTATAAGCTGGAGTCTGGCAATGGCGCAAACTGTCACAGTGACAGGTGTCGTAACTTCCGCCGACGACAGCGAACCCGTAATCGGTGCGTCGGTATTAGTTAAAGGTACTAACACAGGAACCATCACCGGAATCATGGGAGACTTTACCATCCCCAATGTACCATCCTCGGCTACCACCCTGATTATTTCCTATGTAGGAATGGTATCTCAGGAAGTAACCATCCAGCCGGGAACCCTCCAGGTAGTATTGAAGTCCGATGCCAAGACCCTCGATGAGGTCGTCGTAACCGCCATGGGTATCTCGCGCGAGAAGAAAGCCTTGGGATATGCCCTGCAGGAAGTAAAATCCGATGAAATCACCCAAGCCGGTCAGCTGAATGTAGCCAACTCCCTTTCGGGTAAGGTGGCAGGTATCCAGATTACCTCACAAGGTGGACAGGTAGGTGCTTCACAGAACATTGTCATCCGCGGTAACTCTTCCTTCGGAGATAACTCTCCGCTGATTGTAGTCGATGGTGTACCCATCCAGAACGATAACGGAACCGGTTCTGCTGTCAACTTGGGTTCGGGTCTGAACGACATCAACCCCGAAGACATCGCCTCAATCTCCGTGTTGAAAGGAGGTTCGGCTGCCCTCTATGGTATGCGTGCCGGTAACGGAGTCATCCTCATCACCACCAAGTCGGGCAAGAAAGACAAAGGCATACAAGTGTCTTACGACGGCAGCTTCACAGTCGACCAGATTTACAACCTGCCCAAGCTGCAGAACAAATACGGCCAGGGTTATTACGGCAGCGAATTCGACTGGAAAGCATCAGGCTATAGCAAAACCATGAGCTATCAGGATTTTGCCGTACAGCATGGCTATTCTTATTATGATGGTGCCGGAAACGGAGTCAACGACAATGCCGACGAATCATGGGGTCCGCGTCTCGACATCGGACTGATGATTCCGCAATATAACAGTCCCGTAGTCGACGGTGTACGCCAAGCCACTCCGTGGGTTTCACAGCCTGACAACATCAAAGATTTCTTCAACATCGGCTATTCACAAAACCACGTCATCTCACTGGCCGCCACCACCGAAAAGAGTTCCACCCGTGTATCTCTCGGCTTCCGCGACCAGAAGGGTACCACCCCGAACACCGACCAGAAACGTTATTCGGCTGCAGTCAATACCCGGATGGATGTAAACAAATACCTTGAATTCAACTTGGCAGCCAATTTCATCCGCACCAAGAGCAACAACCTTCCGGGAACAGGATACGACCAGAGAAACGTATTGCAGTCACTACTCCAGTGGCACGGTCGTCAGATTGATATGAACGACTTGAAACAGAACTACGACCAGAAAGACGAGTTTGGCAACTATACCCATTACAACTGGCAACAGGCATACACCGTAAACCCCTATTGGGTACTCAACCACAACCTGAACAAATACGTGCGCGACCGTTTCTACGGAAAGGCCTCTATCTTTATCAAGCCCACCGACTGGCTGAAGTTTGAAGGACGACTCGGATTCGACCACTACGATTCAAACCAGCTCTCCAACGTAGAATGGAGTATTGACTATCCTGACGGATATTTCCGCGACTATGACCGCCGTGCTACCGAAACCAATGCCGACTTCATTGCTTACTTCACCAAGCAGTTCGGCGATTTCAATGTAAACGCCCTTGCCGGAGCCAACTACCGCGACTACACTTACGAAATCAAAACACTGGGAGCTGACGAACTGACCGTACCGGGTGTATATACCGTAGCCAATGCCAAAGGCAATGCCTACACATCAGAAAACCATAACACCCGCCGTTCAAATTCAGTCTATGCCAACCTGTCTTTAGGATGGAAAAACCAGCTGTATGCCGACATCAGCGTACGCAATGACTGGGATTCTACCATCAAGGATGCCTTCTTCTACCCCTCATTCAGCGGTAGCTGGATTGTAACCGAAACCCTCCCGATGCTGACCAACGGCAAGTGGTTGAACTTCCTGAAACTCCGCGGAGGATGGGCAAAGATTGGTAACGCTACCGACCCCTACGTATCCAATGCGTATTACTCAGTATTGTCGGCTCCGTTCGATGGAACCACCTTGTATTACAACCCCACCACCTACCCCGCACAAAACCTGCGTCCTGAAATGGTGAAAACATGGGAAATCGGTCTGGAAGCCAACTTCCTCGATAACCGCATCCACTTCGACGGTGCGTATTATCAGAAAACCACTACCGACCAGATTATGGAAGCCAACCTTTCCACTGCCACCGGATATAACGCCATGTACATCAATGCCGGTAAAATCAGCAACAAGGGAGTAGAAATCCAGTTATCTGCCGATATCTTCCGCAATCCGAAAGGATTCAGCTGGACCACCACCTTCAACTGGTCGAAAGATAAGAGCCGCATTGACGAACTCTACTCCGACCCCGTAACCGGACAGAAGCTCGATGCCTATGAAATCGGCAGCAGCTGGAGCTGTAAAAACTACGCCATGGTAGGCAAGAGCTGGGGTACGCTGGTAGGAACCGGATACGTATATAATGAAGACGGATCCATCCTTGTAGAAAACGGTATGCCGAAATATGAAACAGGAAAAGAAATTGGAAACGTAACTCCCGACTGGCTCGCCGGATGGAGCAATGAGTTCACCTATAAAGACTGGAGCTTCGGCTTCCTGCTCGACTTCCGCAAAGGAGGCGATGTTTACTCCATCTCACAAGCCTTCGGTTCACAGACCGGTATCTACGATTATACCGCAGCAGGCGACATCCGTGAAAACGGAGTCATTGCCGGAAAGAACGTACTCACCGATAAGGTATTCAAGACAGCCGACGGAAAGATCAACGATGTAGCCGTCAATGCCAAAGACTTCTTCGCCAATTTCTATACCATCTGCCAGATGTCTGTATTCGACGGATCCTACCTCAAGCTGCGTGAAGCACATCTTTCATACACCTTCCCGAAGAGCCTGCTGAAAAACAGCTTCATCAAGTCGGCTAAGATTTCGCTGGTAGGCACCAACCTTGCCCTCCTGTGGGTACACAGTTCAAACCTGACCCACCTCGACCCCGAATCAACCACCGGCTCAAAGAACGGCGATGTAGGATTTGAATCCAACGCCTATCCACCCAGCCGCAGCTTCGGTCTGAAAGTAGGACTCACCTTCTGAGAGTAAGGAACAACACACGTGTGAAAAAACAAATTGGAAAACTGAAAAAGCAGAAAAAAAACATGAAAAGAAATATCAGAAAAATTGCGATGACACTCCTGGCAGGCAGTCTCATGTGGAGCACAGCCGGATGTACCAGCTCGTTCGATGAAATAAACAGAGACCCCGACAATGCAGCCAAAGTACCCAACGACAACCTGCTTGCCTACTCCATCTATTCCACCTCCTACCGCTTCTACGACCGCTGGTTTGCCATGGACGAACCGATGAGCTTCTGCGGCTATGTGGCAAAGATGAGTTACATCGATGAAGCCCGTTACAACTACCGTACCGGCATACAAGACAACAACTGGGCTTACGTGTACCGCATCCTGAACAATGTGATGGACATACAGCGCAACGCCGGAAAAAACATCAACATACTTAATGTGGCAAAAGTCATGGAAGTTACCCTCATCCAGATAGCCACCGACCGCTGGCGTGACGTGCCTTACAGCGATGCAGTCCGTATGGAAAGCGGTATCCTCACCCCAAAATACGACACACAGGAACAGATTTACCCTGCCATGCTCGCCAAGCTGAAAGAAGCAGCCGACAGCTTTGCCGACGATGCAGCCACCGGCGACATCTCCGAAGGCGACCTGCTCTTCCGCGGCGACATCACCAAGTGGAGAAAATACTGCAACTCCCTGCGTCTGCGTCTTGCCATCCGCATCTCGGAAGTCAGCCCTGAACTGGCAAAGACTACCGTAGAAGAAGTCCTCGGCAACCCCGACCGTTACCCCGTCATGGAGTCCAACGATGACAATGCCTTCTTCTGGTGGCAAGGCTCCGACTCCAACTACTACGAGCCGATAGCCGACCAGTACCGCACCCGCAAGAGCGAATACTGCGCATCCGATGTCATGGTCAATAACCTGCTCGACCATGCCGACCCGCGTATCTCCGTCTATTGCACCCCTACCCCTTCCAGCCAGACCGAAGGCGATGAAGACTACACCGACGGCCACCCCGTCTACCGCGGATACACCATCGGAGCCGCAAGCAATGCCGTAGCCAAACGCTACTCCACCTGAGGATACAAATACGGACAAGACCTCGGAGGATTCTCTCCCTGGATGCGCGTAGCCGAAGTCTACTTCCACATAGCCGAAGCAGCCATGCTGAACTATAACACCGGAACTTACGGCGATGCATCCACCAACTACACAAAAGCCGTACGCTTCTCCATGGAAGAAAACGGAGTCGACGAAACAGCCACAGCCACCTACCTTGCAGGCAAGGGAAAATTCGACAACACACTTAAAACCATCTGGTACGAAGAATGGGTAGCCATGTTCAAGCAAGCCATGGAAGGATGGTCACTCTACCGCCGTACCGGAGTACCCGAAAACAACTATATCGCACCGGGACGTACCCAGTACAAAAACCACAACGTACCCCCCTTGCGCTCCCCCTACCCGGCAACCGAGCTCAACCTCAACAAGGCAAACAACGCTCCTTATAACGCCGAAGTAGTCGATAACCTTTGGGGAAAACCCATGTGGTGGGACACTCGTGAGGGCGTCTATTAATTCTCTCTTAAAGAACCCGATCAGGGAGGTATTCTCAGCGATGAGAGTGCCTCCCGTTTTTTTTGCTTAGATAACAAGATAAGGAAACAGGATAAGGAAATAAGAAGACGAGTTGACAAGGTCCCTAAAAACCTCATCAACTCGTCTCTATAAAATCCTCGTCAACTCGTCAACTTATCAACTCGTCAACTCATCAATTAAACTCACGACAATGCCGCAATACGCTCCTTCAGCGAAGCAATCTTCGATTCCGCATCCGCCTGCTTCTTGCGTTCCATTTCAATGACATTAGCAGGAGCCTTGCTCACAAACTTCTCGTTACTCAATTTCTTAAGCACACTTTGCAAGAAACCCTCCTGATACTTCAGTTCAGCCTCCAGCTTCTTCAGCTCCTCTTCCACATCAATCAAGTTACCCAGCGGAACGAAATACTCCGTAGTACCCACCATAAACGAAGCCGCACTTTCAGGCTTCTTATCTACAACCGTCATACCCGTCAAGTTCGCCATCTTATTGATAACCGAGTCGAAAGCAGCCAAGCCCGAATTCTCACCCAGAACCAACAGTTCAAGAGCCTCCTTCTGCGCAATATTCTTCTGCAGACGGATGGTACGGATACCCGCAATCACCTCCTTCAGCTGATCGAAAGTCTTGCAAAGCTCCTGAGCCGCCTTCACATCCGTATCCTTAAACTGTTCCACCGGAGCCATCATGATACTCTCACCCGGCTTGCGGTCAGCCAGATGCTGCCACAGTTCCTCTGTGATAAACGGCATAAACGGATGCAACTGGCGGAGCAACACATCAAACAAGTGCAGCGTAGCCTCATACGTCTTCCGGTCGATAGGCTGACCATAAGCCGGTTTCACCATCTCCAGATACCAGCTTGAAAACTCGTCCCTGAACAACTTGTAAACCAGCATCAGCGCCTCACTCAAACGATACTTCGCAAACAAATCCTCAACTTCAGCCGTAGCCAGCGCCATCACGTTATAAAACCAGTCCACAGCCAGCTTCGCATGCACAGGCTGCTCAATCGAGTCATCCACCTGCCATCCCTTCACCAGACGGAACGCATTCCAGATCTTATTGTTAAAGTTACGGCCCTGTTCACACAGCGCATCATCAAAGAGAATATCATTCCCCGCAGGAGCCGACAACATCATACCCATACGCACCCCGTCGGCACCGTAACGGTCGATCAAATCCAGCGGATCAGGCGAGTTACCCAGCGATTTCGACATCTTACGTCCGATTTTATCACGCACGATACCCGTGAAATACACATTACGGAACGGCATCTCACCCATATACTCATAACCCGCCATAATCATACGAGCCACCCAGAAGAAAATAATATCCGGACCCGTCACCAAGTCAGCCGTAGGATAATAATACTGAATCTCCTCATTACCCGGATGATTGATACCATCAAACAGCGAAACCGGCCAGAGCCATGAAGAAAACCACGTATCCAGACAGTCATCATCCTGACGCAGCTCACTCAACTGCAAATCCCCACGTCCCGTTTTCTTGCGAGCCAGTTCCAGAGCCTCCTCCGGAGTTTCAGCCACCACGAAACCACCTTCAGGCAAGAAATACGCCGGAATACGATGCCCCCACCACAACTGACGGCTGATACACCAGTCCTTGATATTCTCCATCCAGTGACGATACGTATTCTTATACTTCGCCGGATAAAACTTCAGCTGATCCTCCATCACCGGCGGAAGAGCCATATCAGCAAAATGCTGCATCTTCAAGAACCACTGCATCGAAAGCTTCGGTTCGATAGCCACATTCGTACGTTCCGAGAATCCCACCTTATTCGTATAAGGCTCCACCTTCTCCAGCAAGTCAGCCGCAGCCAGATCCTTCTCAATCTGCTCACGCACCTCAAAGCGATCCATGCCCACATACATACCCGCAGCCTCACTGATGGTACCGTTATCATTAAAAATATCAATCGAAGGCAAGTTATACTTCTCGCCCAGCATATAGTCATTCACATCATGCGCAGGAGTCACCTTCAAGCAACCCGTACCAAACTCAATGTCCACATACTCATCCTCAATCACAGGAATCACCCGGTTCACCAGCGGCACAATCACCTTCTTGCCCTTCAGCCATTCATTCTTCGGGTCATTCGGATTGATACACATCGCCGTATCCCCCATGATGGTTTCCGGACGAGTAGTAGCCACCACTGCATAGCGGCCCTCAGCATCCCCTTCCACCTTATAGCGGAGATAATACAACTTGCTATGCTCCTCCTTATAAATCACCTCCTCATCCGAGAGAGCCGTAAGCGCCTTCGGGTCCCAGTTCACCATACGCACCCCACGGTAAATCAGACCCTTGTTATAAAGGTCCACAAACACCTTGATCACACTCTTGCTTCGGGTCTCATCCATGGTGAAAGCCGTACGGTCCCAGTCACACGAAGCCCCCAGCTTGCGGAGCTGCTTCAAGATAATCCCCCCGTGTTCCTCCGTCCAAGCCCACGCATGCTTCAGAAACTCCTCACGCGAAAGATCCGTCTTCTTGATACCCTGCTGAGCCAGACGACCCACCACCTTCGCTTCCGTAGCAATCGAAGCATGGTCCGTACCCGGCACCCAGCACGCATTCTTACCCATCATACGCGCCCTACGCACCAGGATATCCTGAATCGTATTATTAAGCATATGCCCCATGTGGAGAACCCCCGTCACATTAGGAGGAGGAATCACCACGGTATAAGGTTCACGTCCGTCAGGTTTCGAACTAAACAACTTATTATCCAGCCAATACTGGTACCATTTCCCCTCCACATCGGCAGGGTTATACTTACTTGCTAATTCCATTGTCTTTTTATCTTGTTTTAAGTTATTTTCAGATAGTCGGCGACAAAGTTACGAATTTTGTTCTTATTCCCCTTACGGTTCCCCCAGAAACTTCACAATCAATTCCACCTCCGGCCGCAAATAATACTTCCTATTCTTGTCATACCCGATAGCCAGCAACGCCTCCTCCAGCTCCGTACACTTCTTAATCCACCGCCCCAAATTCTGCAACGCCGTCTTCGTCGAACACTGCGGAAAATACAGCTGCGAAAGCTCACTCTTATGATAAATCCGGAAACGGAAAGGAACCTCCCCCATCCCCTCTGCATCGTCAAAAACAAACCTCTCCATCATTCAGTTTTTTCCTTTAAAGTTACTAAATTCCAACCGATTACACAAGAAAAAACATCCTTTTTTTCACTCATCCCTCCCCTTTTCTCACCCATCCCCCCTTCCACACAACACGTCAAAGACCCCAAATAAAAAGAGGCCGGCTGCGGCAGCCCAAGCCACCCCGCAACCGACCTCCCAGTCACCTACTTCCACCCTGACCGTCGTCCTCACCAGTCAGCCGAAGCCACATCAAAACACGGACACACCTTCACCCACTCCTCAGGCTCCACCACGCCGTTACCATTCACATCCGGGCTCAAATCCCGGTGCCCCACCACCCGGTGAGCCGACACCCCGAAATCCTCCCGGAGCACCCTGACCAGCACCCTCAGCGCATGCTTCTGCTCCTCCGTACGCGTATCCGCCGGATTCCCCTTCGCATCCAAGCCACCCTCATAAGCCACCCCGATGCTATGCGCATTAAAGCCCTTCACATGAGCCCCCACACGCTCCACCGGACGCATCGAACAAATCATCCCGTCACGGCGCACATAATAATGATACCCACACCCGTTAAACCCACGCTGACGATGCATGCGGTCGAGCGCCTCCGGCGAAAGCGGACACCCTATCCGCGTAGCCGTACAATGAATCACAATCAAATCAATCTTTCTCATCACTCTCCTCCTTTACCATGCCCGGTAAGCAAGCAAATCAAACACTCCATCAACCGGACCAAAAAACATTTCACTCTCTCTTTCATCTCTCTATCCTTTAAGAAATCCGGCAAGCCCCGGCCCCGAGCCTGCCGTCAGTCAGACCTCACGAAACGACCGTCGGCCTACAGCCATCCGTCAGCACCTGCCCCTGCTAAAGAACTTCCTCCTCCGTTTTCCCCTTCGATTTCGGTTTCACCTCCACACGTTCAAACGACAAGGTACTCAGCGTATCACGCAAGGTACGTCCCGGACGGAACAAGATACGCTTACGCTCAATCAGCCCATCATTATATTCCTCCTCCTTCTCTACACCCTGACCGCTCACGCTCACCTGCAGCGAGCCCAGTTCACCCAGACGCACAATCTCGCCTCCCTGCAAACCTTCACTCACCACATCCTCCAGCGCCGTAAGCACCGCGATGGTATCCGCACGCGTCAACGTACACTCACGCTGAATACGTTCCGCAATTTCACGGATTCCCATTTCCCCACGCGCCTGCACCTGAGCATAAAATTTCCCCGGATCTTCCGGCGTATTAGGATTCTTTCTCTCTACCACTGAATAAGTCACTGTTCTGTTCATACATTTAAGTTTTAAAGTTGGTTCATTTTTAATTTCTTAATCACACTGCAAAGATACCACCCCCCTTTTCCGCCCTGTAGAGATAAGACGACTTCCGACTATATCTGTAGAAATAAAATTTCAAAAAAACCATACCGGCACAAAAAAGCCCGGATCATCGGCACCATAACCGATCATCCGGGCTTGCATGAAATGTAAATGTAAGCACTATTTTCTATTTACAATCCGCACCACAGGAACCGTCTTTACAAAATCCAGCGCCGTGGTATACCTGACGCACCTCAAGTAGACTTATCATCAACCAATCACAACCTATTCTTGAAATAAGAATAAAACCAAAAATAGTCACATAGCAGCGACCAATAGATAGGATGCTTTATACGTTTCACTAATCTGCCTGGAATTCCACTATCCATCATGATTTCTTGACGTAACACTTCATCATCAGCAGCAGCCTTTACATGATCAGCATTGTAAAGGCCACTTGCAGCAATATAAAACCAGACCTGACGAATAATCTGCAATCGTTCGTGCTCCAATTTCAAGCAATCAATAGACTCCGAAAATGCTTTCTGCTGTTCCGGAGAGGTCAGAACTTTAGAAATACCAATCGTTCCATCCCTATGGTATATAATTAGATCACCAATACCTGGAATGAAAAACAGCGGAACAATCCTACTATTTCCCCTAGACTCATTACAACATAAGTGGATTTTAGACGGATGACAATTCTTTGCATTATCCTCATCCGTAAAAAGACTTCCGTCGCACGACAGGACCAAATTTTCATAGGCACAAAAATGAGGATACGGCACCCCCACATGCCATCTCCGCTTCAAACCATTCAAATGAATATAATATACGTAACGGTTAAACGTTTTATTAAAACGCTTATAATAATTGATCTTTTTATAATCCGCCCTATTTTGTTTGTCTACAGAATTATGAGGCATAACATGCTCCAAGGAAGTATGAGCATACCTATCCAAATGCCTCATACAATAGCAACAGAATCCCCCCTGTTCATCATAAAGCAAGTCCTCCATTCTACGATTCCTCTTAAAAGAGGCATAAGTACAATTTACATACTTTTTGTCATAAGAACTCCAAGCTTCACGCAAGAAAGCATTCACTATTTGATGTCCTCTGCGCCTTTTCCTTTTATTATGCTTATCAATCCAAAACATGTTTGTCACCTCACTGCCATTCTTTTTTCCACTGCTCAATCAAAAGTGAGGCCTTATCATTTCCCAACAAATCCTCCAGTTCCCTACGCCTCATAAGTTGCAGTTGTGTATTTTCCATCTGCAGAGCCCGTTTCATAGCAAATTTCAAAAATTCCAGTTCTTCATTTCTAGGACTTCCTCCCATCCAGTCAAACAACACATCATCATAATCCACACCAAAAAGGTCAGGCAACTCATGCGGTCGCTTCTCACCAGCCACGAGTCTGAACACCTTATTCTGATTCCCTTTCGATGACAAGCTACTAATTACCAGCGGAGAATGAGAAGTCATTATAAATTGAAGATTGGGGAACGTTTGGGTAAAACGTTCTACAACCTCTACCTCAAGAGAAGGATGTAAATGCAAGTCAATCTCATCTATCATAGCTACTCCCGTTGGTTCAACATCCGGTTTCCTATTCAACAAATAAGCCCGATATGCCAAATCTAATACAATAGAATATAAACGTTTATATCCTGCCGGCAGTCTGTCAAACTTAATATCCTGCCCCGACTCCAGACGAAGCCACAATTCCGGTTTTTGATTTTCGTCAAACAGATAAAAAAACTGATTGATTTCAAATGCAGTATCACAAATATCACGATTAAGAACTTTCGAAAAGCGCTTCAACCGGTCTGTAACGAACGCCACCTCATCACGGGTAAACACATCCGTATCCCCTTCCAGTTGCTTCAATTTTGCCATGGAATTCAACAATCTTCTTTGCCATATCTCCACACATGCCGTTTCATTATCCCACTGATAATATCCGAAATTACGCAATGTGGTTCCGTTTGCAGCCATTTGCATCTTAGCAAAAGAAGAAATATTAGTCAGTGTGTGAGGAAATGAGTCGGAGAAATAAGCCAAAAGAGGCAATTCATCATACTGCCGATACAAACTCATCAGTTTTTGGTAAGCCGGTCTATAACGCGAAGGATTCAATCCAGAACCACTCGTAGAGCGCCGATACATATCCCATTCTATACGCTCTCCCTGGAAAAGAATCTGCCCGTGAAAATTGGCATCAGCAGCCACCTCATTCAAGTCATTCCATCGATGAAATTCATCATATCGGATTGACCTCATTTTCAAATCCGGATTTCCAGCCGACAAAAAATCATCCCCCATCGAGCGGTCATTCGTAAACATAAAATAAAACGAATAAACCATCGCCCGAATCAAGGTTGTCTTACCTGCCCCATTTCGCCCAATAACAACAGACACACCTGGTGCAAATTGAATATCGAAATGATCGAAACACAAGAAATTATCTATAGATAGTTCTTTATACAACATAAATATATATATTGAGCTTGTTAGTACAAATATAGTGATAAAAACTCAAAACGACAAAGCATAAAAAACTTTATCTTCTGATTTCCATCCAGATAAAAATGTTCACGAACCATACCGGCACAAAAAAGCCCGGATCATCGGCACCATAACCGATCATCCGGGCTTGACTATACACGAGTCTGGCTACAGACACGCCTCCAGACACCGTCTGATATTCGCCTCAAAACGAGGCAACGTATACTCCCTTTCAAACTTCGCCCTTCCGGCAACCCCTAATCGCTTCCGCAAGGAATCTTCTCACAAAACTCCTTCAGTTTCTGATTGTTCTCTTCATGCATCTTGGCAACGTCTTCTTTAGCCAAGGCAACCTTTCTCTTTACATCCCCGTAAAGAGCCATATAACTGATATAAGGAAATAAAAAAGGAAAGATAATGCCATTCATCAAAGCGAAGAAAAGAATGAAGAACTTAAGCAACATCAAGCTGTCGTACTCAAACAAACAACCTTCAAGGTGAGGAAAATAATCCACCGTCCCATGGATAAGAAAAGCAAAGACCATAGAGACCACCCATGCAATAAAAATATGGGAGGCAATTACCACATGCGTATATTCCGGCTTCCCCTCTTTAGCCAAATATTTGGCAAATCCGATAAACAAACCGGGAAGAAGCAAAGCCATAACCAAACAGCTTTTGCGCCCCATTCAGAAAGCCCTGTAAAAAAGCCAATCACTCCTAAAGCCAAAAGCAAGAAGAAAACGCATACCATGATACGCACACCCGAAGCACCTATATTCCCCAGTTCTCCTACAAACGATGAACACTTTTTTAGGAAGTCACAGATTTTTTTCGGTCGCTGTATATGCTGGTAACCCACAGAGTTACTCCGAAAGAAATGAGTCCATACCAATGTCCATAACACAAACGAGAAAAAAGTAAATATAGCCAAACTGGAAAGTATCCAGTCTTTCCCCGGAATTCCAGAACGAAGCACTTCATCATAAATAAAAACAAGCAGACAATAGAGGAAACTGTAAAAAGGAGCCATAATATGTTCCGAACAGGTAGAGACATGATCCAAAAAAGGTTTATTCGTAACTTCCAGCCCCATATATTCAATAGACTTTTCGTCAATACGGCTGTTAATGTCACGCATTACCCTTGCTCCCTCCTCATGCAATTCATCTTGTTTATCATTAGACAAGAATAACATTAGCAACTTCCATTCCGTAGAATCAGATTGAGCAACTTTCACCTTTTTGCTCAGCTCCCCAATCTCTTTTTTTATACGATCATACACCAATGAAAGCATCTTCGTAATAAAATTACCATCATTGTGAAGGATACAAAGAATCGTTAATGTAGCAATGATGCCTAAAAAAGTTTGACTACCTCCTAATAAACTAATTGTTTCTTGCATTAAAGACTATACGTTAAAAGCAGACTACACTGCACTCGACAAAAGATAGAGTTTACTGAAAAAGCTATCAATCATTTGATAATAAGCATCATCATGCATCGTACAAACCGCACTATGTTCCTCTTTGCTTTGCTCAGCACGGACAATCTTACTGTCAGTCACCGTAAAATGGTTCAGCACCTTCTTAAAAGAAAGATCATCCCCCAACTGGCGCAATTCCACTTGACCGTTTTTCACAGCCTCGGCAAATTCATCTACAACCACATCCTTCAAAAGTTCGGGCGTATAATTCTCTACAATAATAGTTAAGTGAGTGTCGTCTTTTGCCAAAAAGGTTCGTAGGCTCTCACTCATCGCATCCATTATTTTTACACCATCACCCTGTTCCGCATTCTTTTTCACATGGTCATAAAAACCCTTGCGGAAAACAGAGAGTTCTCCACAATACATCTTAATCGCCTTCGAGTTATCCAGCATGAATCGAAATATAGTCGCATTGTGAGAGCGGTCGTTATTAAATGTATTCGATTCTTGTTTACTCTGAAAAGCGACTTTTAATGCATTATAGTACGCTTGAATTTCTTTAAAAGTTGTCATAGTTGGTTCTAAACTGTGTGCAAAGGTACAAAATAAAACAATAGCGTGTTTTTATTTGTACATGTTTTGTGACAGAATATCAAGATCATAGTTCTTATCTTGGGGCATGCCAATCCATATAACACCTCCCTATCCTCGAAATTCCGTGCACCAGAGGCGGCATGTGGAGAATAAATAAGATTGTGATTTCATGAATAAAAAAATACTTCTGTATAAAAAGCAAAAGTTCCACCCTGGTACGCATTAAAAAGAGGCGTGGTGGAAACTGTCAATACAAAGATAGCGTCTTTATTTTAACACTACAAGTTTTTCTCAGAAAAAAATCTTTACCGGTCTGACAAAAGATAAAGTTTTTCGAAAGACCGAAGCATTTTGGCACAAAAAAAGCCCGGATCATCGGCACCATAACCGATCATCCGGGCTAGTCGCTACATGAAATAAGGCTCTACTTTCTAATTACTTTTTCACCACCTTCTCATACCATTCCACCATCGTTTTCGCTTTCTCCTCCCACGACAGTTCCTGCTGTCGCTGCCGGCAATTCTCCGACATCCGCTTCAACACCTCACGGTCATGCTCCAGCTCATTCAGCCAGCATGCAAACTCATGTGCCGACTGCATCGGAGTAGAAAGAGCCACCTTTCTGCCTACCTTGTCATTCACCACATCCCCCTGACCGCATGTATCAAAACAAACCACTGGCAAGTTATTAGCAATCGCCTCCAGCACCACATGCGGAGTGCCCTCAGCCACACTCGTAAAGAGAAAGACATCCGCACCCTGCATCCTTTGCTGCACCTCATCATGACTCACCGCACCATGCCATACACACTGCGATTCAATCCCCATTTCCGAAGCCAAACTACGATAAGACTCATCCTTACCACCTCCAATGATATGCAGACGAATCTTCTGATTACCAGAAATAGCTACCGCCCGTAAAGCCAAGGCAAGCTGCTTGCGAAAATCCATCTTACCGACCCACAGCACATGAAAAGCATCCTCATCCGAGCAAATGGAAAGAGGAATGTCTTTCACATAACAGCCCGTTTCATTCAGCAAAGGCGCATCTATCCCCATATACTTCTTGAAAGAACGCTGCGAGTTCGAAGAAGAAGCAAATACCACAGAAGCCTGACGAGCCGCGTTACACACACGCCCCGAATACTTCAACTGTACCATTGTCAAAAAATTCTTCAGCCTCATGAAAAGCTTCGTCTTCAAACCAGCTCCCGTAAGATAATTTACAGGGAACTTGTCCTTCGCATCCACCGGTCCCCACACAAACGGAACCCCGTTCTCCTTCGACAACTTCCACAGATAACCCGGCTCACGGAAACCGATCATGTTCAGCTGATGAAGCACATCAATTTTTTCATGCAAGCAAATCTCCTTCGCCATCAGATACGTCTTCCACTGCCACTCCCGGTAATACTTATAAAACCGCCAGTCACCCTGGTTCCAGCACATCGTTCTGATTTCCTCACTCACCGGATTATAATAAAAGTGCATATTCTTCGCTTCGGGCAAGTCAGTCATCACCGCCTCAATCTTCTCCCGAAACTCACCTTCCGTAATAATAAACAGTTCACAAAACTTGGCAAGATTACTCACCCAGTTCCACGCCATCCCCGGCTCACTCCCCATTCCCGGAGAGCAGGCATACGCATTAATCAAGATTTTAAGCATACTAATAAAGAATCAACGAAAAGTCAGTAAACTCCTCCACTGCAAACTTTCTTTCGACATCACAGCAAGAAATAAAGAAGTCATGACTTTCAAGCTATAAGCAGCAAAACAAATTAAAGAAAAAATAATTAGTATATTCAAAGGGAACAGTGCATTCCATTTATTCGTAATAATAACAAACTGCACTACATAGATTTCAAGCGTCAAATTAGCAACAATATTCAGCACACCTCCTATATATTTACTTTTGAACAAAGAAGCAGTCCATTTATAAGACGCAACCTTATACGCATAATAAATAAAAAGATGTAACGGAATTAAAGCCAGTATCTGAACATAATATAAAACATCCGTTCTTCCCTTTCCCACAGCCAATAGCACGAAATACAAGCAAAAAGAGAAGATAAACCCTACCAAATCTTTGCCAATTCTATTACATTCCATTTTATCCTTATTGCTATAAATCATCGCACCCATTACCATAATACTAAAATGGCAAACAAAATGAAAATCTGTATGAAAAGGAGAACCTTCCGCCATAGGCATATAAAAGAAATACGCCACAGATACAATGAAAGAACTAGCAAAAACAATTATTTGTATAATATTTTTACCCTCTCCAGTTATAGAAAGGAGATATTCAGAAAGGACCTTCAGCAGGAAGTAAAATAAGATATAATTTACCGCAATACTCTGCAAAAACCAATATCCATCTGCCCAAACCAGTTTACCAACCGACAAGCTCTGCCCCCAGAAAGCAGCAGCCACTATCACCCATATAAAAACCGATGGCCACAATCGCCGAATCCGTGCTTTATACCAATCTATGAAATTCATATTATTGTGCCGTTCAAATCCCATCATCAGCAAAAAGCCTGACACAAAAAAGAATAAAGCATTCCCATGAACTCCAAACGTAGCCAAGCCAACATTTACATCCTCATAAAGCGGCTGAAAATGAGAGTTCGTTATAAAGATTGCAGCAATTACTTTTAATAAGTCTAAACCGTCATAACGTTTAAGCAGACCATTCTCATTCATACTATTTGCTCAAAGATTGATAAACATCTCCTAGTTTTCTATTCACTACTTCTACACTAAATGCACCATTTACATATTCATCAGTCGAATCCACAATCTTCTTTCTTAAAGAATCTGAAGAAATCAAGCGTTCTAAAGCATCAGCTAGCGCATTTACGTCACCAACCGGAAAAACAAGCCCTTCAATGCCATCACGAACAATATCGGGTATTCCTCCCACCGGTGTCATCACACAAGGAATTCCATAAGACCAAGCATCAAGAACCCCCATCGGAAATCCCTCACCCTCACTTGCCAAACAATAGATACTAGACTCATTAAAAACCTTTTCTTTTTCATCGCCACTTATCCAACCCAGCCAAACTACTTGAGTTTCAATATCTAATTCTTTAGCTATTTTCTGTCCCTCTTCCAATTCATTGACACCTTCTTTCAAATAAGGATTTCCTGCAAAGACAACAACCCAGTCTGGATATTTCTTAGCTATTTTTCCAAATGCTTTCAATAAGACATCATACCCTTTTCGATGAATTAGAGTTCCTGCATATAAAATTTGTTTCTTCCTCTTTAAATCCTTTCGATTTACGATTGGACATGGATTATAAAGCACTTCAACCTTGTCCATCCAAGGTCCTTGTCCTATGCTCTCTTTCAACCATCTTATCCATTGTTCACTCAGGACCAAGACCTTATCTGAAGAATCAAAAAGTTTTCGATAGAGAGAAGCAACTTTTTTATCATATAAAAACTTCTCATCTGCTGGATGAAAATGGAAAATAATCTTTTTACCCATAGCCTTTGCAAGCATATAAAAATACTGTTTCCGTCTTGCAGACTGCAAGGTGGCAACATGAATATGCACAATATCATAGAAAGGCAGCAAGAACACATACTCAATCAAAGCTGTAGCTAAATACCAGAGCTTTCTCCAAGCCGGTCCATCCCGGTGCGTCTCAATCCACTTACAATGATATTTTTTCCATTGCTCTCCCGTTTCATGAGCTTTTACCACAGAGGTAATCCCCCCTCGCGTTTTACGAGAGGTTGCAACTACTAAAACTTTCTTCATTAGCAACCAAAATCTATTTATTCTTCTTTCAATGCCTCTATTCTACTTCTTATTTTTTTCAAATAATCAGGCATATCGCTATCTACATGTGTAACAAAATCTTCAAATTGAAATGAAGATCCATCTTGAATTACAGAAAGAATATAAGGATTTTCTGTCAATTCACGTTTTATAAACTTAACATAGCCATACATATTATTACATGCTTTTTCTCTATCCTTTTTAAGGTGAGATAGTTTCGACTTAGTTTTCTCAGTTTGATAGCAATTGTAATAATTTTCAAGCTCATGCAAAGCTCTATCCAATATTTCCAATTCAGACAATTCTTTAGCTTCCATATGTATTATTTTTTAAAATTAATCAATATTTATTATTTAATACCTTTATAAAGTTTTGATAAGACTTCCTCTGCTATATAATTCCAGTTTAATTTAGTTGCTATCATTTTCAAACTATTATCCACATACTTCTGATATTCCTTTTCATCTGAAAATATATTTTCCGCCTCAAACAACAAATCCGCCAATGCCTGTACAGGCCGTCCATCCGAGCGCATGACAAGTCCCGAGTGAAACTGCTCCAGATAGCTATCCATATTAGTAGCTGTACTCACAATAAGTGGAACCCCACACGAAGCTGCTTCCAAGCATGCAGTAGGAATGCCCTCCCAATGAGAAGGATGAAGGAACCAAGTAAAACTTTGAAGGTACTTCCATTTATCCTCCCCAAAAACCTTGCCTACAAACTCAACCTCCTTTTCAATACCCATATCGGTACACAGAGCATGAAGCTGAGCCTTGTCAGCTCCGTCACCAGCTATCCGTAAAATCCCTTTTCCTCCTTGCTTCCGGTAGAATCCAAAGGCTTGAACCATTGTATCCACTCCTTTCTGAGCAATCTCCAGCCTGCCTAAATAGCCAAACACCAATTCCTTTTTATCCTTGGGAGCTATATCGAGCACATCGCAGCCATTAGGTATTAAATAACTCTCCTTAGCATTCGCATTTATATATTCATTTTCTTCAGTATGCCCTATCATCTGTACTGCATCCACGGTACGAAGTACATTTCGGTCGAAAAAACGAAAAAAAATCCTCTTCTTCAAAGAGCGTTTCATCGCTTCGTCCACATATTGCCCATGAGGAGTCAACACCACTCGCTCAAAGCCATGACTCTTCAGCAGCTTCACAGCCGGTAAAAACCAAGGGATAAATACCGAATGAAAATGGAACACAGTATCTTTAGACTGACTCAATAAAAAGTTCTTGAACTTTCCATCCAGAAAAAATCGCAATGGATGCTCATCAAACTGTACATGGTTATAATATTCCGATTGGTAAATAGGCTCATGTGACCCTCTATATACACTGCACACTGTAATTTTACCCCCCCCCTATATGGTTACGCAAATCTACTGATAAACAATCTATTACCCTATAAACACCATTTAGGGAATTTGGCGAAAAATCGCCACGTACTATATGTATGATATTCATTAAGTCTCTATTTAATAATTCTGATTATTGTTCATATCCCAAAGCCGAATTTCTCCACTTTAATCGCTCTACTATTTATATAAATATACCTTATCTTCATTTTTCATAGCCAAAAAATATTTTAAAGTTTGTTTTTATTAAATTTTCTCTTTAGGTAAATTTCTATTTTACTGAATCTTATCCAATATCCAAGCATTAATCAGACTCATCCATTTAGCCACCATAGCAGTAACAATCATCCCTATCAGCAAGAACAGCCAGTCATTCTGAACGAACTCCCTACAAAGCAAAAGCGTACCTCCTTGAACCAAATAGATTTCATAGAAATACCCCCCCTATTTAACATTTTATCACATTTTGGCAGACGCATGAATAGATATATCAAAACACTTATAAGGACGACTTTTTCTACAAAGAATGATACATACATATACCGCCATTTATTCAATACCGGCAACCAAGTTTGTACCAAATCGAAACGAGATAAAAGGAAAAACAGCACAACTATTGCCGACATAAACAGCTTAATTTGTACCCCTTCATGTATATGCAGACTTATAGCTGACGATTTTGAAACTTCCCAATGTGCCAGATACAAACCCATCAAGAAACAAGGCAAACCTTGGATATACCATACGGGAGATTGCCTAATAATCATAACACCCATTGCTAAGAGAACTATGACAGCCACTGCATGCAAAGCATAGTCTTCCCTTACATACCGAAAAGCCAACCAAAATATAAAATAAAGAAGCAAGATCTCAGTTACATACCATCCGTAAGGCAAATTCTGATGTGATAAGAAACCATATTTCACCACATCCATCCACACCATATCCTTACCCAAGCTAACTGCTACCGCCAGATAAAAGACCATTGCTGTCAATGCCGGAACAATTAATTTGGGCATACGCTTCTGAAGCCATTTCAAGGTTGGTCTTTCGTTCCTTTTAAGCTGTCCATACATCAGTCCGTAACCAGACATAAAGAGAAAGAAAGCCACACATAAAGCACCTGAAGGAATCTCAGCCGAAAAGGTAGAAGGTAAAGTTTTACAATAGAAAACAACCTGATGCCCCAATACCACCACTATGGCTGCCACAAATTTTGCAAGTTGGGTTACTCCACGCTGCTCACTGATTGCTTTTCCTTTGACAGGTAACAACCAAACAGAAACTAATAATAAACAGGCAAACACAATCATAGCATCATCTGTTTTTTCATATTCAGATAACAAGTCTGCATATTCACACGATCCAAAAGCCCATCATTCCCTTCATCCGATAAAGAGCGAATTGCTTCTACCCAATCATCCACACTGACCACCTGACGCATACAGCCTGCATACCGAGCATCATGGTAAGGATTGTGCGTAATGATTACAGGCTTGGAAAGCCCGATTGCATCTGCTATTGTAGAAAGCCCTACGCAGTAGTTCAACTTATCCAGTCGAAGTGGACAAACCAACGCTCTGGCATTCGCCATTGCTTTCAGCATCTGTGGATACACATTTCCGGTATTCTCCGTAATGATCACTTCTATATTGGGAATATCCTTACATCTTTCCGCCAAGTCTTCATAACTATTCCCTGCATGACTTTTCGCTGTCATAATCTTCAAAGGAGCACCTGTCTGCTTAAAAGCCTCAATCAATACATCAAAATCACGGTTCTCCTTCCCTGTAGAGACGAACCATTTTCCTTGACTCTTCGGAACTTTATCAAAGAAATCCTTATCTGGTCCCCATCCGGGAACAGAACATTTCTTCAACGTTGCATATCCCTGAGAAATGGTTTCAGTCATTGTCTTCTCCGATAAAAAAAATACATGAGTGATTCCTTTCAAAAAGAGTTTATATAGAAATGTTGTCTTCCCACCTTTAGGCGTATGATGTAAGAAACCGTAAACAGGCACACGAACTATACCAATTAATCTCAATAAAGAGAGCAAAATATGTTGTCGCATATTCAGATTATGAATAAAGACATAATCAGGTTTATGCTGACGAACCAGACGCCAATCATTAATAAGCTGATTACTTTCTTCACTCCAAACCACTTCATGCCCATCTTTCTCCATCTCTACCGCTCCATAAAGCCAATGAGATGGTACAATACCCTTTTTATACTGCTCATGGGTTATCAAAGTTCCAATGTAAAGTACCTTCATTATCTTTTCAATTTATAGATAAGAGACATCGCAGCAAAACAATTCAGCTGCATAAAAACCGCCATCAGCCGATGAGCCAAAGGCATTTCCCGCACTGGATAAGCTTTCCATACTTCCTTCCATACGCCATCTGTACAGATTTCATCCACCAGTTTCTGCTTTTCTGCCTTAGGCAGATTGCTTGTACAGATTGAGCCGATATAGAATCGGCAGTAACCGATAAACATCCTATTAATTCGATCAACCACCTCTTGCGGATAATGATAACTGCGGCAACGCTTCAACAAATCCTCCCGAATCATTTTAAAAAAGGGAAAACGGTCTAAGCGGACACGCTTTGAAAGAGACTCCGTATTATTATAGTAATAATAGAAAGTTTCTGGTAAAGCCACCACACAGCTGGCTTGATTCATAAAATCAAGGTTCCAGATTAAATCTTCCGATATAAGTTTACGTTCACTGACAAAGCGTAAATTAAACTGTTCAATCAGCGCTTTCCGATAAAGCACAATCTTGGCAGACATCGGAACTGTTCTCTCTTCCTTGCAAGATGGTGCTGAGGCAATCATATCCATTGCAAAATGTTGAATAGCACCTTTCCCTTGCATCACTTGCAAGTTTGGATAACCATTCATCAAACTTACTACATCATGCTGGTCTATCGTTTGAATGCCCGTATATACAGCATCTGCCTGGTATTTCTGAGCTGCATCATACATCGACTGATACATCGTTGTATCTACAAAATCGTCACTGTCACAAAACGCGATATACTCTCCCTCTGCCACTTCAATGCCACTGTTGCAAGCCATTCCTAAACCTGCATTTTGCTTATGTACCACCTTAATCCGGCTGTATTCTGAAGCATATCGGTCACAGATTTCCGGACACCGGTCAGGTGATCCGTCATCCACCAATATAATCTCCATTTCATTTAAGGTCTGACTCAAGAGAGACTTTAACGTACGGTCGATATAGGGTTCTACTTTATAGACAGGAACCACCACCGACACTTTTATCTTAGCACTCATTATTTTTCTTATTTTAAGCCCAACAATCGTTTAACCTTTACCCCATAATACCCTTTTTTCATCTTTAGCTTATCCCACCACGACATCCAAGTAGCAGTATAATGATGAATGGTATACGTATGATCCGTAATCTCTATTTTACTGGAAAGAAACTCCAACGGACAGAAATACTCCCAAGGATAAATCGTTATCCCTCCACAATTATACGGCTCAGTAGCAGTCGGCTTCAAACCATATTTTTTAAGTACCTTACTTGTAATAGGCACAATGGGAATCTGCTCCATGTGACCATCCGGGAAAATATAATGCGTATTTTCATAAAAAGCCATGATTTCCTTGATAATCGGATTATGCGGTTCTACCGCAAAGCCCAATCCAGGGTTTACCATATCCTCTGCATCAGGTGTATTCTTATGCTTTTCAATTGCCATCCAAGCCCCTTTTTCCATCAAATCATCCATTTTCCTGATAACCTCCACATCCGTATCAAAATAGATACCTCCATTTTCATACAAGATACGGAGTCGCGCATAATCACTTACATAGGCATATTTCTTCACTCCATATGCCTCACTGCTGAAAGGAATGCAATTTACATCATAGTTATCTTCATTCCATTCCTTTATCTCATAATCTGGAAGAAACTTCTTCCAGCTTGCTATATATTTCTGATATTCTGCCGGCATCGGATTCTTTCCGAACCAACAGTAATGAATTACTTTAGGAATCATGGTTTAACGTTTTTTTAAAATATGTTTCGACATTCTATTTACAAGATATGAAACAAAAATACAAAGCAAAGTTCCTCCCCAATAAAGCGTGTGATTTCCGGGATTTATATTCACTCCATAGATGGTCCAAGAGAAAAAGAACAAGGAACGAATCAGATACTCATTTGTCACGTACGACTCTAACGAGATAACTCCCATAAAAGATAAGATGGACAAAAAAGTCTTATTGCGAATCTTTTCTAATAAGTAAGCAAACAGCATCACCATAGAGATTCCTTGCAACCAGAACAAGCTAAAATGCGTATTTATTTGATGATTCATCCAATAAAGAATAACATACACAACAAGAGGTAATGCTATCGTAACCCATACAGATGCTGTTTTCTGCTCTTTTATCTCAGGAGCCAATGCCCAGCCAATAAAATATGATGGCCATCTTTGCAGCATAAAAACCCATTTACTATCAACTAAAAAAGTATAAGCAGCAAAAAAACAGGCAACAGACAAAACTATACAAATAGACCATTTATATTTCCCCCCCTAATAACAAGTCAATTAGCGGAGTAAATATATATAAAAACAAAATAGATGTAACAAACCAAAGAGGACTGTCCCCAAACACAAAGCCAAAGCCAGACAGTTCAAACAAAAGCGAATATTCCCCTATCGGTTTTCCCCACAAACTTAGCAAACATTTTATCGGAATGATTAAAAGTAAACAAGACAGAATGATTCGAAGGTAACGTCTCTTCCACCACTTACTTATACTAATCCCTTTAGCTTTTCTACTTCCATACGAATGATACATTCCCATTCCTGATAAAAAGAGGAACATATCTACTCCGAATCCTCCGCTGCTCAAAATCCTACTCAACCAAACTGGCATCTCTACCCCATAAGTAGGAGCATGACAGAGAATAATCAGTATAGCAGCTATGCCCATCAACTCTGAACGGTATAAACTTAAACAGGCTAATTTCGTTTTAAACAGACTTCTATTCATATCCCTTTAATTTCTTTTTGAAAAACTGTTTTTCGCACAGCTTCCCCGAATCCCCGCAAAGCACAATGCCAAAAAATACAAGATATACGTATTAATATAAGGCATATTATTAGCACACTATGAAGAAGGTAAATACCACCGACAAAAAACCGGTAGAACTCCAATACCGGATTCCTTCAAAACCAGCAATAATGATTTTTTGGGGAATCATAGTTATTTTCACATAAAAATATTAAATTACAATTTTATCATCTTCTCCCAGTCATAATCTCCCTCCTTAAATGTCTGAGAGAACCAGTTCGATGCTACCTTCACAAGATATGCCATTGCCACCACCAGCACCAGATTCATGAAAAGATTCAACGGAAATAAATGATTCCAAGAAGGATTAAACACCAGCATCTGGCACAAGTAAATTTCCAGACATAAAGCAGATAAAGTATACATCACTCGATGTATCCAAATCAAATTATAGAAACGAATCAGCCATGGTTCACAGCATAAGCGATACATCGCCAAAGTAACTCCCATTAAAGGAATCAAAGTCAAGATCTGTAGATGAGCGATAGCTTCCTGCTTCGCTCCTGCAATTTGCAAGCCATAAAACAAAACTACTGAAACAATCAGTAAGCAAAGATTCTTTCCCCTATGATGAGCTTCACCCTTCTGTTCCTTCATCCTCAATCCACAAACTGCACCTGCTAACATAAACAGGAAATAATGACACCATTTAAAGTAAGTTGCACCATACATAAAGATACATGAACTATCCTCTGTAAGGTACCATCCGAGCACAACCAAACAAGCAGTACTAAATACCCACTTTAATCTGTTAATAAAATATCGTTTTATAAAAAACAGCAAAACATAGTAAATCATGATGCAGCTCACAAACCATCCACCCCCATGTAAGATTATGTAATCTATGCCCAAGCGCACATCAAACACAAAAGCCATGATCGCTGCCCACATCAGCACGGTAGGATAGATACGGTTGATACGCCGTTTATACCAGTTAAAGAAGTCACCTCCTCTGCCCAAGAATAAGGTAAAGCCACTGCAGAAGAAAAACAGCACGTCTCCAATTGCACCGCCTGTAGCTAACTTTACAAAAGATTCAGGGTATAATACTTCCATGTGCGAATTCGTTATAAGCAGAACCGCAAAAAACTTCAAAATATCAATTGACAAATTTCTTTGTTTCATCATTTCTTTTAATAAATTAATAGCTTAATCTTTTTATATCGAGTAAACAAAAGAGATAAGGTATGTGTATTACATTAAAAATTACTTTCTTGGGGAATTATTAATCATTACAAAGCAAAATCCCCATACCAAAAAGGGTAAATACCAATTAGTATAAGGAAAAGAATTATACCAGAAAAAAATAAAGGTCATCAAAGCCAGCAACAGCCCTTGTGCACTCCAATATTTTGTTACAGCATCTCCTGATCTGATATATATAAAAAAAAATCGAAGTAAAATAGTAACATAAATCAGCAAGAACAGGACGAGTCCAATCCATCCTGTTTCAATGAGTACATAAGAGGATGCAAAATAATAATAAAAAGTTTCATCTGCTGTATTTTTTATCCATGTTCCAAATGAGTTTGAAACTGAAGCACTCCCAATACCATATCCTACAGAATTTCTTACAGGATCATCTTTTAAATAAATTAATTGAGCCTGAGGAATAGCGGTATCCCTGTTAAAACTTAAATCTGTAAAGCCATAAGATGACTCTGAGGTATATTTTCGTACGGATTCTTCATCGAAAACTTCTTTAACATACTGCTCACCATAATAAAATGAAAGTAGAAACTTTAATGTTGGCACCAAGAAAAATGCAGATACTAGAAATATCGCTAAATGGGTAATTTTTATTTTTTTTTGTAAGGCATAAGTGGCATAAATGATAAAAGGAATTATAAAATATAATAACTTTATTTCTGCCCACATAGAACAGAAATAAAAAAGGAGTGTAAATAATATGAATTTACGAAGTTTTAATATACCCCTAAAATAATCGGATGATAAATATATCATACAAATAACAATATAGATTGATAATTCTCCATTACCACTTGTTATACCTCCCATTATATCTCCTATATCACCTTGCATTAATTGGATAAAGCAAAAGATAAAACACCAAAACATCGATCGGTTAAAAATCCTCCGACAGTTGGATATATCAGTAGAATCAAAAATATGATAAACATAATAAAGTAAAAGATAGTATCTCAAGAACATACGCACTCCCCAAAGCACAGATAGAGGGGGCATATAATTTATAAGTGAGCTTATGACTCCTTCTGATAAAAATAAGGCAATACTTAAAACTACACCAAAGCCTATACACCTTATTATATTTTTTTTCTTAGGAACTTTGAAAAATAGAATCAATATCAGCAATAAGATATCGGGAACGAGTGTTATAAACGTATTCGGCCATAAATATCTAGATATAAGCGAGCCATATAAAAGATAATAAATGATCAAATAAAGAATTTTTTTAGTTACTGGCAACTTTGCTTTCATTTACAATTCCATTCTATAATAACAATGTTTATCTAATAACTTTAATACACACTTTGTATACTAAATGTCTATTCTAACTAATAATGAATCAATTTATGAGCTAGTTTTTCAAGTCCGAAAGAAAGAAAAAGAAAACCTAACTTCCATTTCGGGCTACTTAATTGCTTAATTTGTTTCTTATATAATTTCAGTCCGTTAGTTATCTCTTCATTCTTCAATATGCCGAAAATCATCCCTTCTGTAAAGATATCAAAGGAAACCTTTGTCAGTATTTCTTCTGCTTCCGGTAGATGAAGCACTTCCTGCAGTTTGTCACGGAAGCGCAACCGCATTTCATAGGTTTTACGGGTAAAGTTCCGAGTAATGGAAGAATCATTCTCACAGTAATGATAGAAAGCCTTGGGTAAATAGGCTACTTTCACTTCAGGATGCTGAAACAACTGTACCCAAGTCAACAAGTCTTCACAATGATTGATTCCCTCAGGGAAGAATATGGAATACTTTTTGTAGCAAATTTGTTTTACAAGTTTGTTCCAGCAACTGCCATGCAGTTGTTGAAACAAGTCACGCAAAACTTGCTCTGGCTCCAAAGAGGTAGGCTCTTGGCAGACCAGCCGTTGCTCTACTCCCCTGTTCACAAAATAATCACATATCACCACATCGGCATTTTCTGCTTTCGCCTTAAGATAGAGTTCATTCAACATGGTAGGCTCTACCCAATCATCACTGTCTGCATGAATAACATACTCGCCACGAGCACGATTGATCCCATCCTGACGGGCTGCACTTACTCCTTCGTTTTTTTTATGGTAGACGCTGATACGGGAATCACACAATGCATATTTATCCAATATCGCTCCACTTGTATCGGTACTTCCATCGTCTATGCAGAGTAATTCCCAGTTGGTGAATGTTTGCGACAAAATACTCTCAATCATGAGAGAAAGCGTTTTACCGGCATTGTAGACCGGCATGATGACTGATATTTCCGGTTTCATCTTTTTCTCTTGAATTTATCTGATACTTTTGATTTTACCATCTCACGGTTAACCCTGCTCAGTGCCAGGAACCAGAAGGAGACGAAGGTGGTAGCTACCGACAGGGAACATACGGTAAAAAAACGCAAAATCCCCGGATCCATCAGCTGCTGTAAGCCATAAGGCAGCAGGGCAGATACACATACCAGTGCCATGTTTTTAACGATGATTTGCATGATATATTTTCTCATGGGAAAAAAATAAAAACGCCTCAAAAGGTACATGTTTCCCAAGGTTGCCAGAACAATCGGTACCATAGCAACCCAGTAAGTGGCAGTGGGACTTCCCCCCATTTTCAGCACCAGATAGCTCAACGGCAAATCGAGCAGATAAATGGGAGTAACAAACAAGTTCATTTCCTTCACCCGGCCTATGGCATTGATGCCCTGATCGACCATGTGGTTAGAATAAGACAGAAAAGAGAGAACCAGCGTAATGCGAATGAAGGCAGCGGTGTACTGCGGCACCTCACCCAGCCACAAGGCCAGCACAAAGTCTATTTCCAGCAGTACGGGAACCAGAAACACAGCCAACAGAAACAGGGTGACCTGCGAGATATCAAAAATCAGTTTCGTGAATTTTTCCCGGTCTCCGCTCCCGTAATACTTCACCAGCTGCGGAACGGCTGCCACAGTAAAACCGCCCACAAACTGCTTAATGGTAAAAGTAACGGTGTTGGCCAGTCCGCGGGCGGCATTAACCAGCGTTCCGAAAAACAGATTCAGCAACAGGGTTGCCCCGTGTCCGTTCAGCATAGCCGAAAGATGACCTACCAGCGTCCACCCCGAATAGACAAACATTTCCTTGAACAATGATTTATCTACTCGCAGCGAAAAACGGCTTTCTTCGAAATGCCGTATGCAATAAATGCGCGTAATTACGATATTCAGCACCGAACAGAACAATATCAGCCCCCCATAGGCCACGAGTTTGTCTCCGGGCAGCACCACCAGAAGATACAAAACAACCAACTTAAGAACCACATCCAAAATACTGAGATACGCATAAATATTGAAACTTTCATTGGCTGTTACAGCTGCCGTGTAGGGGGTCTGCGTAATGCCCAACATACAACTAAATACCGAAAACTGAAACACCCAATTAGCTGCCTCCAAACGGTCGGAAGGTATGTTGAGCTGACTATTCAGAAACCACAGTCCAAAGCTCTCCAGCAAGATGAGAACAATTGCAGCGATGAGAAGATGTATCACCAAGGCAGTAGAAAAAGTTAGTTTAGTATAGGCTTTATCCCCCTTTCCCAATGCCAGAGCTAAAAAGCGGTTTGTACCCGACTGTAAAATGCTGTTTAACAACATGAACATGGAAACAAAACCACCTACTACATTATAAACGCCATAATCGGATGCACCCAGTTTTTCAAGTACGATACGTGTGGTAAAAAAACCAAGAAGCATCATTACCAGCATTCTCGCATAAAGATAAATTGTATTTTTAGCTATACGTTTTCCGCCTGACTCCATTTAATTAATTAATCAATAATTTATTATGTTATGAAAATGTTTTTATCTGTTTTCTGATTTTATGAAATGGCATTTGAAAGGTGAAGACTGAATCAACGGTTCCAAGTCAATGGTTCCTTTTACATAAGAAGATTTCATACGGAGTAATGCAGATGCTTCCATTCCTTTCTCTACAAGGAAAGGCTTTTCTCTGTCGGCATGAATCGACTGAAAGAAATCATGAAACTTGAAGTGGCCTCCCAACAGTTTACCCGTTACTTCTATCCACAAGTTAGGGATGCCGTAAGTTTCTGCCACGATCAATCCATGAAGTGATGAAGAAGCGATATAATCACAACTGACTATTTGATCGACTACATCAGTCCAACAGGTATATCCTTCCATCTTGATGAAGAGTACATCCGGATCTGATTTAAGTTTTTCAAGCACCTCGCTGGCATAATCCTGATAATGCGGAATCACTCCTAACCGATAGCGTCTGACTCCAGGTTTCGGCATGTATACTTTTGGAAGCAGAAGGGCCGGATCACCATATACTTCGGGGCAGTCTATCCCTCGTTTCAATAGCCATTCTCTGGTTTTAGGGCCTCTGACAGCCAAAATCTGCCTGGGGGGGGGTAATTTTAATCCTGCCGTTTCATCTATTATTCCAGCTCCCCAAACTACCGAATTTTCATTGGCTAGCATTGCTAAGGTAGAACCAATTACGACATAATTTGTCTTTCTTTTCCGGAAAGAAAGTGGTGAAGCATAAAGATATGATATGGGGCATTTCCAGAGTTTTTCTAGGAAATAAATATTTATATCATCTCCCCAATTACGATGCAACAACTTCCCATAAGAATAGTGCAAACAAGCATTGATACATATAGGATTTAAAAATAAGTCCTTAAAAGTCATAACGGCTTTCGTTACCGACATACTAAGTCTAGATTGATTATAGGATTTCATTCCGCTTCAATAATTTATTCATTAGAATCGAGAAAATCCACCGACACTTATCCATAGTTGAAATTTCCTTGCGATAATACACATATAGTTTTCGCAAGAAAAAATCCTTTTTGAAAACAGCATCGATATACAGTCTTCTCAAATACGATTTATAATTCTTTTCAAAAAAATCTACATCAAAAACATGCTTGAATTTATGTATATCACCTACTGCGTTGATTTCTAATATTGTACGTATACATTTTCCACAAACATTACAATTGTCTAATTCATTGACACAAACATTAAGAAATTCAAATGCTGGCTCCCAGGTAGAAAGGACCTTTACTTTATCTAAGCGCTCTACCTCGGATCCTTCACTGTATAACTTCATTCCATTTACAGATAAACAGGCATAAGTAAACATATCAAACATACAAGTTCCTTCTCTTTCAACAACTGATCCGTCTACTGAAAAGTCCGCAATGGAATTCGATGAACTGAAGTGGTAAGATTGGATTCCTTTCTGCAAGGTAAATATACAAAACAATGCCATGAACGACTCCATTTCTAAATGGTCGTATGAGAAATATTTATGCATCACCAAATGAATATTTGATTCGATGAAGAAAAAATGATAACCATACTTTTTGGCGAATTTTTTTCCAAGGTTCAGTCTTCCTTCTATTAAAGGAGTACGTAAATCTTTTTCCCCTTTAAATCCAGCACCTACATTGAAGAAGAATAGTGAATTGATTCGATGAGATTCTGGAACACCTCCGCTTTCGTTCACAGCCAGCGTGTATAAAGAGTCTACCCCACAACTAATTCCAGTACCTTTGATTGACTTATCATTACACTCTGGGGCGGATATCAAAGGAGCATGTATCTCTACTGCATGCAAGGATTTGTTTCCCAACAGCAAACCAGGAATAAAATGCGCCTTTATTGCATAATATAAATCTTCACTTATCGGTAGATTAGAATGAAAATCAAAGCCATGTTTCATTGAAAAATATAAAAGACCAACCACGTAGGCATCTATTCTATCTGCAGAAAGATAGGGTATACATTCATCATTCACGGTTGTTGTGATATATTCATCATTTCCGTCAATTTGCAAGTGACAAATCACCCCCCCCGTTACGGTTTTTATTGATTTTATGCTTATTCCTTTCATATTGTTATGTACTAATTTATTTCTTATCACTTTTTCACTGTATATCCCTCATCATGTAATATTCCAACTCTATTCATCCAATTCCGTATTGTTTTCTTCACCCGTCCCCATGCAGAAAGCTGTTCGAAGATAGGATAACGATATTCCTTCCATGGAGTTTGAATCAAATACTCTCTGTATAGTTTCCGGTAGGGATGCTGACAATCTTTAAACCAAGGTTTGATTGGAGCTGCAAAATGGATTACTCCCGGATTACGTTTGGCGTCTGATAACTCCGGTAAGTACTTATCGAATATTTTAGGCTGACGCAAAAAATAAAACGTAGTCATATTCCAACGGATAGGCAACAAAGCTAACTTTCCTGTAAAATAGCAAGCTATTACATCTTGTTCATTTTGAATCTTTGCAATAATCATTCTCGCAAAGTCCATAATAGGCTGATTACGTTCCAGTTCACGCCACTTTACGAGGTCACATACCATCACACCGGAATTAATACACAAGTCTGATTCTTTTAATCCTAAACGGGGCTTAAACGACACACAGTCCGGCATATCTTCTGCTGCTGCCAGTACTTTTCCCTGCATATCCCAATCGTATAAGGGCTGTATATCATCGTGAATAATCATATCCACATCTAAGAACAAGCAGCGAGTTTCTGACTGAGGGAGCAACTGAGGTATTAATAACTTGAAATACATAATCGGCTGCCATTGTCCAATAGGGAATTCTCCCAAATCGGCAATGCCGCAATTCATTACATGAAGTTCTGCTCCGTGATTATCACAGACCTGTTTTAACTTACTTTCTGTTTGGGATGTAATTCCATCCGTCAAGAGGTAGACTATGAAATCCTTCCCTCTGTTGGTATAGAATAAGGAAGTCAGCATGACTGCTGCATGCTGGATATATCCCTCATTGGATACGATTACGATATTATAATGTGTTCTTTTCATCAATCTAGGAAATATTTACTAACTTATGTCCCAGCTTCAAATTCTGAAAGCTAATGAGCAAGAAGTAGTTTTAAATGCGAAAGTGAAAATAAATCACTTAGAGATTATTCTGATTACAAATCTGGATCTTTATCTTAGACATATCAAATCCTCGAACAACAAGGCATTCTTTCACCTCCTCCAGACGGTGTGCAGATTTATAACCTACAGTCACACCAAACAAAGCAGATTTAGGCAAATTAATAAAATACTCTTGGGGGTCATATTCGGGACTAACCTCTTTAAAAGGATTTTCTTTCTCTGCCAAAATATCAGCATATTGAATAGAAAATAAATATGGATACGAATGAATATAACGAGTTTCCTTTTCTTCGTCAAATTCAGGTCGCTTGATTAAACAGGAGATTGCCTCGTAATTCATTTGCATGTGATTAACCGATTCTACCTCCAAATTAGTAAAATTCGCCAAGAAATCAGCCATATCCACCTTATCCTTCATATAAACGCACTCATGCAAGTAATCAAGTTTCGATAACGCATATTTTTTTATTTCCGCATAATCTAAAACGATTTGGACTCCACTATAATCATCTGCATAATGCGTCCACATGTAATCTGAGCAAGGTTCCTGTCCAAATGAAATAATGATAGGTCTGAAAGAAGAATCCGAATCATAAGGTTCACCCGATGACTCACATAGTTCTTTTATAATTGGAGCCACTTCTCGCTTGGTCCACTGATAATCGTTGTTATCAAACTTATCATAATAACTGCCACGAAAACTTATTCCATCGGGGGTCAGTATTAATTTTAGAGTGTCAAATCTTGTATGATGATATAATACGTTTTTATCCATAATGATATTAAAGATTTCTGCAATTTCAAAGTTTGGAGATATTTTCAAAATTTAATTCAATCTACTTTGTCACTGAATAGTAATCACTCAATTCAGGGCATACCCCTCTTGCAGAAGCACATTCCAGTACCCCTAAACCGAGTTTTGTTAATTAATTAGTTTTGAATTTAACATTGGCTGGTAGCCAAAGTGATTGATAGATATTTTTGAAAAAAGTTCCGATGAAGTTCCAGACAGAACTACCATGAAGCTTTACCGTTCCTATCACACTGTGATAGGTGGCAGCCATCTCTGCTCCGGCATCACTTGTCAACCTGAGATCCTGATTCTGCTCAGCAAGGTATTGTGTGTATCGGTCTTTCTGATCTTCTGCCGTACCTGCACTATTTATTAGAAAAATCCCTTAATGGGGTTCCATTGTACCATTTCTAATTCTCCATGAGGCAAGGCCTCAGTCTGGTACTGAAAGTAAAACTTTTCAAGATCTTCACTGCTATACATAAATGCTAAAATTCTTGTTCGCAGCGAAGATAGGGTTTTTCAATTATGAGCCAATTTTTGACTGCTTACTTCACATACTTCTTTTTATGCCACTTTCCACAAATTCAAGCCTCTGCTTGTCATCCAAGCAGCCAAATCATGATATAAGGATGTGGTTTTAAACTCCTCTTGAGTAAACTTAGTCCTCAACATAAGGCATAAACCTTTATATCCCCACGGATCTTTCCCTGCCAGACTTTTCAGACGTACCTGCAAGGCATATACAAAATCATGTCCCCGAGTGAGTTGTTTCAGGTCTGGATTATTATACTCAACGATAAAGGTATTCATCATTCTCTCTGTGGGGAAATGTATCAATCTAGCATTGTTACACTTCGATTTTACATAAGCAAGGCAGCGAACCATATCAACCGGGTCGGAACCTGTATATAAATCACAAAAGGTTATTGCCTCGAAATTAATTCCATCCAATTTAATTCCTACTGATTTCTTCGCTGACACCTCTACTTCATTGTACAACCTAAGGTAGGACAGACTCTTAAGATCTTCCATAATCTTTTCAACCAGCTCTGTTTGAGCGGGCAAATCATATTCGGATTTCAATAAATCTTCAAAATTCTTGGGATGAGAGAGCATAGTCATCTCAATGTCATGGTTATCGGTAAGAAACAAATTATCTAGGTCAGGGTAGCTGCGATTTAAAATATGATCAAAATCAGCATCCTTGATACCAATCAGTCGGTTACCAAAAGAAGAGTTATTCTTTAAGCTTCTCAGAAGTTCAACTATATACAAGCAATTCTTGGTCTGATAAAACTTCACCTTCTCTTTATCTATAAATGTCCGGTAGATTGTCTCGTCATCCGGTCCTTCTACAAGAACGAACACTTTGCCCTCGTTTGCCTCGTGATTACTCATTCCTATCAGTTCGGTTTGCTTAACTACCAAGTCGGAAGCCGCTTCCAATACTGTGTTTCCCATAGTTATTGATGTTGCTGCAGATAGTACAAATCAATTGCTTTATCACTTCCTTTTGATACAATGCTGATGGAGTGAGTGGATACTATCACCTGCAAATTCTTTATTTTAGCTATTTCCATGATATCTTCCAAAAATGTCTGTTGCCAAACTACATGCAAAGAGTTCTCCGGCTCGTCTATCAAGAGAATAGAATGATCGGAAACTTCAAATATTAATTGAAAAAGCAAAATAATTTCATTCTGCTCTCCGCTCGACAAGAGGCTTTCATCGATAATATCACCGGTTGAAGAATAAATCTGAAAACCATGCTGGGGTGAGAAAATGATATTTTTTCTGGCAAATTTCTTCGCCTTAAGCAATTTGTCAAACAAGGTCAGTTTTTCTGTCCAGCCATCATACTTATCGTATTTTTCACCTAATCCTTTAACGTAATTATAAAGAATAAAGCTGTTATCTTTGTCATATGTGGGAATTTCAATATAATCTGTAAGTCTGAAGTAAAAAAGCAAATCCCTCTTTTTCTCTACTTCTGAAGCCAGGTATCTATATTCTTTTTCTGATACCTCCGACTTTTGTTTTAAAATAACTCGATTTATAAACTGGCTGTCAATGCGTTGAGACTGCTGCAAATAATACTGATAGGCATCATAAAGCTCTTTTTGCAGTTTTTTTCTGATTCGTTGGATTGGCAAAGAATCATTTTCTTCCTTAGCTTCATTGTAAATACGGTTAGCATGAATAAACTTTGTACGTAAAGCTTCCAATTGCATAAGAAAAATATCCTGACCTAGATTATGGGCGATAACTTCATTAAAAGACTTCTTACGAGTTTCTTCCTTCGGACTTTCATTCAAGTCGAATAGCCAAGACCGAGAACGATAGCTGACTTCTCTTCTTGCTTTCCTGATGAGTTTATCATTATAAAGAAAATAACATAACTCTTTTTCATCTTTATCCAACCAGCTGAAACGCACTTCTTTCACCAGTGCTTGCCGTATATCTCCCCCACCTTGCCTGTCATCATTTTCTTCCGTAAACCGCTGTTCCACCAGAATACGCGTTTCGTCACTCAAACCTATTTCTATCATTTCAAACTTCAACTGATAGAAGTAATACAATGATTCGGGCGAAAGACTGTCTAAAAGGGTTAGAATCGTAGTTTTGCCATATCCGTTGGGACCGGTTAGGATAGTCAACTTATCTTCATCAAAAAAGACTATTTTGTAATCGTATAGTCCGAAAAGCTTCTTTATATTGAGATAGTTAAAATGCATTTCTTTATTTTTTAGAACTCGCATGAAAGCAAGGCAGAAGAAGTTTACCGTTCATACATGCTTTTCAATTTTTGCTGAAGATCAGCATTTATGGTATACTGCACTTCCTTGTAAATGTTTTTATTTTCTTCAGACTGAATTTTTGATCTATAAGTAGGAAAATCATCTCCCTTTGACGCATTATTTTCCCATTGCATGGCACGAAGATTAACGAAATCATCCGCACCGCCCATAGATATAGGATAAACGTGATCTATCTCCCAACCAAAAATTGAATCTCTGTTAGCGTATTGATTTCTCATAATCCATGCCCCACAGGCATCTTTCCGTATAATATCCGGATTGAAACCTTCTACTTGCGTTGCATGATTCCAAATCTGTTCAATTATATTTTCGTTAAACATGACTGTATGCTATTGCTTTTAGTATATTATAATTAGGTATTTAAAACCTTACTTCCTGCTTTTTTCAATACAAATATAGGTAATTGTTTTGAAAAGCACAAGCATTTGCCAGAGTTCTATACAGCTATACCCAAATTTCAGGAAGACTGGTTTTCTTTTTATTTTCCTATTTTCCTATACCACACAATCAATCACCCTTTTACAAGTTTACATCTCTCTCCACACCTCTCCAAACTGCATTTCCAGTGCTTCCAATGCTGCTTCGGCATCTTCTTTCGCATCCAGCGAAAGCGAGGGATGGGTCAGCAAGGAAACGGCTTCGGCTTGCACGTTGCGCAGCTGGACGTGTACTTCTGCCCAGTCGGCACGGGAGATGCGGCGGTCGCACACACGGCGGTAAAGGTCGCCTACGATGTGCAGCAGGTCGAGCAGGAGGCGGAGGGCTTCTTCCTGCCGTTCTTCCTTGACCCAGCGGAGGGCACGGCAGTGCCAGTCTTCGATGACGTGTGCCACGGCAAGGTGATCGAGCAGGGTCTGCGGACGGAGCAGACTGGTGCGGATGGCTTCCTGTTGCGGGGTTCCGCACAACGGGGATACCGGTACGGCTTGCTGACGGTCGGCGATGTATTGGGTTACGTTTTCGAACTGTTCTTTGTGGATGCCGCTCAGGGCGAGGGTGAAACTGCCGATGGAGAGTACCAGACGGCGGTCGCGGGCGATGCGGAGGATGTAGCCTTCCATGCCGTGCAGCGGACCGCCTATGATGCGGACCAGCGGATGGCCTTCGGCATAGTAATCCAGTCCGTGGGGAAGGAAGCGGAGGCGCTGGGCATCGAGGGTGGAGATGCGCATGAAGGGTTGCATCTGGCTGTCGGGGATGACGGCTACGTGTCCGGTGGCGCAGTTGCGCACGAGGTAATGTCCGGGGAAGTTTTCACGCAGATGGGCGGCGATGGCGGTGGGGTTGCCTTGGATGAAGAGCAGACCGGACACCGTGGGGCGTTCTATCTGTACCACTCGCTTGCGGGTGCGCAGGTAGGTGGTGGTGGTGTGAACGTAGGTGGGAAAATGAACGGAAAGGGTGGCTGCCATGCGCTCTACACGGGTGTGGTGGAGAAAAAGGTAGCTCCACGTGGTGCAGGGGGTTTGGGCATGGAGGCTCTTGTTGCAAGGGTGTACTTCTACTTCCGGACCTATAGCACGTGTCTGTGCGGGCTCGGTATGAGGGGTGCCTATGGGGGCGGTAGAAAGGGGCTCGGTACTATCCAGTGACATCGAATCGCTTATCTACGTATGTACTGTGGAGCGGATGCTCCGGGCAGCAGTTTACTTCGGTTCATTTTGTTGTTTTTTTAAACCAGTTGACCAGGTGGCCAGGCGGCCAGTGTAGTTGACCGGGCGACCCGTCGACTGGTGTAGGTGCAAAGATAGCTGTTTTAAAAAAATTGTGCAAGAATTGATTTAGGATATTTTTTACAAGGCAGCTAAGACGGAATGCTGAGTCGCCTAAAAAAAATGCTTCGGCGTTCTTTTCTGAACACCGAAGCGTTTTTTATTAAAATCGCAGAATTTGCAATTGTCTTAGAATGAAACGGTTATCCGGATTGCTTGAAAATCGGGTAACGATATAGCAACCGTTCGTATGTGTCTTCCTGATGATTTCAGGTGAATGAAAAGCTGATGGCAACTCTATCAATAATTTGGATTCTGTTTTAATTTCTTGTTTAAATCCAGACATCTTTGTGGTATTGGGAAAACCGTTGTAAACCCGACAGACTCCCCTTCTAATGGAGTTCTTTGATCATATGCTTGGGTGTATTTGCCAAAACGGATGAGATCTTGACGTCTCCAGCCTTCCCAAACCAATTCCAGCAGACGCTCCTTTAGAATGTTGTCTAAATTGGCTTCCACATGAGGCATTCCTACTCGGTCTCTGATAGCGTTCAGCTCTCTTGAACCATCTTCGTCGTTGCGAACTTTCGCCTCGGCTTCCATCAACAGTGCGTCACCGTATCTGAAAAGGACGATATCGTTGTCAACCTGCCGTCCGTCTGAATAGGCGGTTCGGTCAACCTCGTATTTGCCTACACGGGCGCCTGCCGTCTGTTTATATGGGCTGTCGCTGAGGTTCAGTTTCAGTTCAAGCGGCATATACACCAACGGCTTCCCGTTGTCCAAATAGATCTTTTTTCCGTCAACAAGCACGGTGTCAGCATAGAAGTTTATCTTGAATCGATTGTCCACATGGTCCGTTCCGTAACCGAAAGCCTTGACGGTTGAAACAGTTGCACAGGTGCCGTTTTCGGAAGAACCGCCATAAGCTCCGCCATGTTTGTAGTGGCGTGAGCGGAAAAGATAGTGGTATTCGTTCAAGTATAAGTTCTTGTCCAATGGGATTGTGAAGATGTTCTCCTTGGAACTTTCATTATGTACCGCAAAGTTCGATGCGTAGTCGCTCTCCAACTCATAGCCTTCTTGCCGCAGTTGCTCGCAATACCAGATGCAGGTTTCCCAAGCGTTCTTTTTCTCACCGTTCACATGGAAGTAAATGTTTTTTCCGTCTTGACGCTTGCCGTCGGTCCAGTTATCATCCGTATATATTTCCGCATTCAAGGCAAGCTTTGCAAGCAGAAAGTTTGCAACCGGGCGTGTCACACGTCCGTAATAGTCGCCCTCCTTGTTGGAATGCGCATCGGCGAGCCGGGAGGCAACATCCTGCAACTCGTCAACAATAAATCTGAATACCTCGCTTCTTTCGCTTTGCACTACCTGCTCCAGTTTTACATCGTATGATGTCACGATAGGAACACGCCCGAACATATCCATCGCATAATAGTAGAACAAGGCTCGTACAGCTCTTACCTCTGCCGTGAAACCGCTTGCCTGTTCTGCTGAAAGCAGAGTCTGATGGCTATCAATGACAGAAAGCGACTGGTTAGATAGAACAATTACCTTGTAGAGGAATTTCCATACATTATATAAATTCATATCATTGGCATTCCATTTGTGCTGATACATGTTCTCCCACAAACCGCCATCATACCAGTCTCCACCACGGATAGGATTCATTGCCTCGTCAGTGGTCAAGGTATTGTAGTCGTAAATGCCCCGGCAAGTTCCCTGAAGCCCTTCCGACTCCTGATTGCTCCCTATGTAGTTGTACAGGGAAGCTACTGCGTTTTTGTAGATATTATCAGCATTGTTGTAGATTGCCTCCTGGTCCAGCTGGTCTTTGGGATGCTCATCCAGACAGCTGCTGAAACAAAGCATCAATGGTGCTGCGAATATGTATTTAATAATCGTCTTCATACGCTTTTCGTTTTAAAACTGTGCACTCACTCCCAATGAGTAAGTACGGTATAATGGATAGTTGCGCTTGTCGTCAATACCCATCGTACTGTTGACAACATAGCTATTTATCATGGGTGTCAAACCTTTATATCCGGTGATTGTTCCCATGTTTCTAATGTTGCATGATACACGCAAGGAACGAATAAGCTTGCTCTTCAGAGGCACATTGTAGCCTATTGTCAGATGCTCGAAGTTCAGGTAGTCACCTTTTTCAAGCCAGTAGTCGGAGACTCTCTGGTCGATGATGTTCTTCTTTGGAGCGTCCTTTAAGACATTGTAGTCTGGGAAGCAAGCCATGCTTGTGTAAGCCAGTCCGGTTCCGTTGAAAATCTTGTGTCCGAATGCTCCATTCATCTGTATGGAGATATAGTAGTTCTTGTATCTGAAACTGATGTTTGAGCCAAGAATCACCTTGGGTGTGGCTTGTCCTGCAATGTATCGGTCGCCTCCATCGCTTAAGTCCACATTGCCATTCTGATCAAGGTCCTCTATGTCGTAAAAATAGCCGCCGTTCTCTTTCTTGACCAATCCCTTGCAATGAGGCAGGTAGAAAACGCCAAGCGGCTGTCCAACCATCTGATAGACCACGTTGTTGTCGCCGCCGTTTTGACCGGCACCATCCAATGACCCAATAGCGGTGATGTTTGCTGCCGACAGGCTCATTCCCTTGTAATCTCCACTTAGCGAGATGAGTTTGTTGCTTTGAAACGACAGATTCATATTGATGTTAAGCTCCAGGTCCTTCTTGCTTATCGGCTGCACGGACAGCCCCAGTTCAAATCCGCGGTTTGACATAGAGCCAATGTTTGCCAGCAATGTACTGTATGGGAATGGGGGAACCGGAACCTCATAGGCGTAGAGCATGTCGGTGGTCTTGGAATAGTAATACTCCGCTGTAAGCATCAGCCTGTTGGCAAAGAACCCCATGTCTGCACCGAGGTTAAACGTTGTCTTCGTTTCCCACTTCAAATCAGGATTGTTGTTTCTTACCATACCCAGGGTTACTGTTGGAGAACTCTTTACCGGAACAATACCCGTCTGCCTTACGGTGTTCATGGTGGTGTAGGCGGAGATACCGCCCAGATTGCCTGCCTGTCCCAAACCCGTGCGGAGTTTAAGCATTGACAGCGGTTTTATGTTGGCAAGGAAACTTTCCTTCTTCAAGTCCCAGGTGAATGATACAGACGGGAAGAAGCCCCATGTATTTTTGTCGCCTACCATGGACGATCCGTCACCGCGTACATTTACCGCTAAGGCATATCTGTCAAGCAGATGATAAGTGATGCTTCCCATTACAGAAGCCAGAGACTGGTCTTCGTATGTGCTTTCTGTTCCACCGTATGGACGGGCTGCTGTAGCACCCAGATTGTCGTAATGAAAATCGTTTGTAGGTATTCCCTTGGCATACACCCAGAAAGCGGTTTTTCTCAGTTTTCTGTATTCACTGCTTACTCCAGCAGAGACCTTATGTATGCCGAACTCTTTGTTGAAATCAAGCGATACATTGCCCAGCCATTCCTCTTTCTTGAACTCTCCACGGTACACGTTGCCTTGTGCCCATACCCATGTCGGACAGAATTGTCCGTTTTCGGTAGAGCCATACAGGTAAGAGCCGAACGTGGATACACGCCAGTTCTTATTGAAATCGTAGCTCAGCTTTATGTGTGCGTCAAAGTTCAAATCCTTGGAGTCGTTTTTCTCTTCAAGCAAGATTCCAGGCGGGTTGATATACGTTGCCGATTCGTTTTTCAGCCAGTTTCCATGATCGTCGGTACCAGCAGGGAAAGTTGGGTTCTGGCATGCTGCGGAATAGAACAGCATCTGCGTATCAAAGATGTCATGGTTCTTGAATGATGAGCCGAAAACGCCGAATTCTCCGGTCAGTCGGTCATTGAAGGCTTTCTGGGTTACATCAACTTTGGCAACAAAAACGTTATAGTCCATCTTCCTGATGATGGTGTTGTGGTTCATTACTCCGAAAGATGCACGATAGTTTGACTGTGGCGTACCTCCGCTGAATGCAAGGTAATGATTGCTCACCATACCCGTGCGTGTTATCACCTTGTAGTTATCGGTATTGAAACCTCCGTTGTTGCAATAGACGCCCAGTGCCTTTGCCGTTGCAACATATTCTGCAGCATTGAGCATCTCCAGGTGTTTGTACATCTGCTCGAACCCCACATTACCCTCATACGAAATCTGGAATCCTCGCCCTGTTCCTTTCTTGGTTTTCACCTCTATAACACCAGACGCTCCACGTGAACCATACATGGCGGTCTCCGCAGCATTCTTTAATATACGAAAACTCTCGATGTCTGCAGGATAGATGGTTGATAGGGTAAGTACGTCAGAAGTGACACCATCAATCAGCACTAAAGGGTCATTGCCTCCGATGATGGAGGTTGTACCACGTACTCGCACACTGTTGAGCATTGCCATACGATCCAGACCGTTGGATGTCACATTGACACCAGCAGCCTGACCACTCAACACGTCGAGGGCGTTGTTGGCTGCACCCTTGTTGGAATGACTTCCAACTATCTTTATTATGTTACTTCCATTGTCAATGGAGTCTTTCCGTTCTGCAGGAACTTGCTTTTGTGCATGAGCCAAAGAACTGCAAAAGAGCGCAATGAGAAGTAATGTAAAGCCTTTTTTGCTCTTTGCCATTTTCGATTTCTATTACTTTGGTTATGGATGATTTCCGATAAGCAAAGATAAGGTGCAATACATTGGGAACGGATACAAACCCCAACATTTATACATTATTAACAATAAAGAAGGAAGTGCGTAGCGTAATTTTTCAAGGAAATCCGTGCTTCGTAAACCCCGTTCTAGGAGCCGTTTGACCCTTTTGTAAAAAGCGGTATTTCAGACTGTTACATCTGAAATACCGCTCTAAAAGGGTGTCTTAAACAAAGTGTCAGTGCCAAATTTTTTCTTGACCCTTTTTCCCGGCACTGGTTTTCCGGTAGAGTCCGTGCTCCACTTTTTCCACCTCTCCGCTCTCGATCAGCTTGGTCAGGGCACGGGTGCCACTGCGTCTGGAAAGTCCGGCATTTTCTATGCACTCAATGTAATGAGAGAAGGTGAACTCGTCGGACATCTGGCTGAAGATAGAACGGATGCGGAAGAAGGTGGTTTGTTGCTTCCGCTTGGTTCCGTTGCCGGGAAGGATGGTGGAGAGTGAGAGACTGTGCTCAAGCAGACACTGGGCGATGAGCATGATGCGGCGGAAATCTTCGTCGGAGCATTCCATCCGGTCGACGGCAAAGCCGGTCTCGAAGCGGCGGAGGGCGGTGAAGACCATGGCGAGACGGGAGGCGATGAGTCCGTGACGTCCTACGATGGCCATGTTCCCCTCTCCTTCTTCCATGGAGACGTTGTTCCATGCCAGACCGAAGCAGCGGGTGTGTTCTTTCCACTGCCGGGAACTGAAGCGGACTTCCAACGGATGGTTCTGCGAGAAGCGGAAGAGTTCAAGGACTTGCTCGGAAAGAACTTCGAAGAGGGCACCTCCATCGAGCACGCCTTCGGCATCGGGGGCGGCTGAAATCCATCCGGAGGAGCCTTCACCGGTAAGCAGTGCCATACGGCTGTACATTCCGTCTTCCTTCGAGTTGACGAAACGGACGAGCTGCAGCAGGGTGCCCGACATGCACATGGCAAGGCGGGGTTTCTTGATGACGATGGGACGGCCGTCGATTTTGTAGTTCTGTCCCACGGTTTCGTGGTGGAAAATCATACGCAGTTCGGCGGCATACTTTCCGCAGTCGCTGCCGAGGGAGGAAGAAAAGGAGTCCATCTCTGAGCAGTTTGCCACCATACCGACTTCTTCGGCTGCCTCCAGATTGAGCATAAACTGGCTCTTGGAGATGTTCGACGGGAGGAGGAAGACTTTCCGGCGGAAGGGTTCGGGCTGCAGGTCCCAGTTGGGTTCGCGCCCTTCCTTCTGTGCCTGGCGTTTTTCCATTTCCCATGCATAGCTCTGCTTGGTAAACTCCATGCTGTTTCGTTCGTTATCTGCCTCATACATCTGTTCGATGCGGGCTCCGAGTCCGGCTGCCAGCGACACGACCCCTTTCCCCGACCCTGCCGGAGCGATGGCGGCAAAGTAGAGATGAGGGGTGTAATCGTGACGGGCATAGAGCATGTGGGTGCCGGGCAGGCAACCGCTGAGGTTGGTGAGCATGGCCATGAGGAGCATGTCGCGTTCTCTCGGGGTGCGTGCAGCTGCCAGTCCTTTCTGCAGCATGGGAGGAAGGTTTTCATAGACTTCTTCGGGGAAGAGCGGACAGTGGCGTTTCACTTCATCTTCTTCCGACTCTTCCGGCGAACTGAAATCTTCGCCTTCCTCTCCCCCATCGGGACCGTCCGCGCGTGCGCTGGAGAAATCCGTGTCTTGACACTTTGGCACTGACCCTTTATTTACGAGGTCGCTGTAGGCGTGTGTAAAGCCCCATTCCAGGGCCTGTGAAACCTCCCTTTCGTGCATGTCGGGACAGAGCTTAAACGCCTCTATCTTAAGGCTTTCGAATTCCCGTCGGGAAAGGTTGCGCCAACAAGCATATTGTCCCATCCGCAAAAGGGTCAAGTGTCGCCGTCCCACCACCAGCGGATGCTTTTTCAGGTATTTCTGAAGCACGCTGTCCACCTTTTCCATCAGTCGTTTCTGGTCTCCCACTCCCTTGGGAACACACTTGCATGCCGAGCTTTCTGCCGGTTCTGCCGGTTTTGTTTTCTCCTCCGTGAATCCGCTCATCCGATAGAAGTCTTCGGAAAAATCTTCGGCTGCGCCTCCCGACGGAAGGGGTACGTAGTTCAGCGGATTGCGTCCGGCTGGATACGGGTACGGGAGGGCGTCTTCACGGTAGAAGGCGTCGGGGTCGAAGGAGGTGTACGACAAGCGGCAGAGGTCGCAGGTGGCAGTATCGCAAGGCGAGCCGGTGAGCTGTCCGATGGTTTCTGCCACCTGAAGATAGGCTTCGCGGTAGACGTCGGGATGCACCCTTCCTATATCGACAAAGGTGCGGTACCCGCATCCCGATGAGGTGACGTGTCCCGCCATAACCCACGGCACTTCGCGGAGCACCTGAGCGGCATGGGCCACCTGTTCGGGCGACATCTTGTCTTGGTCGAACATCGCCACGCCCGTCCGGTCCTTCAGCCGGGGGATTTGCCGTCCTTCCATGCAGTTGCCTGCCGGAGCAAGAGCAGGCAAGGTTTGTTTTACTTCGTCGGCTTGTGCCGACTTTCCCTCATTGCGCAAGCTGCGCAAGCGACTGACCGCCTCTTGATACTTTCCGCTGCGGATTTCTTCGATCCATGCAGGGAGGTCGGTCAGACAACTACCGGTCTTCTGAAAGCACCGGTTAAAGACTGTCATGTGTTTTCTATCCATTTCTCAAATTAATAACACACAAAGATGCATGATTCTTCTGGAATCTTAAAATGTTAAAAATGAACATAGAAAACCCGCTCACAGGGCTTGTGAGCGGGTTTTCGAGGGTAAAAATCGGGGTGAAATGTTCAAAATTAACAAATTTAAAAAGTGTGAAAAAGGAGGTGCTGTTTTTCGGGCCCCCGACAGTCTGAAAATTCTCTTTCTGGTTTCCCGTCGGAGTAAATCTTATATCCAAGGTCTTTTCCCATAATCTCTGGTATTATATCCTCAGTAAAGTTTTCCTCACAAGTGAATGCGATTCCTGATAGTCTACAACCATGATAACCAGGTGCTTCACCTATTAGCATCACATTACTGTTATTATTCCTGATTCTTTGAAGGTAGTTATACAGATTTTCCCTACATACTTCACTCTGAGGTATTTCCGGAGAATATACGTTGGTAAGTTCTGGTGTAGATACCTCTCTTGAAAGTTTATCAATAAAATGTCTTATTCTATCCATTATCTTTGGAGTTATATATTTCACACATTTCTTCTGCATATTGCTTTATTTCTTTCCTTAGTGACTGGGGACTTATTACTTCGAGGTCTGATCCACAAGATAGTAATTCCTGTACAAAGTCATAGCAGGGTTTCAGATATAATTCGAATGTCATGTAGTCGTCATCCTGCTGTATCAGCTTTTGTGAATGATGGAGGGGAAGAGTCTTAATATACATTCCCTGTTCACATCCCACTTTGATTACAACACGTTCCTTTTCTACCGGATATTGGATAATTCCATAATAGTCATAGAACAAGGTTTCAGCACTTTGTTCTTTAATAAACTTAAATCTAATATCTGAAACAGTTACTGACTTTATCCTGTCAAAGCAGTAAGTTCGGAATTCCCCAATATCACGTCTCTTTCCAATCAGATACCAACGGCGTTTGAAGAGCTTTATGTAATATGGTTCTACGATTTTTTCTTTCGGTTCATCCCAAAACGCCTGATAAATCATTTTAATACACAGCCCTTTCTCCATCGCTTCCGTTATTGGTTCAATGAATTCTTCACCTCCTGAACTGGTTTCAAGCATTATTCGATCCTTTAGCCTGCTTCTTCTGCTTATCACATTTGAAGCTGAAACAGACTGAAGCAACCACTTATACATGGCATTATGGATTATTAATCCCTTATCTTCTATGTAGTATTCTTTGGTAACTGGATTGTATGATATTTCTGTTCCGAACAATTCTTCAGCCTTTTTTCTATAGTTCCCGAATGTATTCCTATGAATCTCTACATCTTCATTTATGTATTTAGACCATTCGTTTATAATATTTTCTTGGGTATCAGGACCTCTCCTTATAAGATATGACACCATCCATATAGCAAATTCTG